>Ga0209633_10005239_pt1 | contig 11441 bp, 9 predicted proteins | sample Cruoilmetagenom1_FD_187290 | JGI IMG/M metagenome (GOLD analysis project Ga0209633, IMG submission 187290) | Oil polluted marine microbial communities from Coal Oil Point, Santa Barbara, California, USA - Sample 1 (SPAdes) (version 2) | ecosystem: Environmental > Aquatic > Marine > Oil seeps ... | reverse complement strand
AAAGCCGCCGCCGATGGTCAGGCGCGGCAGCGGGTGGGCGCGTAAATATTTCAGCAAGCCACCGGCGAAGTCGCCCATGTCGAGCATGGCGATATCCGGCAAGGCGTAGTGGGCTTGCACAACCCGCTCGGAGGTGGAGCCGGTGCACGCGGCCACGTGGACCAAGTTGCTGGCGCGTGCCACGTCGATGCCACGGTGGATGGAATGAATCCAGGCCGAGCAGGAAAACGGAATCACCACGCCCGTGGTGCCCAGGATGGACAGGCCGCCGAGGATCCCTAAGCGCGGGTTCCAGGTCCTCGCCGCCATGGCCGCACCGCCGGGGATGGATATTTCGATCTCCACGTTGCCCGCATCGCCTAAGTTGGCGGCCACTTCGGCAACGGCACGGCGCATCATCTCGCGCGGCTTCGGGTTAATGGCCGGCTCGCCGATCGCCAAGGGCAGGCCGGGCAGTGTAACGGTGCCCACACCCTCGCCCGCCTTGAACGTCACGCCGCTACCGGCCGTGGCTTTGCGCACGGTTGCCGCCACCAAAGCGCCGTGGGTTACATCCGGATCGTCGCCGGCATCCTTGACGATGGCGGCGCGGGCAAACCCGTCGCCTAACTCTTCGCGCGCCAGGGCGAAGGCGGGGCTCAGGCCGTTCGGCAGGTGCACGATCACCGGGTCGGGAAAGTCGCCGCTCAACAACGCTGTATAGGCGGCGGTGCTCGCCGCCGTGGCGCAGGCGCCCGTAGTCCAGCCACGGCGCAACTTTCCCTCTGGTCGGCGGTTCATAGGCGCGCGGCTCATGTCGGAAGTGTACCGGTCATGACCGTCACTTGACTAGGTTGGGCGCGCGACTTGCGGTACCTTGCCGTTATGGAGAACCTGTCCGCATCGCTTGCCGATCTGGAGCCTGGCTGGGTTTGGCTGGCCGGTGCCGGGCCGGGCGATCCCGGTTTGCTGACGGTGCAGGCCTGGCATGGCCTGCGTCAGGCGGATGTGGTGGTCTATGACGCCCTGGTGGGCGAGGGGGTGTTGGCCCTGGCGCGGCCCGGCTGCGTCCTCGAATCGGCGGGCAAGCGCGGCGGCAAGCCGTCGCCGAAGCAGGCGGACATCTCGCATCGCTTGATCCAGTTGGCGCGAGAGGGCAAGCGGGTGTTGCGTCTCAAGGGCGGCGATCCCTTTGTCTTCGGTCGCGGCGGCGAGGAAGCCCTGGCTCTGGTGCGCGCCGGCGTGCCGTTCCGTATTGTTCCGGGGGTCTCCAGCGGTATTGGCGGCCTCGCCTATGCGGGCATCCCGGTCACCCACCGGGAGGTCAACTCGGCGGTTACCTTCATCACCGGGCACGATATGACCGGCGATGTGCCCGGCGGTCTCGACTGGGCGGCGCTGGCGCGCGGGGCGCCGGTCCTCGTCGTCTACATGGCGTTGGCCCACCTGCCGCAGATTGCCGAGCGATTGCTGAGCCACGGCCGGGCGCCGGCCGAGCCGGTGGCCATCGTCTCCAAGGCCTCCCTGCCGGAACAAAAAGTTATCGAAAGCACGCTGGCCGTCTGCGCCGACGATGCCTTGGCGCAGGCGGTCGAGCCGCCATGCCTGGTGGTGGTGGGAGAGGTGGTGCGTCTGCGCGCTGGCCTCGATTGGCTGGGAGCGTTGACCGGGCGGACCCTGGAGCCCGATCCCCTCGGCGGGCGTCAGGGCCGCGAGGTCGGCTAGGGCGATGGCGCGTGGTGTTTTGATTGCCGCACCCGCCTCGGGCAGCGGCAAGACGGTCGTTACCCTGGGGCTGTTGCGGCATTTGCGAAATACGGGTGTTGCCGCCGCCTCCATCAAAGTGGGGCCCGATTTCATCGATCCGGCCTTTCACGCCGCGGCCAGCGGTCGGCCCTGTTTGAACCTGGATACCTGGGCCATGCGGCCGGAGACGGCGCAGGACCTGGCCGCCCGCGCTGGCGAGAACGCTGAGGTGATCGTCGGCGAAGGGGTCATGGGCCTTTTTGACGGGGCGCCGGGTGGCGCCGGCTCGACGGCGGATGTGGCCCGGCTGACCGGTTGGCCGGTGGTCCTGGTGGTGGATGCCAAAGGCATGGGCGCCTCGGTGGCGGCGCTGCTGGAGGGATTTCTGGCGCACCAGCGCGACGTGGCGGTACGCGGTGTTATCTTCAACCGGGTTGGCGGGGACCGGCACGCAAACATCCTGCGCGCGGCGGCGGCGCCGCTCGACCTCATGGTTCTCGGTTGCCTGCCGCGCGTGCCCGCCTTGCGTTTGCCGCACCGGCATCTGGGGTTGGTGCAGGCCGCGGAGCATGCGGACCTGGAGACCTTCATCGACGATGCCGCCGCCTTGGTCGCAGCGCACGTGGAGGTGGGGAAACTGGTCGATCTCGCCGGCCCTAGTCTCTTGCCGGCCAGCCGGGCCGATGCGCCGGCACCGCTCATGCCCCCTCTGGGACAGCGCATCGCCGTGGCCCGGGATGCGGCCTTCGCCTTCGCCTATCCCTTTATTCTCGACGGCTGGCGCGCCGCCGGGGCGCAAGTGTCGACCTTTTCGCCGTTGGCCGACGAGGCCCCGGACGGGTTGGCGGATGCGGTGGTCTTGCCCGGCGGCTATCCGGAGTTGCACGCCGGGCGCCTCGCCGGCAACGAGCGCTTTCTCGCCAGCCTACGCGGCGCGGCAGCGCGCGGCGCCGTGGTCTACGGCGAATGCGGTGGCTATATGGCGCTCGGCCGCGGCCTGATCGACGGCGCGGGTGCGCGCCATGCCATGGCCGGTGTGCTGCCGCTGGAAACTTCTTTCGCGCAACCGCGCCTGACCCTTGGCTACCGGCAGGCAATGTTGCGGGAGAGCGGCCCGCTCGGTCGCGCTGGCACCGCCTTTCGCGGCCATGAGTTCCATTTCGCTAGCACCGTTAGCTCGGACGGCGCGCCGGTATTTGCCTGTCGCGATGCCAGCGGTGCCGAGGCCGGCGATGCGGGTTTGCGCGTGGGCACCTGCATGGGCTCGTTCATTCACCTCATCGACCGGGCCGACGAGGCGTCAGGTCTTGGCGGCGGCGCCGGTGATGTCGCCAATCGATGTGATGGCGTGACGCTCCACCATCATCTGGCGCGCCAGGCGTAACGCCCGCCGCTCGCAGGCGGCACGGCGATGCGGGTCCTCGATCCACTCCAGATCGATGTTGTGCGCCAGCCCCAGGATGCGGCGGATCATCTTGGCCGCGGCGAAGCCGACGGTATCGGCGAACAGCGCCCGCATATACCGCTCCTGCGCCAGACGGTGGGCATCGGGATCGCCGGCGAACAAGGCGGCGGGATAAGCATCGCCGGCCCGCGGTCCGTCCCACAGGGCCAGGAATTTGCGGGCAAAGCCGGTCCAACACGCCTCCACTTGGGTCAGCACCCAAGCCTTATACTCCTCGCGCGTGTCGCCGCGCGTGGCGTGGCCGTCCTGGCTGAAATAGTTGAGCAATAAATTGGCGATCAGGGCGCCCACGTCGAAGCCCATGGGGCCGTAGAAGGCGAACTCCGGGTCGATCACCTTGGTTTCATTTTCGGTGACCATGATCGAGCCGGTGTGCAAATCGCCGTGCAGCAACGCTTGTGCCTCGCTCAGGAATTTTACCTTCAACTCCGAGATCGCCACCTTCAGCGGTCCATCCTCGCGGATGGCTTTCGCCGCGTCGTCCAACTGTGGCGAGGTCCAGCGATTGTTCTCGGCAATCATGTACGGCTCGGTGAAAATCAGATCTTCGGTGATCTTGCATAAGGCATGGTTGCCGCAGAACGTGGCGATCTGCGCCTTCTTCTCGTCGGCGGGCAGGGCCAGATCCGAGGTGCCGAACAGGGTCTGCGCCATGAAGGTCGTGATGTGTTCGGCGAAGACGGGATAGCGGGTGGCCGTGATCATACCCCGACGCATGATGATATGCGGCTGCAACAGTTCCATGACGATCAGCGCCAGGGTCTCGTTGTAGTGGTGCACGCGCGGCACCAAGCCGGGGGCCAAGCGGTTCTGGGCGCTCAGCGCCAAATGTTCGAAATGCGCGCGCGACAACGGCAAGGGCCAACTTTCGCCCACCAGACGCACATAGGGCAGGGCTTGCTTCACGGCGACGCCGCCGGCTGGGCCGCGCACGATGAAGACCAAGTTCAGATTGCCGTCACCCACTTCCTCCACGGTCCAGGCAGCCGGGTCGCCGCCCAGCAAGGTCGCGACAGGGACCAATTCGGCCAGATAGCCACGCAAGCTGCTTTCGTTCTGCGGCCGATAGCCGCCATCCGATGCCTTCCCGTTCCCTGTCATGGGGGCGATTGTGGCGTCTCTTGTGCCGTGCGCCTAGAATTTTGTCGCGCAAGCTGTGTATCATAGTTGGCGGTTGGCAAGGGGCGCGGGCGATGGCGGGGCGTAAGGCGGTGACATCCCAGGACGTAGCGCATGAGGCAGGCGTCTCGCGCTCGGCCGTTTCGCGCACATTTACCGAGGGCGCCAGCGTCTCGGGGCGCACGCGCGAGCGAGTCCTCGCCGCCGCCTGGAAGCTGGGCTACAGTCCCAATGCGATTGCCCGCAGCTTGATTACCCAGCGCTCGCACATGGTCGGTCTGGTCATGGCCGACATCACCAATCCGTTCTATGCCAAGGTGTTGGAAAGCTTCAGCGAAAAGCTGCAAAGCGTGGGTCAGCGCGTGCTCCTGTTTTCGATCGCCAAGGTGCACGACATCGACCAGGCGCTGCCCGCCCTGCTGCAGTACCAGGTGGATGGTGTCATCATCACCTCGGCGGTCTTGTCCTCCGCCATGGCGGAAACCTGCGCCAAGGCAGGCAAGCCGGTGATCCTATTCAACCGCTATGTGCGTGAGACCACGACCAGCGCGGTGTGCACCGACAACGCGGCGGCGGGTCGCCAGGTGGCGAACCTGTTCGCGGATGCCGGGCACCGCCGCTGCGCTTTCATCGCCGGCACCGCGAATACCTCCACCAGCAATGACCGGCAGCGCGGTTTTCTCGACCGTTTGGCCGAGCGGGGCGCACCGCCGCCCCTGGTCGACCGCGGCGACTACCGCTACGAGGGCGGCTTCGCCGCCGCCGAGCGTCTATTCGCGCGAGACGACCCGCCCGACGCGATCTTCTGCGCCAACGATGTGATGGCCCTGGGGGCATTGGATTTGATCCGCCAGGTGCGCGGCCTGCGGGTGCCGGAGGATGTCTCGGTGATAGGCTTCGATGGCATCGCCGCTTCCGGCTGGCCGAGCTATGAGTTGACCACCATGGAACAGCAGATTGAGCGCATGACCAGCGAGGCCTTGGAAATTCTTCTCGCGCGCATTGCCGATCCGGCTTTGCCGCCGGAAACGCGCTTTGTGCCGGCGCGGCTGGTGCCGCGTGCCTCGGCGCGTTTGCCGCGCGCGATGCTTAGCGCCGTCTCCTGACGGCCGCAACCGACTGTACTCTACCGGCGCGGGAGCGCGATTCGATTTGCACGCGTTTGCAAAATTGCGCTTTAATGACAGGGTTGGCGTTTACGCCGGCCAAACCGGGCATGGCCAAACCAAACTGGGCCAAAGTGTGATCCGGTAAGCGGGGAGGATGCGGGGGTCTTGCACGCGCAACCGCTAGATTCGATCGACATTCACGGCGCGTTCGCCGTTCGGCAGCGGAGCGCCGCCTCATGAGTGTCGCCGAGATGCCCGACTGGTTCGTGCACAAGAAGCTGCGTGGCAATTTGATCGTCGCCCGCTGGGTGCCCGCCGCTTTGGTCGGACTGCCTGTGCTCGTGCTCTTCGCCATCGTCGTCTATCCGACGGTGTGGATGTTCTACCACGCCTTCCAAGACACCAACATGATGCGCCTGTTCCAGGGCAACTGGAGCTTTGTCGGCTGGGATAACTTTGCCGCGGTTCTCAGCTCCGGACGGTTCGGCGACTCGGTCCTGCATTTGATGCAGTACCTGCTGTTCGGCTGTGTCCTGCAGGTCATCCTGGGAACGATCTTAGCGCTCACGCTCTACGAGGTCGTGCGCAAGGAATGGCTGCGCGTCATCCTGCTCATCGTCATGGTGCTGCCGATGATGCTGCCGCCCTCGATCGTTGGCGTCTTGTGGAAATTCCTGCTCACCCCCTCGAACGGCGCGGTCAATCAGGCGCTGTTGAACTTGGGCTTGATCGACGCGCATGTGGAGTGGTTCAACGCCGGCGTCTCATTGTGGGCGATTATCATCGCCGATGTGTGGAACTGGACGGCGCTGCCCCTGCTCATCGTCTATTCGGGCCGCGTCTCCTTGCCGCCGGCGGTTTATGAGGCGGCGCGGGTGGATGGCGCCAAGGGCTGGCTGGTCATGCGGCGGATCACCTTGCCGATGCTCAAGGAAGTCATCGCGATTGCCTTCATCGTTCGCTTCATGGATGCCTTCAAGTTCGTCGATCTGGTCTATGTGATGACCTCGGGCGGGCCGGCGCAAACCTCCGAACTGCCCGCCTACATCGCCTTCCAGCGTGGCATCCGCGAGTTTGCCATCGGCGAGGCAGCGGCCTATGCCATCATCATCTTCGCCATCTCCGCGGTCCTCATCGTCCTGTTCCTGAAGTACCTGAAAAAGGTGCTCAAGGCGCAGGGGTTCGCCTGATGGGGAGGGCGCCATGAGCGAACAAAGCGCCCGGCTGGTTCGCACCCTGCTGCTGATCTTTCTCGGCCTCTGGCTGATTCTTACGCTTTTCCCGCTCTATTGGCAGTTCATCACCGCCTTCAAGTCGGCGGCGGAGACCAACCGCACCATCCCGACCTTCTGGCCGGAAGTCTGGCATTTCGAGAATCTGGCCGCCATCTTCGCCGAACCCAGCAACTTCGGCGCGTTGGTGGACAGCTTCATCATCGCCACCGGTAACACCGTCGCCTCGTTGGTTCTCGGCAGCCTTGCCGGCTACGCCTTCGCCCGCTTTCCGCGCCAGGCCGGCGGCGAGAACTTGGCCTTCTGGATTCTCTCCAACCGCATGTTTCCGCCGGTGGCCGTGCTGGTGCCCATGTTCTTCCTCTTCGATGCCATGCCCTGGGGAACGGATAGTTATCTCTCGCTGATCATCCTCTATCTGGTCTTCAACATGCCGTTGGCCACCTGGCTGATGATGGTCTTTTTCCGCGATGCCCCGCGCGAGTTGGAGGAGGCGGCGTATCTGGACGGCTACACGCCGCTGCGCGCTTTCGTGAAGGTGACCTTGCCTCTGGTGCTGCCGGGCATGATCTCGGTGGCCATGCTGTGCTGGATTTTTGCCTGGAACGAATACCTGTTCGCCAACCTGTTCGTCGGCACCCAGGTGCGGACCTTCACCATCGTCATCCCGACCTTTACCCACGGCAGCCAGAGCCTGTGGAACCTGCAGATGGCCTTCAGCATGGTCGCCATGCTGCCGCCGGTGGCGCTGTTCATCCTGCTGCGCCGCTACATGGTGCGCGGCCTCTCGCTTGGCGTCGTGAAGGGGTAGGGCGGTGGCGCGCTTGCAGATCGAGGGGTTGTGCAAAGGCTGGGATTTCCCGGTCATAGACCGCCTCGACCTGACGGTTGAGGAGGGCGAATTCTTCATCGTCGTCGGACCCAGCGGCATCGGCAAGACCACGTTGTTGCGCTTGATCGCCGGCCTGGAAACGGCGGATGCCGGGCGCATTGCTATCGGCGATCAGGACATAACCACGCTGCCGCCCTACAAGCGGCCGGTGGCCATGACCTTCGAAAGCTATGCCCTCTATCCGCATTTGAGCGTCTTCGAAAATATCGCCAGCCCCTTGCGGGCGCGGCGCCTGGATAAGGCGGCCATCCGCCAGGTGGTAACGGAAGTCGCTAAGCTTTTGCGTATCGAAACGCTACTCGATCGCCGGCCCGGTGAAATCTCCGGCGGCCAGAAACAGCGCACGGCGCTGGGCCGTACCCTGGTGGCCGAGCCGCAAGTGTTCCTGCTGGACGAGCCGATCAGTCACCTGGACGCCAAGATCCGCCATGAGCTACGCCTGCAATTCCATTCTCTCGAGGAGCTGCGGCGGGTCGCCACGCTCTATGTGACCCACGACTACGCCGAGGCCTTGTCCCTAGGTGACCGTATCGGTGTCATGGGCCACGGCGGCCTGGTGCAGATCGGTACCGCCCGCGATGTCTTCATGCGCCCGCGCAGCTTGTTCGTGGCACAGCACTTGGGCCAGCCGGCGATCAACGCGGTCACCGCGCACCTGACCGGAGAAGGTGCGGCTTTGCACGTGCGCGCCGGCAACTCCAGCTTCGGCTTTCCCGTGGTCGCAGCCCATGCCGCGGCGCTCGGCCGCGGTGGCTACCGGCAGGTCACCGTCGGCATCCGGCCGCAGCACGTCAAGGTGCTGCGCAATGGCGAGGATGCGCCGGGCCACCACGTCATCGATGGGCATGTCGAGATATACGAGGCACTCGGTGCCAACGGCGTGTTGGTGGCCGATGCGGGCGGCGTCAATTTGACCGCGTTGACCTCGCTGGAGCGGGACTTTGCCCACCGGCAGCCGGTGCGCCTGGCCCTGCAAACCGATGCGGTCTTCTATTTCCACGCCGATAGTGGCGACAACCTTTTACTGTAGCGATCATGGCCCGCATTCGCCTGTCCCAAGTCAACAAGATCTACCGCTCCCGCGGCCATGCGGTGCACGCGGTCAAGGATCTGGACCTCACCGTCGAGGATGGTGAATTCGTTGCCATCCTGGGCCCCTCCGGCTGCGGCAAGACCTCGACCCTACGCATGATTGTCGGCTTGGAGGAGATTTCTTCCGGCGATGTTTTTTTCGACGACCAGCGGGTTAACGACATGGACCCGCAAGCGCGCAACGTGGCCATGGCTTTCGAAACCTATGCTCTCTACCCCAACTTCACCATCGAGGAAAACCTGAGCTTTCCCTTGGAGGTGCGCGGTGTCCCCGCCGCCGAACGGCGCAAGAAGGTGCACAATCTGGCGGCGCTGTTGCGCATCGAGGATATCCTCGGGCAGAAGCCGGCGGCGCTGTCCGGCGGTCAGCAACAGCGGGTCAGCCTAGGCCGCGCCCTGATCCGCGACCCCGCCGTCTTCATTCTGGACGAGGTGATGAGCCACATCGATGCGCATCTGAAATTCCAGATGCTTTTCGAGCTCAAGCGCATCCACCAGGAGCTGGGCAAGACCATGATCTACGTGACCCACGATCAGGTGGAGGCGCTGGCCCTGGCCGATCGGGTGGCGGTGATGAGCAACGCGACCCTGCAGCAAGTGGGCACGCGCAACCAACTCTACCACGAACCGGTCAACGTCTTCGTCGCCGATTTCATCGGCGAGCCGCCCACCAATTTCTTCCCGGTGGAGCTGGATTCGGCCGGCGACCAGCCGCTACTGCGCGCCAAGAACACGGCCCTGACCTTTTCTGTCGCGGCGGAGCAAGGTCGGCGTCTGGCGGCCAGCGGCCGGCGCGACTTCGTCGTCGGATTGCGGCCCCAAAATCTGCACCTGGATATGCCCGGGGGAGCAGACGCGTCGGTCGGCGGCGTGCTGACTGCCGAGGTGGCAATCAACGAATACGTGGGCGAGCGGACCATCCTGACCCTGGTCGCCGATGGTCATCGCTTCCGCGCCCAGGCCCATGCCGAGACAGCGTTGGGCCGGGGCGAGCAGGTGCGCCTACGTTATGCGAGTGCTGATGTGATGGTATTCGATGCTCAGACGGAGGCGCTTGTGGCATAAGCGCCGCCAATACGTAACCAAAGGCCACAACTCAAAGAAAGGGAGGACAGGACAATGGGTTTATTCAGTGGACTAACACGGCGCCGGTTTATGCAAGGTGCGGCGGCCGGCGCGGGCGCGGCAGCGGCGGCGAGCCTGTTAACCCGCCCGTCGTTCGGCGCCACCCAAGTGCCGCCGGGCAAGAAGCTGTTCAAGGATGTTGAGCTCACCTATTTCCAAGATTCAAACTGGCTGCACGCGCCGATGTGGCTTTCGCCGCACCTGATGAAAGAGGCGGGCGTGGGCATCAAAAGCCGCGAGCTTTATGACGGCGGCGATGCGGTGGCCAAGATCCTGCCGCAGTTGTTGTCCAAGCGGCCGCGGTTCGACTGGGTGCAGTATCCCAGCCTGTTCTTCGGCGCCTTCGCCGAGACCGGACAGCTGGAGCCCCTGGACGACTATTTCGCCCAATACGAGGGCAGCCAGGCCTATCTGGATTGGGTCATGCCCGCCTACAAAGAGTTCTATACCAAGTGGGACAACAAATCCTATGGCGTGATGCTGGATGGTGACATTCACATCCTGCATTACCGCAAGAGCCGCTTCGAGGACCCGGAGCTGCGCGCCAAGTTCTCCAAGCGCTTCCAGCGCGATCTGGAAGTGCCCAAGACCTGGCTCGACTTCATCGATGCGACGCAGTTCTTCACCGAGGAGCTGAGCAGCCAGGGTGTCTACGGCACGTCCATGGTGGTCAATCCGCCGAACTTCGGCTGGGGCTTCTGGATGGATATCGCCGCCTCCGCCGGCGTCAACTACTTCGACGCGAACATGAACCCGACCATCCACCTGGGCAAAGCCGCCGAATCTCTCGATATGTTTAGGGAGATCATCAAGTTCGGCCCGCCCGGCGGCGAGGTCATGGATCTGGGCACGACCATCCAGCGTTGGCAGTCCGGTTCGGACGTCATGTCCGTGTGGTGGATCGATCTGGCCGAATTCACCGTGCAACAACAGGGGCCGGAGTTGGCCGAGGATCAGCGCGGCGCCATTGTGCCGGGTTGGAAGAACGACGACGGTTCGATCACCAACCGGGCGATCTCCCTGTGGTGCCGCACCGCCTCGATCCCCAAGAACTTGCCTCAGGATGTGAAGGACGCGGCCTTCTACTTCATCTACCGCATGTCGCATCCGGATTATTCGAACGAGATTGTCGCCGACGAATATTGCGGCTCCGATCCCTTCGGCAAGTCCCACTATGGCGACGCCGCGGCCAATCTCTACCTGCAGCCGAACCCGCAGCGCGGCACCGACAACGAGCTGTGGAAGACCAACGCCGGCATCTTCAAGACCGCCGAAACGGCGAAAAACCACCTCGATGCCGGCCTGGCCAACGTGGAAGTCGGCTATCCGCAGTTCTTCTGGGAAGGCACGCCGGAATACGCCGATGCCTTGGGCCGCAACATCTCCAAGGCCGTCTCCGGCGAGCTGACCAGTCAGCAAGCCCTCGACGAGGCGGCGGAGGAATGGGCCAAGATCGCCCAGAAGCTGGGGCTCGACAGCCAGAAGCGCCAGTACAAGAACTTCCTCGATGGCGCCCGCAAGCTTGGCTACAAAATCTAAGTGGCTGCGCTTGAGTAAAACTAGTACGCAAAAAATGGGTGCGCGGCTCACCCCCCGCCCTAACCCTCCCCCACAAGGGGGGGAGGGGATTTGCGAATGACACTATCTAATCTCCCTCCCCCTTGATGGGGGAGGGTCGGGGT
>Ga0209633_10005238_pt1 | contig 11443 bp, 11 predicted proteins | sample Cruoilmetagenom1_FD_187290 | JGI IMG/M metagenome (GOLD analysis project Ga0209633, IMG submission 187290) | Oil polluted marine microbial communities from Coal Oil Point, Santa Barbara, California, USA - Sample 1 (SPAdes) (version 2) | ecosystem: Environmental > Aquatic > Marine > Oil seeps ... | reverse complement strand
CTCAAGGATCGCCAGCACCAGCGCGCCGGCCATCCAAAGCCACCATGTGGTCCACATTATGGTTTTCCTTTCAGCAGTTTGAAAGCGTCGCCAAACGCATCAACAATGTTGCTCGGCATCATAATGGTCTGCTTGCCAGCGCCCTTGCCAATTTCGGCCATCGCCTCGACCTGCTTTAGCGCCACTTGATATTGCGCCGCCTCTAAACCGCTTTCGTTGATCACCTTGGCCACAACTTGGGTCGCATAGGCCTCGGCATCCGCCAGAATGCGCCGCGCTTGTGCGCTTTGCTCGGCGGCATATAGTTCGGCCTCGGCGTTCAATTGAACCGCGCGTTTGTGCCCTTCGGCCTCGGTGACGCTGGCCCGACGGGCGCGTTCGGCGTTCAACTGCTGCAACATCGCTTCACGGGTGGCCTGATCCAGATTCACATCCAGAATTTCGGCACGGGTCACTTCGATGCCCCAGTCATCCACGGCTTGGGCAATCTGCACCTTGATTTTCGAGATCAGCTGCTGGCGGTTTGATTGCACCTCGTCCAGCTCCATCTCGCCAATGCCCGAACGCACAATCCCCGCCACAGTCGTGGCAATCGCGGCATCCACATCGCGGATCCGGTAAACGGTTTTTTCCGGTTCCAGAATGCGGTAAAACACGCTGGTTTCGACCTGCACCAACACGTTGTCGCTGGTGATCGCGTCTTGATTGGCCGATGGCAGCTGGCGTTCCAGCACTGACACCTTGTGGCGCACGCGGTCCAGAAACGGCACGATCACATTGATCCCGGGCCCAAGCACCGAGCGCAGTTTGCCAAACCGTTCAACCACATATTTTTCCGATTGCGGCACAATTCGAATGGCCTTGAAAATCGAGATGATAATCAGCGCCGCCAAAACCAGCAGCACAATATTGCCGCCCAATAAATCAGCGATCATTTGTTCAATATTCAATGGCTCAGCCTTCCTATTCATTCGTTACTGTCCTTAATATTCTTACGTCCAATATGGGGTGGATTGCAGCAAATGAAAAGGGTGCCCCAGATGTGACGGGAATTCGCCTTTGATTGGGTGAAAACAGGTTTGACGTTTAGCCATATCAAACCCAAAGGTTTTCCATATACTATAAAGACGCAAATTTTCCCAACCGGACCCGCCCCATGCCTGCCTTGTGCCGCGACTGCCTGACCCAGTTTGAGACCGGCCCCCGCTGCCCTGAATGCCGCAGCCCGCGGGTGATGCAACATCCTGAATTGTTCAGCCTGACCATTGCGCATATGGACTGTGATGCCTTTTATGCGTCGGTTGAAAAACGCGACAATCCCGAGTTGCGCGACAAACCGGTGATCATCGGCACCCGCCATGCCCGCAGCGTGGTTTCCACCGCCTGCTATATCGCCCGCATCAAAGGGGTGCGGTCGGCTATGCCGATGTTTCAGGCGCTAAAACTGTGCCCTGACGCGGTGGTGGTGCCGGGCCGGATGGAGGTCTATGCCCAAGCCTCGCGCGATATTCGCCAGCTGATGGACGAGCTGACGCCGTCAATTGAACCCCTGTCGCTGGACGAGGCGTTTTTAGACATGTCCGGCACCGAAACCCTGCATCACGCGCCGCCTGCGGTAATGTTGGCGCGGTTGGTGAACCGGATGGAGGACGAGCTGGGCCTGTCTGGCTCAATCGGGTTGTCGCATAATAAATTCCTCGCCAAGATCGCCTCGGATCTGGATAAACCGCGCGGTTTTTCGGTGATTGGCAAGGCCGAGACCGACAGCTTTCTGCACGATAAACCGGTGCGGATGATCTGGGGCGTGGGCAAGGCGATGCAGGTCTCGCTTGAGGCGGCGGGCATTCGCACATTCAGTGACCTTCTGCGCTGGGATCGCAAGGATTTAGGGGCGCGTTTTGGCGCGATGGGGGATCGGTTGTGGCACCTTGCCCGCGGTCAGGACATGCGCCGCGTTTCCAACAATGCGCCGGTCAAAAGCATCTCGAAGGAGACCACTTTTTCATCCGATACGTCCGATATGGCCGTGCTGGATGGTCATATATTTCGCCTGTCCGAACAGGTGTCCGCGCGGGCCAAAACCAAGGGGCAAGCGGGGCGCATTGTTACCCTGAAGTTAAAGCGCGCCAACCACACCCAGCTGACGCGCCGCGTTAGTCTGTATGACCCCACCCAAATGGCGGACCGCATCTATCGCACCGCCCGCGAGTTGATGAAGGCTGTCGGCGATCAAGGCCCGTATCGGTTGATCGGTGTCGGGATCAGTGAATTGTCATCGGCGGACACGGCGGATTTATCGGTTGACCTGCTGGACCAAGATGCTGCCAAACGCGCCGCGGCTGAACGGGCCACTGATAAAATACGCGCGAAATTCGGCGGCGATGCCATTAAGAAGGGCCGCGCTTTGCGCTAAATGCTTCAAATTTTATAAACTGGCTTTGTCTTCACGTAACCTTAATTTTGCCTTGGCATAATTCAGTGCAATCCTAAATAAAAGCTGGATGTTATAATGGCGCCAAAGATCGCGATCAATGTTGAATATAGCGACCTCACAGTAAGCGCTGTACTCTGTGATGCGCCGGATCGGGCCATAATGGGCGGGGGGCTTAAAACAATGTCGGACGAAGTATTAATCAACCAAATCAACAATGCCATCGGGGCCCATGGCAGTTGGAAAATCAAACTGCGCACGGCCATCAGAAATGGTAAAAGTGAGCTTAGTATCGATGATATACGCTGTGATAGCAATTGCGCCTTTGGCAAATGGATTCACGGCACAGACATTGACGCACCAACCCGTAATGGCGCCCCCTATAAGGTCATCAAACGGCTCCACGCAGAGTTTCATGTCTGTGCCGCTAATGTTATGCAAATGGCAACATCTGGCAAGACCGAGGCAGCGACCAATTTGCTTGAAGGTGAATTTTCGGCTAAATCCGTAAAATTAGTGCGGGGTCTGAACAAATGGAAAGGTGAGATCTCTGTTCTTTAGGATGCCGTTATTTGCAGCGATTTTGCCAAGCCTCTGGCAGCGCTCTATTCAGCAGCCAGTGGCATTTTAGACATTCCAATGGATGAAATCTGTTTTGAGATTTCAGTGATCAAGCTTTGAAAGCTTTGAAAGTTTTCATTTGGCTGGATCAGTATTTCGTTCATGTAAATTGAACGGTCAATTTCGACCTGCACAACATGTTGGTTGCGTGACGGGCGACCATAATGTTGCGTAATATAAGCCCCCGCAAAGGGGGCGTTGCGGGCGACTTTTAAACCCGCTCCTACAAACGCAGCCTCAATCCGGTCTACAATGTCCCTATTCGCCGATGCGCCAAATCTGTCGCCTAACACGATGTCGGCTTTTGTATCACCGCCCCGTGTTGCGCATTTGATGGCCTCATGCGGCATTGAATGGCAGTCGATCAACACCGCCTCGCCGTGTAATTGATGGCTTTGCTCTAATAATGTTTCAAGCGCTTTATGATATGGTGCCCAATGGGTCGAAATCCGGGCCTCGACATCCATGCGAGAAATTTTCCCGCGATAAATAGAACGACCATTAGAAACCACGCGCGGGATCACCCCTAGGCCAGAGGCCACGCGCGGATTATGCGATGTTTTGCGCACCCCATCGATCAAGGCTGGGTCCAGTTCATCAGAACTGCGGTTCAAATCAACAAAGGCACGGGGCGCATGCGCCATTAACAACGGGGCCCCAAAAGAAGGGACATCGCCGAACAACACATCCACAAAAGCATCTTCACTTGAGCGAATGGTCATATTGTCTAATATTGTTTTGCGCAAAAAGGCACGGGAATAGCTGCGGCCGCTATGTGGGGATGCAAAAACCACACTTGTTGTGCGATTTTCCGGCATATTCAGCTGATAAGTTGCCATTTTCAATCCGATCTCCTTGCAGATAAACTATAACCTAATTCATCTTCGTATCAAAAGCCCTTGATCACGGCGGCGACTCCTTTTATAGACCAGCACACCGACGTGGTTCTGCCGCGTCCTAATTATTTGGGGCGTCAGGATTGTTTAGGCCATATGGGCGCTTAGCTCAGCGGTAGAGCACTTCGTTGACATCGAAGGGGTCACTGGTTCGATCCCAGTAGTGCCCACCATATGCCCCAAGGTTCGGGGAAGAATTTGAAACAAAGGCGCCGCTGCGCCGCGATACGAGGATAAGGTTATGAAAATTCGCAATTCCTTGCGTTCACTCAAAGGCCGCCATCGCGATTGCCGCATTGTGCGTCGCAAAGGCCGTGTTTATGTGATCAATAAAACAAACCCACGGTTCAAAGCCCGTCAGGGTTAAGCCAAATACGACAGAATTAAAAAAGCCGCCGAGCATTGCTCTGGCGGCTTTTTTTATGACACGTCTGTTTTGACAGCAGAATGCGTCGCAGTCATTTGGATCAGTCGTAGCTGCGTTGATCCTCGATCACCAAACCATCATTGGGCAAGCTGCCTTTTGCAACCAGCTCGATTTTGCCTTTTAGTTTCAGCGTCTCTGCGGCAGTGCTTTGATAGCGATCCGCATCAGTTGCGTCTGTTTCGATCAGAACCGTCATCACATCCATCTCGCCGTCACGGCTGGCAACGACGCGGGCGCGGCTGATTTCGTCATGTTTGGCGACAAAATCTGCCACCTGTTCAGGGCGAACAAACATGCCTTTGATCTTGGTGGTTTGGTCGGCGCGCCCCATCCAGCCCTTGATGCGCGTGTTGGTGCGCCCACAGGGGCTCTCGCCTTTCATCACAGCGCTTAAATCGCCTGTGGCAAACCGGATCAGCGGGTAATCAGGGTTAAGCGTGGTGACCACGACTTCGCCAACCTCGCCTGCGGCCACTGGGATCCCTGTGCCCGGGATGACGATTTCTACGATCACGCCTTCGTCAATGATCATGCCCTCAGCGGCCTGACTTTCGTAGGCAATATTGCCCAAATCAGCGGTGGCATAGTTTTGCAGACAAAGTATCCCGCGGTCGGCATATTCTTGGCGTAACGAGGGGAAGAGCGCCCCGCCGCCAACGGCCGCCCGCGAGATGTTGAGCTTCAGCCCCATCGCGTCAGCTTTGTCCAAAATGACCTTCAGGTAGTCCGGCGTGCCAGCGTAGGCAGTAGCGCCAACGTCGTGTGCGGCGCGCGCTTGCAATTCTGTTTGCCCCGTGCCGGCCGGCAATACTGCCGCCCCAACCGCACGGGCGCCTGATTCAAAAATCATGCCCGCAGGGGTTAAGTGATAGCCAAAACAGTTCTGGATAATGTCGCCCTTACCGATGCCACAAGCATGCAGGAACCGACCAATACGCCACCAGTCGCCGGTGATGCGACCGGGTTCATAGATTGGGCCAGGGGATTGGTGAATATGCTCGAACCCATCAGCCGACACCGTGGTAAACCCGCCAAACGGCGCGTTGGCGGCTTGGCCTGCAACCAATTCGGATTTGCGGATCACCGGCAGTGCGGCAAGATCGGCCGCAGATATCACCGACGCTGGATCGACGTCACCCAAAAGCGCTGCAATTCCTGAAGCGGTCTTGGCGTTGGCGATTTGCTGCGGCAGGGCTTTGGCCCAATCGGCAGCGCGCTCGTCGCTGCTGCGGGTTTCTAGGGTATCAAAAAACTGCATATCTTCGCCTCGCATTAACTCAACCACCGTTTACGGCGACGATAGCTGCGCACATCACGGAATGATTTGCGCCCCTCATCGGAAACACCCAGATAAAATTCTTTGACGTCCGGATTTTCGCGCAGATCAGCGGCAGGGCCATCCATCACAACGCGGCCAGATTCCAAGATGTAGCCATAATCCGAATATTTCAACGCCATGTTGGTGTTCTGTTCGGCCAGCAAAAAGGACACGCCTTCCTCGACGTTGATCTTTTTCACAATCTCGAAAATTTGCTCCACCAACTGTGGAGCCAAGCCCATTGACGGCTCGTCCAGCAACACAGTTTCAGGGCGGCTCATCAAGGCGCGGCCAACCGCAACCATCTGTTGCTCGCCCCCGGATGTATAGCCCGCCTGTGATTTACGCCGCTCGCGCAGACGTGGGAAATAGTCGTAAACCATTTCAAGATCGGCACTGACAGCGCCCTTGCCATCGCGCCGTGTATAGGCGCCGGTCATCAGGTTTTCCTCGACCGTCAGGTGTTCAAAGCAGTGACGCCCTTCCATCACCTGAATGACACCGCGTTTCACCATATCCGAGGGGTTCATCCCGCCCATATCGGTGCCGCGATACATAATCGAGCCTTTGGTAACCTCGCCACGTTCTGAACGCAGCAGGTTTGAAATCGCTTTCAGGGTAGTTGTTTTACCGGCCCCGTTGCCGCCCATCAATGCGGTGATACCGCCTTTGGGAACCGACAGGCTAACGCCTTTCAGCACAAGGATCACATGGTTGTAGATCACTTCGATATTGTTGACCTCAAGCAAGGTCTCTTGTGTTTTTGCGGCGTCGAGCATTTTTTTCGTCCTAAATGTTCAAACAAATCGCCCGGGCCGCTGCATTGCAGCCCGGGCAAATGGATTAGTTACAGTCACGCAGTTCGATGTTGTTTTCAGTGGCATAGGCCATTGAATCCTCTTCGATCAGCGCGTCGATGACGTCACTATCTGATGGGCCGAAATCTGAGATCAGACTCCAGGTTTTGGCAGTCGCATCCCACTGGGCAATCGCACCAGTACCTGGGCCACCATGGTTGGCACAGGACACTTTGAACGATGGCCCAAAGCCGGGCATGCCCAGTTCAGTCATCCGCTCTTCGGTGATTTCCAGTGCTTCCATCCCGTCGCGCATATCAGCGGCCGTGATCTGGGCTTTGCCGGAAATTTCCTGTGCTTTACGTGTGGCCTCAGCGGCAAGCATCGCTGCATAAAAACCGCGGTTATACACAGCCGTACCGATTTGGTCGCCAGCACCGGCTGCTTTGCCAGTATCCACAACATATTTCTGGATGTCGTCATAGATTGGATAATCACTACCAACACCGTGGAACGTCACAGCCTTATAGCCGTTTGCCCCGTCGCCAGCTGGCAGCACGTCATGTTCCGCACCGGACCACCAGACACCAATGAAGTTTTCCATTGGGAATTTGATGTTCGCAGCTTCTTGGATCGCAACTTGGTTCATAACACCCCAGCCCCACATCAGGACATAGTCAGGACGCTCACGACGGATTTGCAGCCATTGTGATTTTTGCTCTTGGCCTGGGTGGTCAACAGCCAGCAAGCTCAGCTCGAAACCGTGCTTTTTGGCCAGCTCTTCCAGCGTGCGGATTGGCTCTTTGCCGTAAGCAGAGTTGTGATAAACCAGCGCAATTTTCTTGCCCTTGATGTCATCGCCATTGATCGACAGCAGGTGGTTCACCGCCAATGAGGCGCCATTCCAGTAGTTGGCAGGGTAGTTGAACACGTGGCTGAACACTTTGCCGTTAGCCGCAGATGTGCGGCCGTAACCCATGGTGTGCAGTGGGATGCCATCGGCTGTCACTTTGGGGATCAGCTGATAGGTGATGCCCGTTGAAAGCGGTTGATACACCAGCGCACCTTCGCCTTTGGTGGATTCGTAGCATTCCACACCTTTTTCAGTGGAATAACCGGTTTCGCATTCCAAAACGTTGGCTTTAACGCCGCCGATGCCGCCATCACGCTCATTCAGCAGTGTGAAATAATCGGCATAGCCATCCGCAAACGGGATACCGCCCGCTGCATATGGGCCCGTGCGATAGGATAGCGACGGGTAGACCAGTTCGGCCATCACTGGAGCGGCGGTCATTACCGCGGCTACAGCCATAGTTGCTAGTTTAAGTTTCATTAAAAGTTCTCCTCCGTTGATATTTTAGTCTCGTTAATTTCGCGTCGGGGTATTCCCGATCTGTTATGTTTGAACCGGCCCTAGTGCGGGAACGGCCAAAGCCTTAGTTTTTCCTTGGCAACACGCCAGAGCTGCGCCAAGCCGTGTGGTTCCAGTATCAGGAAGGCCACGATCAGCCCACCAACGATGACAAACTGGAAATGCGCGGCCACATCCGTTGGCCAGCCCATGCCGCCGACCAGCACGTTCTTTAGGAACACGGGCATCAACACCATGAAGGCCGCGCCAGCAAAAGATCCAAAGATCGAGCCAAGCCCGCCGATGATCACCATGAACAACACCAGGAATGATTTGCTGATGCCAAAGGCTTCGCCAACTTCGGCGGCGCCCAGATAGACGGTGAACAACAAAGCGCCCGCAATGCCGATGAAAAACGATGAAATGCCGAAGGCAGTCAGTTTGGCTTTTAGTGGGTTCACGCCGATGATTTCAGCCGCGATATCCATATCGCGGATCGCCATCCAGCTGCGCCCCAAATTGCCGCGTGTCAGGTTGCGGGCCAGCCATGCGCAGGCCACCACAAAGATCAAGCAGACCATATATTGTGCCCAAGCGTCCACATTTGGGCCGGTGACATTAACACCGAAAATCGTGCGTTCTGGCGCGCTGATCTGGCCAGACGCCGAGTAGTTATAAAACCACGGCACACGGTTGAACATCCAGACCAAAAAGAACTGCGCGGCCAGTGTCGCCACCGCCAAGTAGAACCCTTTGATCCGCAAGGAAGGCAGGCCAAACAACATGCCGACCAGCGCGGTGATCCCGCCCGCCAGCAGGATGTGGATGATGATCGAAACCTCCGGGAAGGCGGTCATCAGCTTGTAGGACGCGAACGCCCCCACCGCCATGAAACCGCCGGTGCCAAGGCTAAGTTGTCCGCAATATCCGATCAGAATGTTCAGGCCCAGCGTGGCGATCACGTAGATCAGGAACGGCACCAGAACCGCGTTGGCCCAGTAGTCATTGATGAAAAATGGCACCACACAGAATGCGACGAACAACAGGACGTAATAGGCCACGCGATCAAATTTGATTGGAAAGGTCTGGTTGTCCTCGGCGTAGGACGTCTTATAGTCACCTGCTTCACGATACAGCATATCCTAAACCCTCTCGATAATCTTGTCGCCGAACAGCCCCTGAGGCCGAAAGACAAGGAACATTAGCGCCAATACATAGGCAAACCAGTTTTCTGTTGCACCACCAAGGAATGGAGCACCGATCAGAAACTCGAACATCTTTTCTCCAACCCCGATAATCATCCCGCCAACAATCGCGCCGGGGATCGAGGTGAAGCCGCCGAGCATCAGCACCGGCAAGGCTTTAAGGGCGATCAAGGACAGCGAGAACTGCACGCCCGATTTCGATCCCCACATGATCCCTGCCACCAGCGCCACAAATCCGGCGATGGACCAGACAATCACCCAGATGGTGCGCAGGCTAATGCCAACCGACAACGCCGCCTGATTGTCATCCGCCACCGCTCGCAAGGCGCGGCCGGTTTTGGTGTATTGTGAAAACAGTACCAAGGTGGAAACCAGAATAATCGCCACGACCGTGGCCACAATATCCAGCGAGTCCAGATAGAAGCCGTAGAAATCCGCGCCGCCCAAAAAGGCTGTGCTTTCCTCGATCCAGACATTGCCGCCTTGGGGGATACCAACATCCAGCTTTTTGATTTCGCTGCCCCACATCAGATCGCCAAAACCTTCCATGAAATAGGCCAGCCCAATGGTCGCCATAAACAGAAAGATTGGATCCTGATTGACCAAGTGCTTGAGCACTAATCGTTCAACTAGAACCGCAAATATAAACATCACCCCAGCCGCCAGCAATATCGCGAGTAAAGCGGGTAAATGCCAGCCAAAGTGATGCACGTTCGTGCCAAACATCGCGTTAATCAAGTGCGAGAATGGCACCTGTCCGGTTTGTATGCCGACCAGCGACATGGCCGCAAACAACGCCATCACACCTTGGGCATAGTTGAAAACACCGGATGATTTGTAAATCAGGACAAAGCCCAACGCCACCAGTGAATACATCACCCCAGCCATCAAACCGTTCAGGAAAACCTCGGCACCATAATAGAAACCAGCAGACATTATGTACGTCCCCCCGTGGGTAATTCTGTGTGTAAATCAGTCATGGCTCACCCCCAAATAGGCGTCGATCACTTCTTGGTTGGCCAGCACTTCGCTCGGCGTGCCATCGCCAATCTTTTTGCCGTAATCCATCACCACGACGCGGTCAGAGATGTCCATAACCACGCCCATGTCGTGTTCGATCAGGGCAATTGTGGTGCCAAATTCATCGTTCACATCCAGAATAAAGCGGCTCATGTCCTCTTTTTCCTCGACGTTCATCCCCGCCATTGGCTCATCCAGCAACAGCAGTTTAGGCTCAGACGCCAGCGCACGACCCAGTTCAACCCGCTTTTGCATCCCGTAAGGCAAACGCCCAACCGGTGTTTTGCGGATCGCCTGAATTTCCAGAAAATCAATGATCTCCTCGACTTTCTCGCGGTGCTCGGCCTCTTCTTTGGCGGCTTTGCCCCACCAGATGGCCTGGCTCATGATGCCTGAATTCATCTTGGTCATCCGACCGGTCATGATGTTGTCCAGCGTGCTCATGCCTTTGAACAAAGCGATGTTCTGGAACGTGCGCGCAATGCCCAGTTCGGCCACTTGATAGGGGCGCATTGGCGGGCGTTTTTCGCCATGAAACCAGACTTCGCCCTCTTGCGGATTATAAAACCCAGAGATCACGTTCAACATCGACGACTTCCCAGCCCCGTTCGGGCCGATGATGGCGCGAATTTCGCCCTCGTGGATGTCAAAGCTGATGTTTTCAATCGCCACCACGCCGCCAAACCGCAGGGTGATGTTTTTCATCTCCATCATGGTGCCGCCGATTTGGCGACCATCGTCGGTCACATAACCAACGGTGGAGTTTTCGGTCATTTCATTCATTCTGCCGCCACCTTCTGATTGACCGGAGCAACCGGCACATCGCGGATTTCCAGTGTGGCCGAGATCGAGCCTTTGCGCCCGTCCTCGTATGTCACTTCGGTTTCGGTATAGATTTCGGATTTCCCCGAATAAAGCGCATCAATCAAGTCGGCATATTTCTCGCCAATGATCTTGCGGCGCACTTTGCGGGTCCGTGTCAATTCACCGTCATCCGCATCCAGTTCTTTATGCAAAATCAGGAACCTGCTAATCTGGCACCCAGACAACATTTCATCCTGCGCGACCGATTTGTTCACCTCTTCGAGATGCTCTGCGATCGTGCTGTAAACCTCTGGATGGCCCGCCAATTCCTGATAAGAAGCATAGGCGACATTGTTGCGCTCGGCCCAGCTGCCAACCGCCGTCAGGTCAATGTTGATAAACGCTGTGCACATGTCACGGCCTGCACCGAACACCACAACTTCCAGAATATCCGGAAAGAACTTCAGCTTGTTTTCAACGAACTTGGGCGCAAACATGCTGCCATCGGCCATTTTGCCCACGTCTTTAGCGCGGTCGATAATCCGCAATTGACCCGTGTCTTTTTCAAAGTAA
>Ga0209633_10005237_pt1 | contig 11443 bp, 9 predicted proteins | sample Cruoilmetagenom1_FD_187290 | JGI IMG/M metagenome (GOLD analysis project Ga0209633, IMG submission 187290) | Oil polluted marine microbial communities from Coal Oil Point, Santa Barbara, California, USA - Sample 1 (SPAdes) (version 2) | ecosystem: Environmental > Aquatic > Marine > Oil seeps ... | reverse complement strand
TGAGGTTGTACAGGAGACATGGTGATAGCGTTAATACCTTCTGCTCCTGCACCTTCTGCATTGGCTACTTTAAAGATATGGTTTTGCAGTAAAGCGTTACCATCTTTCCCTATAACCGTAAGGCTTACTTGACAACCAGGGATAGTAGGAGAGACCCTTCCTTCTCCGTTTTGAGAGAGTGCTGGGTCTTCCCATCTAAGATAACTTCGTGTCTCTGTCACTTCTCCATCTACCAAAAAGTCTTTGAGTGTGTCTACTTCTCCTGTTTTACCATTAACATGGTGTTTAGATGCCGCTAAGTAGTCTGGGTTTTGTTTACCACCTGAGTAGTCTACTTTGACATGACACCCATAACACTGAGGTGCCCAAGTTGCATGACACGTGTAACATTCAAGCTTTTCTGTATGGGCTTCTATCTGATCCATCGCCACCAAACCCTCTTTAGAGATCTTATTTTCTTTTTTAAGTAGTTTAAGCGGCTTCAACTCTATATCTTTTCCCGAAGACAAGTGCATCATGACCTTGTCACCTTTTCTTACCGCTTTAGTCAATGGATTACCACGGGCTGAAAGTAAAAATCCATCTCCTTTGTCTGTCGGTATAGCCCCTTGTTCCAAGTAAGCTGCTAAGGTTTTAGTCGTGCCTCTTGCTTTACCCGTTTTAGGCTTTGTAGAAAACTCATCCGAGTACCCAAGTGGTAACTCCCAAGGATACTGAGTTGTGGTTCCATGACAGTCTTGACACTCTATCTCCACCGCACCTAAGTTTGCTCCCCTAAAGAAGCCGTCTCCATGCATGTCATTTGAAGTGTGACAGTCTTGGCAAAGCATCCCTTTAGAGTAATGAATGTCTTCAGTAAGGTGCAAATAACGCTTCGTATGTAACTTTGGCTGTCCATTTCCTTTTTCATCAAAAGATGCTTTATATTCTGTCTCCATCAAGCCCTGATAGCTCACCCCTATACGCTTTCCTCTGTTATGACAAGTGGTACAAGTCTCTACAGGTATACCTGTGTAGTTGATGTCATGTACTGTCACTTTTGCTTCACGTGAAGACTGTATACTGTGTACCAGCATATGCCCAGCTTCATTGCTTGGTATGCTTTTGTCTTTGCCTTCATAGAGTCCTGCATTGGAGTAAGGTACATGACACGATGCACACCCTATGCCTCGGTAGTCTCCTCGACGTTCACGCCCTTTTCCACCGGTGTGACAACGTAAACACTCTTGACGCAAATAGGTATAGACAGAGAGTGTAGGGTCAAGTTCAACTTCTTCTGCAGTAGGTGCGGCAGGAAGTTCTTTGGTCTCAGTCAAAAACCCTTGTGGTTCCAGTAAAGCCAGTTCCTCCATGTACTTCTTGTAAGACTCTGTCCCCAAACGCTTATGTGGGTCTGGTGACTTTCCTCCAAAGTTTGTGTACGTATGTTTATACCCTTCTTTGGCACCAAAACCCCACAATGCACCATGGGTTTTCCCTTGTTCTGTTGCCATGAGGTTATTTTCCTGAGCTGCTACCTGGTTAGGGTGACACATCCCACAAGTATTTTCATTGATCCAAGGACTTGCAGGGTAAGGGTAATATGCTTTAGGTCCTTCATGTTCTAAAAAGTATTTGAGTGTGCCTTTGTGCGCTTCTTCCTTGGTTGTCTTGTTCGGACTACCCCCATGACATACTACACAATCATTGCCTTTTGCTCCTGCTTCTTCTGCCTTGACTAAGATAGCTTCCATCATGCCAGAAGTGTGTTCTCGTATGGGTGCCAGACCTCCATGACACTCGACACAAGAGTTTTTCATCTGAGCCATAGAAAATGACATCAACATTGTTACAAAAACGATTACTTTATTCATGTACGCTACCTTTATAGGTGCATTATACACAAATAACAACCTCTATTCATTTTACATTCACACCTTTATGTTATAATTTTTGACTTTAATATGTAATTGGAAACTAAATGAACAAAATACTTTTCTTTGCCCTTCTGGCATCCCTCTCTTTCGTAGAAGCTAAAATGGTTGATGGTATTGCCCTTATCGTTGAAGGTGAACCAGTCACTACTGCTGAGATACGTGCTGTACGTACACAGTTTGGTGTATCAAAAACTGAAGCTATTGACTTACTGATACAAGACAGGCTACAAAAGGCTGCGATGAAAGACATTAGTATCCCTGAAGAGACTATCGACAAAAAGGTTGCAGAGATCGCGGCACAGAACTCTGTGACTATCCCTCAAATGCAAAAAATCCTGCAAGAGCAGGGTACCTCATGGATTAAGTATCGTAAAAGTATCCGCGAGTCACTCAAAAAAGAAAAGTTTTATCAAGATGAGGTGGTAGCATCTATCCCTACACCTAGTCAAGATGAACTTAAACTTTTTTACACCAACAACAAGAAGTCATTTACCATTCCAACAAGCATAAGCATGACAGAATACTCTGCTACAAGCAAAGAAAAAATGGAAAAGTTTTTACGTACACAGAAAAGATCTTATGTCAAAGCCCGTAAAGTTACAAAGTCCATCAAAAAGCTTGAACCTACCTTACTTACGATGTTACTACAAACACCCAACGGGAAGTTCACTCGCGCCATCAATGCTGGGGACAGATACATTGTGTATAAAGTGCGCTCTAAACAAGGTAAAACAACCATGCCTTTTGAAGCGGCACAGGGTGCAGTAGCAGCCAAATGGAAACAAGAACAACAGGGCAAAGCACTCAAAGACTATTTTGAAAAAATGAAAACACGTGCTGACGTACAAATACTAAGATAAACAAGGAAGAGAAATGGGATTAAAACCTGATGCATGGATACGCGAAAAATCACTCAACGAAGCAATGATAACCCCTTTTTGTGAAGGGCTTGTAGGTGAAGGTGTAGTGAGCTATGGACTTAGCTCTTACGGTTATGACATCCGTGTCACGGATGAGTTTAAGATCTTCACCAACATCAACGCTGAAGTGGTTGATCCCAAAGACTTCAACGAAAATAATGTTGTTGACTTCAAAGGTGATGTCTGTATCGTACCCCCAAACTCTTTTGCGCTTGCACGTACAGTAGAGTACTTCAAGATGCCAAGTGATACACTGGCTATCTGTCTAGGTAAAAGTACGTATGCACGTTGTGGTATCATCGTCAATGTCACACCCTTTGAACCAGGTTTTGAGGGACACATTACCATAGAAATTTCAAACACCACACCACTTCCTGCCAAGATATACGCCAACGAAGGCATCGCCCAAGTGCTATTCTTACAAGGTGACGCACAGTGTGAGACAACTTACTCTGACAGAAAAGGGAAGTACCAGAGTCAAACAGGGATTACGTTACCTAGGATATTAAAAGAATCTTAGTATAATAGTTTAAACCAAACAACAAAGGAAAAAGAATGGCATTTTTTGATTTTTTAAGTAGTGCAGGTAAAAAAGTACTTGGCTCTGGCGATGATGCAGGAGCTATCAAAGCAGAGATAGAGAACGCTTTTATGGAACTTCCAGTACAAGGTCTTGCGGTAGAAGTAGATGGGGAGCTTGTAAGTCTAGGTGGCGTAGCGACAGATACAGCGACCAAAGAAAAGGCTATCCTCATCGCAGGTAATGTAGAGGGCATCTCGCAAGTCAATGCGGAACAGTTGGTCACTATGGAGCAGATAGCTACAGAAAACTCTAGAGAAGTGTTTGAGCCTGTGTTCTACACCATCCAAAAAGGTGACACACTTTGGGGTATAGCCACCGACTTTTACAAGAACGGTAGCAAGTACCCACTCATTGTAGACGCAAACCTAGAGGTCATCAAAAACGCAGACCTCATCTATCCAGGTCAAGCGATTCGCATTCCTGAGCTAGTAGTCTAACCTACTAACTCAGAACCTCTCCCACCTCTAGTGAGGTGGAACACATACCCCATACAATCTACCAATTATCTAAACGGTCTATAATAGTACTGATCAAACAATCCCATACCTCTTAAACGGTCACGATAGGTATAACGTCTGTCATATCTGTAAAAAATACCTTCGAAAAAATACCCTATTTCGTTAAAGTACCCATAAAAGTAACCATACCTGTCATAAAATGGCAGTCTATCATACAAATAGCTTCTATACCAAGCCTTTCTATAATGTTTGTAAGCGATGACATTTCTTGGCACTACATGTCTGCTATGCATTCTACGCTGATGTCTCATACGCTCAAAGTCATGTCGAGACCTAAAGTTTTTCTTGAGTGCATGACGCTTTTTCAAATGTCTGTCTTGTTTCTTAACACGTTTTTTTCTTACATTTGATCTACGTTTCTTTTCTGCCTTAGTTGCTTTTCGCTTTTGTACCTTTTTATCTACTTTCTTTGCATGTACATTTTTTCTGTGCTCCATTTGGTTCGCTGGACTTGCCAAAAGCATCGTACTTAAACCAAGCGTCATAAAGATTATCATTTTTTTCATTTTCCATCCTTTTTACTGAACTATAGTACTCTGCCAAAATATAAAATATGTTTTCATTTTTCGAGCTACTATATTTAACAGTTTAGGGGAAGTTTGTGTAGGGATTGTGATGGGTATGTAGAGTATTGTGCCCCTTCTTCCACCTCTCCCAAGGTGGAACATATATACAGTTATTTACATTTGTGAGTTACTTTCTGTTTAGAGTTTGATGAGCGTTACATCTCGGGAGAGATGGAACGCTTGAGAAAGCTCTATCGAGGTCGATGAAAATGGGTTAAACTATATAATAACAAGCCTCCTATTAGTATCAGCACTAAACCTAACGGCCAATGTACAAATGGGGAACTAAAATCAAAAGAGCCACCTCTCCCCACAAATTTCTTTACAATAATAATTTTGACCCCTAATCCAATAAGAGCCACACTTAATATGAGTTTTATAACTAATTCAGATTTCATATTTATTTCCCAAAGAATTTCTCATAACCATAAAAATAACCTGCACTCGCACCACCATACCCTGCCCAAGATACCGAAGGAGCACCAGTTGGAAAATAACTTCCAATAAAATCCACTCCAGATTGAACCATCGCAGGGTTTCTCATCATGGCTTGATAACCCACTCTTAAAACTGCTCCTCCTGTCAAAACAGTAGCTCCTGTTATTAAAACATCATTCCACATTTCATTCTTAGCTTCTGCACTTAAAACTCTATCATAAGCCTGACTATAAGTTAAAGGTTGGAATCCTCTAATCCCCATACCTTGTGAACGTACCATCGATAGATAATGCCCTATATGCTCTCGAAACATCTTTTGAAAAGCCTTCAATGAAATTTTCCTTACTTGGATAAGTCGGATGACTTATATGATTATACATATGCACAAACGCCGCACTCACAGCACCATTGGCAAACTTACCACCACCAAGCTTAGAAGCAGTACCTCCTACTATGGCAGATATACTCATTTTACCACCAAACGACTTTGATTTGTTACTTGAGTTAGTATATCGGTTACACCTGAGGACAGGTGGAACCAGCTAATCTAATATAGACCCTGTAAAGATAAGCCCTTCTCCAATAAAGTTTATAAACGAATACTCTGTAGTTGCCAGACTAACTTCAATTGTTTCATTCAAAAAAGCCTCCACAATATCTGCAATAATTTTCTCTCCATATGTACTGTCCGAATAAGGGTCATCTATACATTCTTCTTCTGTTCCTTGAACACAAGTTCTATTTTCATCTATAGGATATGTAACATTACTTTCATTAATTCTATTTATGTTATTAAATTTAATATGTGTTGCGTCTACTACTTCTATCTCTGCATCAAACGATGCATCTAGCAAATCGATGATTATTTTTTCATTTTCAACTTTTATTATTGGAGATGTCCTAAAAGTAAAATATTTGCCTGTTGCAACATGAAAATATTCTTGCCCTGACTTGATACTAAACACACTATTCATCAATGGAGAGTCAACAAACATTTCACTATATAAAGTTTCGTTAAATTTAGTCAAATTAAAGTCACTCGTATTACCATATTTATCAAAAGTAGGCCAAAAATCATATGCTGTGTTATAGCCACCTTGATATCCATCATTTAAAAATGATTCAAAGTTATCTTCATTCCCAGGATAAACACATTTTAAATCAGATGATGCTGTTCGTATAATACTTGAGAATGTAATTCCTGTTTCATCTATCAGGTAATCAGCTGTAAATGTAGAGCAATCCACTATCGCAAATAAAGTATTATTATCCTCAAACTTAACAATACTCTTTGAGTTTGGACTACTTAATGGAGTCAATGTTGCATCATCATCAAACACAACACTACCTAAGCTATATACATTTTTTGTAATGATATCTTTAACAATCTCTGTATCTTGTATATCACAAATCATATCACTAGCAAGGTTAGTATAGTCAGTATCTAAATATATTTGATCAAAACATTTAATTTCGGATAAAATATTCCCTTCATTATCAAACCTCTCATCGTATCCTTCAGGTTCAGTAAAAGAAACCATTCTCCCACCATCCTCTTCAAGATAACCTTCTGAATAAGAAGTAATACCTGAGTAATATTCTATATTTTCAAAAAATTCTATTTTGCCATCTTTTTCTACAAACCTTAACGTTGCTGTACTTCCATAACTATAATAGTCATTGGTTGTGAATTCACTTTCTTTATTCTCAACACTGTCATTATATGTAAACTGGATGTAACTATTATCTCCCTCAGACACATAAAATTCATCTCTAATCAAATACTTACTATTGTCTTTATTCCACTTAAGTGTACTTGTGCCTATAGTTGATGAAGAGTTTTCATCTAATGAGAGTATGTCCGAAGTAAGAGTATTTTCATATTCAGCATTAACATCACGAACTAAAGACGCAGAGGAAAGTGCTATTTTAGTCCCTACAAGTTCTTTACCATTATCGATAAAATAACCATAGCTATCTATATCTCCCGTTTTTTCTTCATATGCTTTGATCAATTCTACATCATGATTATACAGTGCGCTGGTATATGTAAATTCAATCGTCTCATCAGGTATATTACAAGCCGTCTTCTCTTCACAATAGGTTTCTATTTGAGCCCAAACAGAATCATAGTAACTTAAGTTCATATTCATCTCTAATTGCATAGCATAAAAAAACCTTGCATTCTTTTTTAGTGCCACAAAGCCATATGCTTCTTGAGCACTTTTATCGAACTTTAAGAGTTTACTTGCAGCATCATCAGTACCATTTAACAACACATCAGGAACAGTATCATTATCAATAGTAGGCAGAGTTTTGTTTTTATATACTTCAGAAGTACTGGTGTCTCCTCCATCTATAGTCTCTACAGGAGATGTACCACCACCCCCACCACAACCAACAAGCACAAAGCCACTCACAACCAACATCATTTTCATAAACATTTTCATTTCTTATTACCCTAAATAATTAATTTTGATGATGTATAGTAGCATATTTTTGTCAAATGTCCTTATAGCTAAAACCTCTCTTCTATTGCTTTTATTCACAAATGTGCTACAATGCCAAAAATCTTCTATATAAAGTAAGTACTAAATATGAAAAATTTAATCATCGTCGAATCACCAGCAAAAGCACGAACCATCACCAACTTCTTGAGCAAGGACTATAAAGTCATCGCCTCTAAAGGACACATCCGTGACCTTCCTAAGAGTACCTTTGGTATCACTTTGGATGAGGAGACAGGGAACTTGGTTCCTAAGTACTCCATCCCTAGAGATGCTAACCCCACGGTAAAAGAACTTAAAAAACTCGCCAAAGAAGCTGAAACTGTCTTTATCGCGACCGATGAGGATCGTGAGGGTGAGGCCATTGGGTACCACATCGCCAAAGCCATAGGTAAAGAACCTACAGAGCTTCCGCGTATCGTCTTTCATGAGATAACCAAGAGTGCCATACAGCATGCCCTAGAGACTCCACGTAAGGTAGACATGGACTCTGTGGATGCACAGCAAACCAGACGACTACTAGACCGTATCGTAGGGTATAAGCTCTCTCCTTTACTTGCAAGTAAAATACAAAGAGGTTTGAGTGCGGGTAGAGTACAGAGTTCGACACTTAAACTCGTCGTAGAAAAAGAGCGCGAGATCAAAGCCTTTAAGCCTGAAGAGTTTTGGACCATTGATGCACTGTTTCAAAAGAACATAGATGCAAGCATCTATGACTACAACGGTTTAAAGATAGACAAACTTACCATTAAAACAGAAGCGGATGCCACAGAGATAGTCACTGCAGCTAAGTCTGAGTCTTTTGTAGTGGCTTCCCTAGACAAAACCAAAAGAAAGACCAAAACACCTGCACCATTTATGACCTCTACGTTACAGCAGTCTGCGTCAACACAACTTGGATTCTCTCCAAAAAAGACGATGATGGTTGCTCAAAAGCTTTATGAAGGTGTAAAAACAGACCAAGGTACCATGGGTGTCATCACCTATATGAGAACAGACTCCATGAACCTTGCGAAAGAAGCTGTAGAGGCTGCGCGTGACTACATAAAAAATGCCTATGGAGACAAATACTTACCAAGTAAAGCAAAGAGTTATGTCACTAAGTCCAAAGGGGCACAAGAGGCTCACGAAGCTATACGCCCTACTATGGTAGAGTTTGATAGCAAAATGGCTGCTGATTATCTCTCTGTAGATGAACTTAAACTCTATAGACTCATCTACAATCGTTTCTTAGCCTGTCAGATGACAGAAGCAGAGATGGAGTCTCAGAGTATTTTATTTAAGGGTGATAAATGTACCTTTAAAGCAAGTGGTAGAAAACTCCTTTTTGATGGGTTTTACAAAGTCACAGGCCATACAGATAAAGACAAACTCCTCCCAGACCTCACTAAAGGACAAGAAGTAAGTCTTGATGATATCAAACAAGAACAACACTTTACTGAACCCCCTGCACGTTACAACGAAGCCTCTCTCATTAAAAAACTAGAGTCTCTTGGTATCGGTCGTCCAAGTACGTATGCACCAACAGTCACAACACTTCAAACACGTAAGTACATCGAACTGGAGAAAAAACGCATACACCCTACAGAAATAGCTTTCACCGTCACAGAGATGCTTGAAGAACACTTCCCCGAGATAGTCGATAGTGGATTTACTGCAAACATGGAAGAGACGCTGGATGAAGTTGCAGAGGGAAAAACCAACTGGCAAACGATACTCAAAGAATTCTATACCCCTTTTATACACAAAGTAGAAGAAGGTAAAAAAAACATCAAAAGCCTAAAAGTAGCTATACCTACGGGAGAGAACTGTCCCAAGTGTGAATCAGAACTTCTTTTGCGTAAAGGACGTTATGGTGAGTTCATCGCTTGTTCTAACTTCCCCAAGTGTAAGTACACTAAAAACACAGATGGTACAGAGGTAGAAGGCCCTGAAGAGACAGATGAAAAGTGTGAAAAGTGTGGTTCTATGATGGTGATCAAGAACTCAAAAAGAGGAAAGTTCCTCGCTTGTTCTGCTTACCCTAAGTGTAAAAATGCCAAGTCACTTGAACCGGCAAAGGAGCTCACTGTTCCATGTCCAGAATGTGGAGGGAAACTCCAAGAACGTGAGGGGAAACGAGGGAAGTTCTTTGGTTGTGTCAATTACCCTAAATGTAAGTTCATCGCAAACTTTGAACCTGTAGATAAAAAATGTCCAAAGTGTGACTATACGATGGGTGTTAAGACGCTTAAAAGTGGAACAGTGTATGAATGTTTCAAGTGTAAACATAAAGAAGAGGCTACCTCATAAGGTACCTTTTTATCTCCTCTTCTAGCTTCAACCATTCTTCTTTATAGCCTGCTATAAACTCGCTCATAAATACTGTTTCCTCATTCATATGTAATAACATCTTAAGCCATTCTTCTTTATAACGTGCTATAAATTCTTTTTCATCATTCATACGTAATAACATTTTGTTAAGCAAGTCTACAAAACTTGTTGCACCAATGGTGCCACTCAAACCAACGGCATCTATACAAAACACTCTCAACTCTTCGATTTGATCATTTTGTATCATATCTCTGACAAGCTTATCTGAATTCCTCAATGCTAAAGATACTTGCATCACTATCTCTTTATAAAAATCATCATTATGTACGTAGGAAATACCCTTTTGTACATCTAAGATAGCCTTTTTTTCTTCGTAAAGAGCTTCTTTTGCTTCTACCACTACAGGAGTAACGCCCTCTTGTTTAAGAAATCTTTGTAAAGCAACATAAAGTTGTCCCACCTTAAAAGGTTTAGTAATACACGCATCCACACCAGAGAGTATCATTTGCTCCATTTCATAGTTAAACCCTAACCCTGTGACAGCTACTATGGGGATCTTATTTTCTGGATATAACTTACGTATCTCTCTTGTGGCTTCAAAACCATTGATCACTGGCATATCCATATCCATAAAGATCAAATCAACATTGGGATTTTTTTCAAGAAATTCTAACGCTTGTAGCCCATTTTCTACTTTATGTACGGACATTGATGAGGCACTCAATATACTGCTCAACACTTGTTGACTTACTATGTTGTCTTCAACAATGAGTATGTTTTTATTGGTGAACTTCTCAAAGTCAGTTCTGGTTACTTTTGCATGATTTAGAATCCTAAAATTACGTAACTCTTCTTTGATAAAGTCTTTTGTTTTTTTGTCTTTTTTAATACATAGCTGCCTTAAGACTTCTTCCACATCCCCTATGATCAAAGGAGAAAACAGTTCTGCATCAGCGATACGAGAAACCATATCAACAGCATTATTTGATTCAAAGATATTATTGATAACAATAATATCTAGGTCATCATTATTAGTGATCTCATTAAAGAAATTAAAGACTTTTTTGCTCACATCCTCAGACTTAATAATAATAAAATCTATGCCTTCCATGTTGGGTCTATGTTTAGCCAAATGTGATGAAGATTTAAAAACGGTTTCAATGCTAAAACTATTGAGTATTTTAGTTAAAGTCTCAGCTTTCTTTTCATCAGTATCCACAATGAGTGCTTTTTTATTTAAAAGAAGTTTTGACAATTTATCTTTTTGGCTTTGATTGTCTACATCTCTTACATAAGGAAGTGACAACTCATACAGTGTCCCTTCTTTCTTATCACTTTGTATTAAAAAGTTCCCATGCATATTTGAAATTAACTCATTAATCACAAAGTATCCAAAATCCTTATTGGTATTTTGGATTTCCTCCCATGTATTTGGGATGAACAGTCGCTCTTTCTCTTCATCGGTTAAAAATTGATTTCTATTGACGATTCTAAAAACAAGGGTTTCTTCTTCTCTTACTTCAATATGCAGTACCACCTCGCTCATCTCTTGAGATTCAAAAACATCTACTATGAGGTTATGTAAAATTTGATATATTCTACTACTGTCCCCAACAAGATACCTTGTTACATCACTTTGGATGTCATAGACAAGTGTATGCTCCCTTTTTTTCAAGGCAGGG
>Ga0209633_10005236_pt1 | contig 11445 bp, 6 predicted proteins | sample Cruoilmetagenom1_FD_187290 | JGI IMG/M metagenome (GOLD analysis project Ga0209633, IMG submission 187290) | Oil polluted marine microbial communities from Coal Oil Point, Santa Barbara, California, USA - Sample 1 (SPAdes) (version 2) | ecosystem: Environmental > Aquatic > Marine > Oil seeps ... | reverse complement strand
ATCACAAGAGAAATAAGTGGAATGAATTTGTCTTTCATAACAACACCTCTATAAATTTTTCGAAAATGGAGTCAAAAATATATTTGACAAAAATATTAGGACAAATGAGACCAAAGTACATATTTCTCTAATATTAGAAACAATTGTTCTCTGACCCCAATTACGATTTGCTGCAAAAGCCATATAAATGGACGAAGTCATAGCTTTAAAATTATCCTCTGTACCATGCGGCAAAATAAATTTAGTATACATATCACACCCATCCGGATTGACAGCATCTCTCCAGGAACCATCCGTCGTATATAGATGCAATGCATTTATAGCTACTGAGTGCTGTACCTGTGCTATATGAAACTTATCATACCATCCTGCTGCATTTATATTACTAAAGTACAATCCTGCTAATATAATGAAAAGAATAAAAATTAATTTTCTCATGTTAATCCTCCGCACTTAATTATTTCGTCTATTTTAACCGGATAAGTGGGCTAAACCCTTATCTCCTCTTTTTTGAGCGTCCGCTAAACTAGGGAAGATTCACTCTGGCTCCTTGTTTTTTGAGTGTCCGCCTGAGTAGATATTATTATATTAGTCTCGTACCCAAATACCTTTGATATAACAAAAAGTGGGATCAAGAGAGCTGTCTACATAAAACCTCACGTTCTTTCCAGCTGTTTTTGCTGTTAAAACTATCGCAATAAGTTGGCGAGCATTAGCAGCGTGATCTGATCTAATAGTGTAATAATTTTTGGTATTTTGGCAGGTGCTGCCTACCAAAAATACCGACATAGAATCCTTTGTGTCATATGTATATATATCGCCAATTTTATGGTAGCTGCCCATCCATGCAGGAGTACTATTAGCTGAGAATGGTAATATGGTCAATACAACTGCGATCAGTAATTTTCTCATTCTTCTCTCTTCAAATCTTAAGCGTTTCAGGTTCTATGTTTGTCATTTTGTCATTTTGTCATTTTGTCATTTTGTCATTTTGTCATTTTGTCATTTTGTCATTTTGTCATTTTGTCATTTTGTCATCAATCATAATCAAGCAGGAATGGAATAAGCGGTGGAATAAGGGGTAGATTCACTCTAAGCCCGTTTATATTTTTTTTGTTATTAATTTATGAGTTTTAAATATAGCCAGCTTGTGGCATTTCCACCAGTGCCACATTGTGTATCATCCCCAAGTGAAATTAATACATTTGCATTCATTGCACGCGCTGCTAAAGCTACACTGAGAACATGTTTAAGACCAACATCAGTCTCAATTTTACCGGCAAATTGAGTACCATTTGTAAATTTAAACCAAACCCCACCATCCTTATGTGGCGATATCTCTTTCACCTGTGTTGGCCCGCAATCACCTGCATGTGCCTGTTGTAAAAAGCATAACCAACTTATTGTTAATATAGCTATCAGCTTTTTCATAGTTTTCTCCTTTAAATTAATACAAAACAAATGGGACGGAGGGATTATTCATTAACCACCTCATCAATCCTTTTTCTAGGTCTACCTCTTTCAAACCTGCCACGATAAATGGGACAGATTTATTTTTCATACCAACACCTCCATTAAATCAGACTTGCTCGGTCTGCCGCGCTTTTGTAACCTTAATCGAACACCTAACTTTTGTTCTATTTCTTTTTTAAATCGTTTACTGCCTAGTGGATGGCCATGCTGCAATGCCTCCCGGACTGCTTTCATTTCATCAAGAATGACACCCAGTTCAACCATTTCCCGGTAGGCGGTTTGCCGTGCAGTTACATCAATCCCTAAAGCACGGTAACAAATATCTTCATCCACTTTCCGAAAATCATTCAAACCGAGCTTGCTACGGTAACTTGACCATATGTAATCCTCTGCCTTCTCGACCATCTTTGCCCGTACTGGATTAAGTTCCACATAACGACAACAGGTCATTAAATATCGCTCCGTTTCAATGGGGTGTGACTTGAAGCGGCCTTCCCACAAGCTGCCGGTGCGCTTCTCCAGCGCATTGACATAACGGGTCTGTCGTCCTGCCAGTCGCTTCATCAATTTTCCCAGACTTGTCACATCTTCCCCCGGTTCAATAATCAAGTGCACGTGGTTGGTCATCAGGCAATAACTGTATAGCCGGCAATTCAACTTCTCCTTCCACTCCCACAAGGTTTCCAGGTAGTACTGGTAATCCTTATCACTGGCAAACACCGTCTGACGGTTGTGTCCCCTCTGAATAATGTGGTGGGGTGTATTCGGCACCACCACCCGCGCCTTCCTGGCCATCTTGCACTTCCTCTGTGCCAGACAAACATCCAATGCGCTAAAAAATAAATCTGTCCCCTTTTACTGTATTACAATCCTTGCTCGTCTTGCCATCTCACCCTCCTTGGTAAGTCTTATTAATCCCGTTTAGTCCTTTTGTCTGTTTTCAAGTGATCTGACCCCTTGATTCCTTGCTTGATTTTTACCTTGGTTTTCAAGTGTTCTGACCCCTTGATTTCAACCCCTTGATTTCAAGTGATCTGACCCCTTGATTCTTTGTCCCCTTTTACTCGTTTTTTCCGATAAAACTGTGCAAAACAATATATAGCAAGGGAAAAGAATATCACCCCAAACGCTAATGATGCATACGTTAATACAATTGCCGGCTCACCCTCAAATATAACCCTCTTACTCCTAAATAGAACAACTTCACCAGAAAAATGAATAATTAGGTTGTTAACCGATATATATAGGAACATCCCTCCTAACAAAGCCCAAACACAGAAAAAACTAAAATAGTAGCCTGCAGAATATACATTTTCTTTTGATTCAGTATTCATCACATTTTTAATTACTGGGGTTTTGAAGCATTATTTCTAGAGCAGTTTTACCCATACTATAAGCAGAACCAACTGTTTCTCCAATACTACCCATACTAGGCAAGCTGCCCTCAAATGAGCTACCAATGGCAATAGCCACTTCTGAAGAATAATATGGGTTCATAAGGGCATATTCATATGCAAGAGGAGTAATTACAACAGCGCTTAATAAAACCTCGCTTCCAATGTACAGCCCAACCTGCGGTGTCACAGCCCCAATCACCAAAGTATCAAACAACATAGCATTAGCTATTTGCGCATCACCTGAACCACCAACAGGATTAGATGAAAGATAAGCAGTACTAGTACCAAAAGCCACTTGAAGAACACCAACTTCTTTACCCATTGCCTTTTCAGTCAAAGCATCTGAACGAGCAATACCCGCAGCACTTCTCATTTGTTGCATTCTCCGGTTTTGTCTTGCAATTGTCCGGACTTCATTAAACATAAACCCCATCAACGCTGTCGCCGCCCCATTCTTAAACTTCCCCCCCCCCATTTCAGCAGTAATACCACCGGTTACGACTGCAATCGTCCCTCGAAGTGCAACATGCATTCCCTGATCACGCGTTGCAACGGTTGTTGACTTACCAATAAAGGCACTCGCAAAACCGACTCTGGCATCCCCACCAGCAGCCCCCGTTGTAATACCACCCACAACACCGTGTACAAATGCTTCCTCGTACCAGGCCATACTTTCCATACCTGCTCCAGCACGAGTCACATTTTCCGCAGCAATCCCTTCACCCGCTGCCTGAAACGCATACGCCGTCGCCCCAGCAATAATCGCCGCCTTAACCGGATTCCCCCCATTAAGATAAGCACAGTACGCCGCCCAGGCCGCGACCATCCCAGGATTTCCTGAAGCACCTGCCACAACCGACCCCGCCTGCTGCGCCCAGGCATGGGTCGCAAAGAAACGTTTAGCCGGGTCCGAGAACAGGATGGTGGCCGGGTTCGATATCAACACAACCTGCCACGCATCACTCAAACTGAGATACCCACTCGGATCTGTAAACGCCAGCGGGTTATTAAACACATAGCTATAACGATTAAAACTCTGTGAATTATCCGGTGCCTGAATAATCGGATCGGGACTGATGAAGCGGCCCAGTTCCGGATCATAGACCCGGCCGTTCATGTGAATGAGGCCCACATCGTCCAGCGATTCATGGCCGGTGAACCAGTGATGGTTGTCGGCATCCTGTCCATCCAGTTGCGTGACCTGTTCGAGGATCGTAAAGCGGCTGCTGACGGTCATGTTGGCCACATCGAGGCGGCCACCAAAGGCGGCATAGCCCGTCTTGGTGACAACATTGCCACCGGCATCGGTAATGACACTGGTAGAACCGATATGGTCGGTGAGGAAGAAACGGCTTTCCCGGACCTTTTTGCCGTCTATGGTTTCCTGACTCGTGACCTTGTAGGTGCCGATCATTACCCCACCGGCAAACAAGTAGTGCACGTCCTGCTTGACAGTCTTGCTGACATCCAGCTCCCGTTCAAACTGGCTGCCGAGATAATAGATATAGCCTTCTGAGTGGGCCTTGAGGTAACGGCTATGTCCGGCATCGTAACTAAAACCGGTGGTCTTGCCGCCCTTGATGATCAGGTTGGGTTTGTTATAGGAGGTATAGCCGATGGTCCGGCCGCCACCGCCGATCATGTTGCCGTTGGCGTCGTAGTTGTAACTTGCTTCGCTGTTGAGACCGGCTGCATCACTGCTGATCTTGCCCACGGCATGGGGCCCGGCGGTATCATAGTGGTAATAATGATCACTGGCATCGGTGCGTCGTTTGATATTGCCACTGGCGGTGTATTCATAGGCTGTGACCAGTGGACTGACCTGGCTGGGAAGACCGGAAAGCGATTCGGTCTTTAGCCTGCGTAGAAGGTCATAGGTGAAGGTTTCCACCACCGGTAACCTTGTTGTGTCTCTCGGGTCGGGCAGGTTGTCAGTGCGCATTTCCAGGTTACCGAGGCTATCAAACACATAGGCCACGTTCTGCGCCCCGGCGGGATTGCCGTCAAGATCGATGCTGTTACCGGCCTTGATGTCGATCAGCTTGCCGGTGATCGGATGATAGTTGCGCTTGATGCGCAGGCCACTGCCGAGCATCTGTTTGGTGATCTGGCCATTGATGTTCATGGCCCCGTCGATGCCGACTTCATCACCTAAACGCCAGACGCTAATAGCAATATCGTTGGCAACCGGGGTCAGGTCTGGTAGCAGGTTGTTGCGCATCACCTTGGTGAGATAACCGTAGTCATACAGGCTATCGTCATAAGTGTAATCGAGTGCCAGGCGTTCCCCTGCAATATTCTCTGGATAGATCACCTGCTTGACACGACCATAGTGGACATCGTCATAAAAGGTTTGCATTGTATAAGGGATGAGCTTTTCTGTTGTGATCCCGGCTTCATTCACCTGACTACGAATCGTTGTCGTGGTCGTGATAGCACGGCCGTAGTAGTCATAGGCCTGCTGATGACGGATATCCGCCGGACCTTCATCGACAGTGCCAGGTTGTGGCGGGTTACTGAGGGCCACGTTGTAGGTGAGCGTGCCGCTGTAGGGGATCGGCCCGACGACATAATGCAGCTTGCCCGTGCCCTTGCCGGAGGCTGTGTCATATACCCATTTGCTGATGCCCTCTACTTCAATCGCCAGGGTCTTGCGGCCCAGTTGGTCATATTCAAAGCGGGATTCATTAAGTTTGGCGTTGGTTTGTTTACGTAACTGGCCGATGGCGTCGTAGACATAGGTCCAACTGCCCATGTCTGGATCGGTCATGCCGATCTTGCGACCCTTGAGATCGTATTGCATGGTGGTGGCGACCATATCGGCATCGGAGACACCGGCCAGTTTGTTGGGTGCCCGGGTCTCTTCCAGGTTGCCCTGTGCATCGTAATAGTAACGAGTCACACCGCCTTCGGCATCGGTCATTTTCCAGAGCTTACCGTTGGCATAGTTTTCTTTAATAGTCCGTTGTATTGCTTTGTTTACTCCCGCTCCATCCTTTGGCGTGACCGTGACCGTCGTCGTGAGCCCTGAGTATGAGGTGGTGGCTTGTGTGCCACTTAAATCGGTCACACTTTGTATACGGCCTAATGTATCGCTAACGGTGCGAATGTAGTCTGCATCGTTGAGGGCCTCGCCTGTGGTGTAATTGCGTGAGACCTTTACGGCCTGGCCGAGATTATTAAATACCGTTTGTTTGTAGATAATGCTGTTATAGATATCGCGGCCTTCGTTAATAATATTTCTATTCAACTTGTCATAATAGGCGTAGGCCGGGGCCGCACCGCTGCTAGTGGTCGCAGTAAAGTATTCGGCACCGGCCGGACAGCCACTACCTACACGACACCAGTCGCGCGTGACTGTGGTGCTAGTGCCGTCGGCGCGTATTTCTTTAAGCTTGCGGCCAAGGCCATCGTACTCCCAGCTTGTTGGTAGCCCGTTGGGACCGGTGAGTTTGGTGGCCACGCCAAAACGCGGATCGATCGTCTTGATCTCGCTATGGCCAAGGGCATTGCTGGTCTTGATATGGTTGGTGGGTGTGACGTTTGAATTTGCACCAGTGATATTAATATCGGCACAGGGAGTGTTGACTGCAATCGGATCATTGGCCGCTGCAAAACAAGTCAAGGCCTTGCGGGGGGAAAAATAATGCAGACTGTCCGTTGCCAGGGTGCTGGTCTCAATAGCATCTTTACTGCCATATTGGTCATAGTGATACTTTGAGACAACACTCAGGGCTGTATTATTCGGCTCCTCAATAGAGTTGGTGATCAACCCGTCGAGATTGTAATCAAAGGTCGAATAACGAACCTTGATGTCACCGAAGGCACTGTGAGTAACCGTGGCAGAACTTAGGCGCTGCAAGTGCCAATTCGTAATGTCATCCGGTTTATAGATGCTGTCAGTGATTTTCTCAAACACTTCGCCATTTTGATGATCGGTTGTCTTGACAGTGACTTCCTTGATTCGATAGGTGCCACTTTCAGCAAGCTCGAAAATATTACTCATTTCGACTGTGCTGGTGTGTACAGCATTGGTCAGATCATTATTTGGTACATAGTTTGCTTCTGTACTGCTTGCAAAATACGGAAAATAGATATTGTTGGTTGGCCCGTATATGGCAGGGGTATTGGTGGTTTTATTTAGTAATAAACCATTGATGGATTTCTCGACATCTATTGGCATACCTTGATAGGGGAAGTTGGCAACACCAGGATAAACAGCCGCTAAACCTGCACGGTTAACTGTAATATTGCCTATGCCCTCGACATTATTTATCTTTGTTATAACTTTACGATTAGTCTGTTGATCGGTCTTTTCGATTTTACCAAAACCGAGCACACCACGGCCTAATACGTGGCTAACCAGATCATAATATTTGCTGGTGTAACGGGATGTGCCACCCACACCATCGGGGACCTGATATTCAGATACTACACTCATGGGTCCATTGACACAGCCCAATGGATAACTCTGGTAACAGGCTGCGGTTCGGGAGTATGCGCCGGTGCCCTGATTCAGGCGATCGTAGGTTATCGAGGTAGCATTACCAAGACTGTCGGTGATACTGGAGATGACATCAGGTTTATTTCCAGTAGATAGATGTTTACGAAAAATTGAACCAGTAGCACCTGCGCCATACACAAAATCAGAGCGACCATCACCATTAAAATCGCCCACCCAGGCATGGCCGCTACTATCGCCCCAACCTAGTGTACTTTTGTAGCCCAGACTTCTAAAGCCATTACCGGTTGATATCTTATGATAAATCGCACCATCATAATAATTGATGGAAATAAGATCGGTCAGACCATCACCGTTCACATCACCGGTACGATTCATTGATTTGTTATTTTGATCTCCCCACGCCATATCGACCGGCCATATCTGGATATCAAAGCCCTTGCCGGTTGAAAGTCGAACATGCACCTCGTTAGATGCTTCATGAGCAGTACTGGCGATATCAGTCAGGCCATCACCATTAAAATCCCCCGTCCAGAAAAATTCTATACGGGCATGGCCATTATTATTTCCATACCAAGTCTCCCGTCTGAATCCAGTACCTGTGGAAAATATGACATCAAAAGTATTATATGACCCATGGTGCGTCATAATATCCATCAGGCCATCACCGTTGAAATCACCCGTCCAGGTCATTTCTGCAATGCCCCATATGATATTAGTACCGTTTATGTTGGCAATGTCATGCGTAACGCTTCTAAAACCACTCCCTGTCGAATATTTGGCATAAATTTGATTACCATACATAGAAACAATATCAGTCAGGCCATCACCATTAAAGTCACCCGCGCGGGTCCATTGGCCCAGATTCCAAGTTGGGTCAACCGGCCATGCCTGCTCAACAAACGTATTACCGGTTGATAATTTGACGTGTACTTTTGCGCTGTTAGTTTCTGATACGCCATTGGCTCCACCATGCGTTGTAGCAATATCGGCCAAACCATCGCCATTATAATCTCCTGTCAATTTATAACTCGGATCTCCCCATCCATCTGCTGCTGAAAATGCTCTTGATGAATAGTTAAAGCCACTGGCCGAACCCCATTGAATAACAAAGTTACCAGCATAAGCATATCCTATATCTGTATACCCATCACCATTGTAATCCGCAGGATAAATACGGCTTGCATCAGACATTCCAAAGTCTAGATATTCAGTCGACTCACTGAGAAACCCATCATGACCTACTTGCCAATCAAACTGCACTGGTGGCAGACATTGTTCATTTGTGCCGCACTCCTTAATCGCTTTCACGTGTGAACGGTGTGATGAACGGCTAAAAACGTAGATCAACTCATAGCTGTGAACGATTTCGGTAGAACCGTCGATCTGGATGTCAACTTGTTTTAAGCGTTTAAGGATACGTTTAGGATGGCCCGCAAGATATCCACGGATGGGATCGGGACGATCTTCATAATTGAACTTGACTCTGACTTTATCATTGATACTGGTCAGGGCAGGATAATTAATCTCACTGATTTTAAACTGGCCATTGGCACTGTTATTGGCATAGACAAAATTGATTTCATTGATGTCCACCGCATCCTGGATTTTGTTCACGCCCCACATGTATGCCACAGTGGAGTTCCCGGGGTTTAATCTGGAATCGGGCGTTGATCCATAAGTATAGGTCTGGCCTGACTTAGTCTGCACCTCAAAGTAGCCGGTGCCACTATTGTAGTCCCCGCCTTTCAGGGTAATCCGTGATAAACTATCGGATTCGGTACGATACTGACTATCGATACTACCATAGGTCTTACCATTAGTGACATGTAGTCGTTGGCCATCCAGACAGAGACGGTCATTGCTATTAAATTCCAGACCTTTGTGGTTATTATCCTGGGCATAGTTCTGGGTACAGCGATGAATAACCGTCAGACCACCTATACCCCAGCCGATACCTAACAGACCATTTGTGCTATTGCTGTTGTAATTGAAAGATAACCCAGGTTGCATTCCTGCGCGACCCGGTGGAAGACCGATGGGCATGGAATAGGTGGCGGATCCATCCTGGCCAATCTGAAAGTCCCCACTGGTCTCACCCACGGCCATATCATTGCGATTGAACGAAAAGCTCGGCTCTGAGACTGATTCGCTTGAGAAGACAGGCCTATTACCTTGAAACAAACCTGAAGAATCATTTGTGACAACCACTGTTCTGGTTTTACTTATGCCGCCGCCCAGCTTTTCTGTGAATGTAATTTTCAGATCATCGTAGGTATCACCATTGTATTCAGTAACTGAGACTGTACCTTGTGACCAGTGAACCCCCTGATAACCGTCATACCATGAGCTTGCTGATGAAATAAAATTATTACTGACATCACAACGCGAAAGAAACATATGGTGCAGCTTGCTTGCCAACTTGGCCTGCATAAAGATGTCGGCGCAGCCGTCCCCATCAAAATCACCTATATGCGGGATATAAAACTCTGAAGCAAATGAAACAGGGAAAGTGTATTGAGCAACTCCACCAACAACGATAACACCACCATCAGCTGCCTTTTCAGTAAGAATCGGTGTAATGATATCATCCATGGGTATCAAGATAATTTTGTCATTCCGTTGATAAAAATAATCAGTGACTCCATCGCGATTAAAATCACCGGCATATTTCGTCGTAAAGGACGTATCCACCGCAAAACTCGGAGGCACAAACAATATAGAAAACAGCAGAATCAGAAAAGAACGAAGAATATTTCCGGTTTTTGTTCGCATATCACACCCAGTTTTAGTTTATTTTTATTTGTGACTGACAATACAGCCAGTGAAAATTTGGTTTTTATTAATATATCGACTTACCAACCTGCAAGGCAGCTCAGCAAGAAACTTTAAATCGAGATAATACACCGCTGTATCTCAATGAGACACAACCTCCTTCAGGTACTCGATACGACAGGGGGGATGTCGATTGAGGTACGCTAATTATTTTTTTCTAGTAAAGCGATTAATGTATTAGTAACACAGGTATTGTTTAATTGACAAGATAATTTTTTGTTAATGTGTTTTGAGTTGTTGAGCAAATAATTTTATTACTGCTTGCTGATATTTTGATGATTAAACATTAATCAGTACCAGGGAAGCTCTGAATATGTCATTGTCTTGAAGGCGAGACACCAGCATCTTATTGATATTCATGGCTACCGGCTTTTGCGGGTATGATGATGGAGGGTTTTATCCGCGATGGATTAAAATATTTGATAATTTTTTAATTAATCATTGCATATAAATCAACCAATATATAAATTTTTATCGTGGAACCAATTCATACCAGTATAAAAACAAAATTATGTTTACCCCGTATTCCATTTCATTCCATACGGGCTACGTTGGTTGTTGTTTTTTGATTATAAATTCAGACATTGATGTTTCTGGATTTCCAATATAACTTTTTGCGTCACTCCGGCTTGTTTGGCAAATTCGGGCCATCGTTCGATGGCGGCCATGACATCATGAATGATTCCTTCCGGCCTGCTCAGGCTGATTGACTCGCCAACGGTGATCAGATCATCCCGGGTGAATTGATCACGCTTGCCGTTGATACTCATCTGGTGTTGGCTGGTCCATTTGCCTGCCGGATTGTGGGCGTAAATAACATCGTAGGCCGGTGACAGCCGCCACTTGCCATCCGGCCCCATGAGGAAGGCGATGTTCTTGGTGTGATCGTCCAGATCACGGGCGATGATGTTGAAGACCATGCGTCGGTATTGTTCGGCGGCCTCGGCCTTGGTCAGGCGCAGTTTGCGCATCACGCTAAAGGCCTGTTCATAGCTATAGGCGCCGGCCAGGTTGAAATCATAGTGGGCGATACCGCAGAGGGATTGCATATGCAGTTTTTTGCCATCGATGCGATCAAAGCGTCTGGTCATGAAATGCGCCCGGCCGTTTTCTTCCAGCAGGCGACATTCGGCCATGTTGATACCGGCGGCCTTTGCCATCAGGTGATAGGCATATTCAATGCGTCCGTAACCTTTGGGTTCGCCTAACTCCAAATCGGTCACACCGTCAAATTTCAGTATCCAGTAATCATAACCTTTGGGCGCTTCAGTCTGACCG
>Ga0209633_10005235_pt1 | contig 11447 bp, 24 predicted proteins | sample Cruoilmetagenom1_FD_187290 | JGI IMG/M metagenome (GOLD analysis project Ga0209633, IMG submission 187290) | Oil polluted marine microbial communities from Coal Oil Point, Santa Barbara, California, USA - Sample 1 (SPAdes) (version 2) | ecosystem: Environmental > Aquatic > Marine > Oil seeps ... | reverse complement strand
GGCAAGGTAGCACAAACGGTGACTTACGATGTTTTACTGCCCTAAAATCTCAACGGCAGGCCAGATAGAGGTGCCCAAAGGCATCTCTATCCTGCTCCCACAGGGCTTTGGAGACGCCACTTAACCACTGGTTGACCCCCTGGCTTTCGTGAGCTAAAAGTTACCCCTCTGGAGGATAAAGCGTTATGTTTACTGTGTAGAGGCACGGTAATACTTGCAGTGCTCAACTGGTGTCCCATCTCATCGCTTCTACTTTACGGTGCCCTGCCCCAATTAGGGCTTCCCACACTTGGCTAGCAATGCGCACCAAGACCTGGCCAGCATGGCATACCACTCGCCCAAACTGGGTGAAGATGGCAAATCTCAGCCGCTTGGGCCGAGCAGCAGCATATTCCTGGGGCAAGGCCACTGCCTTTAGCAGCTGGAGGAGGTTGTGGGTCAGCACCTCGAGCCTCAGCCAGGCAGCATTGGCTCCATGTTTGGCACTGGGATATACCCCCGCTGCCAGCTCATTGTCCAGGATATGGTGGATATGCTTGGGTAGGCCAGCTTTACCTCGTTGCCACTCCAATAGAGCTTGCCCTTCCATCTCCCAAATGTTGCTCACTACTGCATAGTGACGCACCTTAGCCCCATCCTCAAATAGCTCTCCTTGCTGCCGACACACCCTAATCGCCAGATAGCGGTAGGGTTGAGCATCCTCCTTCTCATCTATGTCCCCACGTTTTCTGGAATCAGTTCGAGTACACGTCGCCTATTGAGCGAGAGGTTGCCTTGATGACATATCCGCGTTGGGAGAAACAAACAGCCACGGCAAGCGTCCTCGCATTGCACCTGGTGACACTCGGCAAGTTCACGAGCTACCTGGAGCCACCTGTTCAGGCGCCGATCGGCCAGCAAACGGCAGCCTCCTGTTCCACCAGGCACATTGTGGTAAAAAACCAGTTGTCCCTGTTCCGTTTGGAGTACAGCTGGAGCCGCGTTCAATAAAGCGTGTTTAACCGAGTGTAACGTTAGGTTGTCGCAGTATTCCTCTCGAAGTCCTGTCACAATAATGGCATCAGTTTTCCAAACGGGATACTAACCCAGTGAAGTTGCCAGTGTTGGGATTTACGAACGGTTCTACTGGCGAGCGTTCTATGCCACGGTAGTACGCACGACGCCTGAACATTCGTTAGCCGGGCAATGTTGTACAAGCACCCACCAGTTGATTTGAGAGCCATTCGCGTTGAAGCGGGCAATGCGCTTAAGCGGGCCGGGGCAGACTTCCTTGTGCTATGTACAAACACTATGCATAAGTTTGGCGATGCCCTGGAGGAGAAGGTTGGTTTGCCATTGCTTCATATCGTCGACATAACAGGTAAGGCGATAACTGACTCCGGGTTGCACAGAGTCGGACTCCTGGGAACACAGCTTGCCACGGAGGACTCGTTCTATCTAGGCAGACTCGAGAGGCGTTTCAGCACCGATGTGCTGATACCAGCCGCACAGGAGCGGGCTGCCATTGATCGTACCGTTGTGAGAATTATCGATGGGCTGACGGCATGAGGTGCTGAAGGGGTTATCCCTGGTTGCACCGAACTGCCGTTGCTTATTCGGCCTGATGATGTAAGTGTACCCCTGTTTGATACAACCCGTCTGCACGCCGAAACGGCAGTCAATCTGGCACTCGCTGAAGGACAAGAATCTGTTCCTATCATCGGCATAACGCCTTGAACCTAAGGGGCTTTATTGCATCAGCAACGCCCACTGAGGCAGCTGGTTATGCAAGCCCCAAGTGAATGCCCCGTTCCTCCTCAATTCCAAAATCGCAGTGAAGTAATGCCGAGTCCACCCGTTGGGGCATGGAGTTGCGCAATGGCCCTGGCGCAGAAGGCCGGGGTATAGTATTGAACCTCCCTGGGGTTCAAGAAATCGGCATAGAGGGCCTCAACTACGAGGGCGTGGTGCTCATAAGTGCTAAACTCTTCGCTAGCCTCTGGTGAAGGGCGAGCATTATTCCAAAGTCCGCGAGATGATTTCCGGTAGTCTTAGGTTGCACCAAGGCCATGATGTCATCCCCATCCATGAGGGCGTAGTCGCCAGCAGGAAGGGGGCCTCGCTCAATGCGAGCCCCGGCAAAACGCCAAGGGTAACGCTCGTTGCTAGCAAATTGACCTCTGGGTGAGCCAGAATATCTGCTCTTAGCACTCCTTGGGATGCCGCTTGTATGGCTACTGCCTTCCATCTCCTTTTTATCAATCTCTTTGTTTCCTTGGGCTTTTGCACCTTGACAGCACACGAAAAGAGGGTTATTATCGTCTTTGAGAATGATAATCAACCGCAATCAGCCTCCAGAAATGAAGGAGCGGCCGGTTACCCTCCAGCGACGGTTGCTTCTTGATATCCTTCGCGAGGCCCAGGGCCACTTGGATGCCAGGGAGCTATACCGGAGGGCCGTCGAGAAGGATCCCCGCATCAGCATGGCTACCGTCTATCGGAATTTGCACCTGTTCAAGGAACTGGGATTGGTAGATGAAAGGCGCTTGAACAAAGTGTACTGCTACTATGAAATCAAGCGCTCCACTGAGCACTATCACCTGGTGTGCCAGGGCTGCGGGCGGGTGATTGAGTTTGAGAGCCCAGCCGTTACTAAGGTGATAGACGAGGTCAAACGCAATAGCGACTTCGATATTACCAGAGCTGTACTGTACCTAGAGGGCTATTGCCGGATGTGTAAGGAGAAGGTGGAGAACTGAAATGGTGAGTTCCTGAAAAAGCTATTGCCCATAGCCTGAAGCATGGGGAAAAGTGAGACAAAGGGGCAGTAGAAAGGGAGGACATCATGACAAGCGCTCAAATTGACAGGCTTTGCACGGATTGGCTGAGGGAGAACTGCGGGGAGGAAATGGCCTCCAAATACAGGCTTTACTCTCTGGTAATCCCCATGTGGAATACCCCTGACCTTAATTATGGGTTAGAGACTCTAAGGCAGGTCTTGTGCATAGCCTTCGGTCCGGACGAGTCATTTGGAACCACAAACTACCATGAAGCCAGAGCAAAGCTAGGCTTGCCGGATGATGGGGTCCCGATTCCAGAGGTTTTCATCGAGGCTTTCGCAGGAACTTGAGAGCGAAGCTGAAAGACCCTTGTGTGCTCGAAAAAACTATTTAGCCCCACTTCTCAACAGGTGGGATGTGGAGGAGGGCACGATGATGGCAGAGATTACAGGCCAGGATTTCGACGGGGAGCTATTGAAATCTGACTTACTTGTTGTGATAGATTTCTGGGCGCCCTGGTGTGGTCCGTGCCTGAGGCTTAGCCCCTTGGTTGGGAAGTTCTCAGAGGAATTCAAGGGCAAACTTAAGTGCTGCAAGCTGAGTGTCGACGAGAGCCTTGGCGCCGTTCCCGAGAGCATGATCCGGCCCAAGCTCGAGGCATTGCTCTAGCCTGCTCTTGGGCTGTAGACAAACGGCTAGGGACACGAACATGGCCAAGTTCGAAGAGATAGATGAGGCTCGAAGGCTTTTTGGGTTGGGGGAGGCTGCCACCTTCAAGGAGATAAAGCAGGTTTATAGGAAGATGGCCTTTCGCTATCATCCCGACAGGGGTGGAGAGGATCCCGAACAGGGGGAGAGGATGAAGAGGATGAACTGGGCGTATAAACTGCTCATGGACTACTGTGCCCGTTATAAATATACCTTCAGAGAGGAGGATGTAGCCAGGGCATACCCTGAGGAGGAGTATTTGGGAAGATACGCCTATGGCTGGTTCGATGGCCCGTAGTTGAGGTTCGGTAAATGAGCACTCAAAGTGTCAGAGAGCTTGAGGAAAAGATAGCGGAACTCAAGCGCCGTATACCTCCTCACTCGGTTCCGCCAGCGATGCTCCAACATCTTGAAGAACTGGAGGAGCAACTGAGGGAAGCGAGAGAAGCAGATGAGCAAACCTGATGCTTAAGAAAGCAGCTATGGTGGACTATCAGAAATGCCACCCTGAGAAATGTGATCATGGGGTATGTCTCGCCGCGCTTGAATGTGAGTACGGGAATCTAGTACAAGAAGATCCCTACGAGGCACCGGAAATCAATCCGGCCAAATGGTGGCATGGCTGTGCCAAATGCGCCCAGGCTTGCCCGCTGAAGGCAATCAGGATGCTGTGAGCATATCTTCGAGGAGGTATCGAGTTAGGTAGGATAGGGGTGGCCAAGCAAATAGATGTCTTCGCCACAGCCTTCCAGAGCGGGATGACGGTCGAGGATATGTCCAGATTGGACTTGAGCTACTCCTCGCCCTTCGCCCCGTTCTGGGATTGCATTCTAGTGGCAGCAAATGTAGGCTTGAGGAAGCTTGTGGGCTAAGATTCTTTGTAGGATTCACGAACAGAACAGGAAGGAGGCATATCATGGAAGAAAGGGACGTCATCATTGTTGGAGCTGGCCCTAGCGGGCTTTCGGCAGCGATTTTTGCTCAGCTTGATGGCTGGAGCACGCTGGTTCTGGAAGCCGACTGGGCGGGCGGGCAGGGCGCTATCGCCTATACAGTGAGCAACTACCCGGGTTTCCCGCCCGGCGATGGCGCCGTACTCATGGAGAACATGGAAAAACAGGTGACCTCACCCCCACCCGCTGGCGTGGGGGCAGGGCTGAAGCATGAAAAGGTGTTGAGTCTCAACGCTGAGAACCTGGTTGTCACCACCGAAGCGAATCAGTACCGGGCCAAGGCCGTGATCTTGGCCACGGGCAGCAGGATGCAGAAGCTCGGTATACCCGGCGAAGAGAGATTTGTGGGCAACGGCGTGACCTACTATGCCAAGCGCAATTTTGAGAAGTTCGCCGGGAGGAGGGTTCTGGTGGTAGGTGGTGGGAACACTACGGCAAAGAGCGCACTGGTGGCTAAGAGCACAGCCAGCGAGGTTACCCTGGTTCACCGCAGAGAGTCGCTGAGGGCGTATCCGGCTATGGTCGGTAGGTTGCAGAAAGAGGGTGTTCAGATCTCGTACAACACCGAGGTGAAGGAGCTGAAGGGCAGCGACAAGGTAGAGGCGGCAGTGCTGGTGAATAACAAAACGGGCGAGCAGAAGGAGATAGCGATCGACTGGGTGGTTATCTGCGTGGGGACGGAGCCGGACACAGAGCTGGCGCGTGAAGCGGGGATCGAGATGCTGGGAAGCTTCGTAAAGGTCGATGGGCAAATGATGACCAATAAGCTTGGGGTATTTGCCTGCGGCGAGATTACCGGCTGCGACCGGCACCTTATCGCGTCGGCTGCTCAAGGAGCGGCGGCTGGTATGGCTGCCAGCGAGTATCTCGCGCTGGAGAAGGTTAAGAAGGGTGAAATGTTTGAGGGAGCCAAGAGCGGTAAGTACGCTGACGAGTATTTGGCAATGCTGCAACACTGACCGTCACTTGGATAGCAATGGGGAGGCAAGGTGGTAGAGCAAGTCGACTACGACCAGCTTGAGCCAGAGACCTACCAGAGGATCGCGGAGGCGATCGGTGAGGCAAATCCGGTCTTGGATATCGGCTGTGGAGAAGGCAAGCTGGCCAATTTCCTGGCCACAACGCTTGGTAAGGAAGTACGCGGCATCGATATTTCAGACTTCAAGCTAGTCAAGGCCCGAGAGGAAGCCAGGGCACAGGGCGTTTCTCACTTGGTGCAGTTTATGGAAGGAGATGCCACCCATCTGAATACTATCGCTGACCAATCTTTCGGTGCCATTGTCAATGTTTACACTTTGCATGAGCTTGAGCATCCCTTCAAGGCACTGGAAGAGCTGAGGCGAGTACTGGGAGCTGGGGGCAAGCTGGTAATGGTAGACTTCATAAAAGGAGGCAAAGCAGAAAAAATTTGGGGAGAGAGATATTATACACCTCAGGAAATTGAGTCTATGCTTCAGGAAGCAGGTTTCAGTGAGGTAGCTATGGGATTTGTGCGCGATGACGTCATATTTGGCTCCTGGGTGAAGATTTAATACCTGAGGTTTCAGAACGGAGGCTCACATGAGGGAGAAAGTAGAAGAAGCCCTGGCCAGAATAAGGCCAAAGCTGGGAGGTGCGGACATCCAATTGATAGACATCAACGAAGGGATAGTAACAGTACAGTATTTTAAACAGCTAGCCGCTTGCCAGGTGAAAGGAAGAGGCCTGATGACGAAAGATATAGTCTTCGAAATAGTTGAGGAACAGCTTAAGAAAGAGGTGCCCGAGGTTAAGGAAGTAATTATAATAAGATGAAGAAGGATTTTTCAGAGCGCCCCCCATTTACCAAGAGCGCTGCTGAGGTGGCTGCGGATATTACTGAGCTTGCCAGGCTGCATGGGCTTCATATTCAGCCCGGTAAGACCCCTGAGTCGTGGGCGGAGGTGGTGGTTAAGGTCAGAGGTTGCCCCTGCGAGCCGGAAAGACTTAACTGCCCCTGTGAAGAGGCCTTAAAGGACATAGAGCAGGAAGGGACTTGTCGCTGCAACTTGTTCGCCAACGATAGTTACATGGAATTCCTTCAAAAATGGAGGTCGCCAGGCGAATGAAATCGGGTTCCATAGGTCTGCGAGAAAACCAAAGGCCACCGGTGATGAGCTACAAGCTGGGCCAGCTTAGTGAGGCGGCCGGAATAGGGTTACCTATTTATGAGCTTAACCGACATCTATTCATAAACAAATAGAGGAGGGAAAGGAATGATTGCACAAGTGCAAAAGCCCATTGAAGAGATCCTTGAATATCTCGAGGGGAGGGACAAGGTAGTCCTCGTCGGCTGTGGTGGTTGCGCCACGGTTTTCCACACCGGCGGTGAACCGGAGGTGAAAGAAATGGCAGACATCCTTTCCAGGCATGGGAAGGAGGTTCTAGCGGCTATTGCACCACCTTTCGGGGAGTTCACCTGCTATGCTCCTTGGAGCAGTAAGCGCTTGAGCAAGTACCGTCAGGAGATTGAAGAATGTGATGCCATCCTGATGATGACCTGTGGTGACGGGCTCCAGGTGGTGCGAGAATCTGTTATAGAAGGAGAATTTGGCCTTCTGAAACGCATATATCCGGCAACTAACCCTACAGGACATATGGGTGGAGGCCCTGCCTTGTTTAAGGAGAAGTGTCAGCAATGTGGCGAGTGCCTACTTGGAAAGTTCGCCGGTATTTGTCCATTGACCCAATGTACCAAAGGATTGCTCAACGGTCCATGCGGAGGGTCTCAGGATGGTAAGTGTGAAGCGGATCCCGAGCGAGATTGCGCCTGGATGCTGATATATGAGCGGCTAAAGAAATTTGGTGAGCTGGACAGATTAAGAGAAGCAGAACCTATGCTAAAAGACTACAGCCAAATGACAAGGCCACGCAAGATTGAGGTTGCTCCACTTGTCCTTGAATAAGACGTGACAATAGGTGGTTGAAAACCATAATGGCCTATACCGACAAGCGAAGCGAAATTCGGGGGTGAAACAGGTGGCTGAGGAAGAGATAGTCCGAGAAAGAATGGCCCAGGAGGAGCTGGTCAGGGAGAGAATAGATGAAAAAGGCAATGCGTGGAGAAAAGTCTACTTTGGTGGAGGGGCACATTTCAGGAACTGGCTAAGCCAGTTCCTGGAGCTATGGGGGGAGGATAATGTGGAGGTGGAAGAGGTAGATTCGAGGGGATTCCAGTGTTATGAGGAGAGTGGTGAGAAAATGAACCGGATCTGGGTAAGAGAATCAGACCCTCAATAATATGCATGAGAAAGGGGGATAGGAATGACTCAGGCAGAGGTAGAGCTTATAGCCAGAGCCATCAGAACCAGATGCCTGCACTCGTCCTGGAGTGACCTGGTGGGCTTCTGGCAGGGCGTGATCGGTAACCTTGAAGGCGCCTATCGCGTGGCAGTGCAAAGCACAGCGGCCTACCATCATATGTCTTCAGGAGACTCTAGTGATGCGCAGAGAATAGTGAGGGATAAACTAGCCGTGGCCTTGAGCCAGCTAGCAGGGGAGAGGCAGGTAACCAGGTGGTACGCAGAGGCCACGGGGGGAACCGAATCTCCGTCAGCCAGCAAGGACGAGACGCTGCAACCCGAGGGCGGGCAGGTTGATTGAGGGGCCGAAATGGATAGAGGCAAGGCGGAGTCTCACTATAGCAGTCGAGTAAAACGGCATCGGGAAAAGGGGGTGCGCTGTGGAAGTTTCCGAATGGAAAGCGCGTCTTGAGAGGGAACGCGAAGAGAAGGACAGGTTCCTTGCAGCGCATTGGCAGTCGCCAATACCTCCTCAGGAGCGGACGAGGTTTAAAGGACTGGCATACTACCCTGCTGACCCAGCCTACAGGTTCGAGCTGGAGATGCATGAGCACGAGGAAAAGAATATAGTAAGGATGGCCTATACAAAGGGCAACGAGCAGGAATTCCTCCGCTGGGGTGAATTCTGGTTCACGATCAGCGGCCAAAAGCAGGTGCTTCAGGCTTACAAGAGCGATCTCGAGGAGAAGAGGCTATTTATCCTTTTCAGAGATTCGACCTCCGGTAGGGAGACATACGGTGCCGGCCGGTATCTCGACCTTGAGCCTGAGAGGGACCTTACTCCAGATGGCAAATGGATTCTCGACTTCAGTAAGGCATATAATCCGTGGTGCATATACAGCAAAGACTATACCTGCCCGCTTGTGCCCCAGGAAAACTGGCTTGAGGTGGCGATGCCTGCTGGTGAAAAGGATTACCATCTGAAGAAAGAGTAGGGTCTAGACTCGAAGGGAAAGGAGGGAACTTGACGTGACCAGGAATATTTCGAAAGAAGATGTGCATCAGGCAGTAAGGCAGGTGATGCACCCGACGGTCAGTCGGAGCCTGGTAGAGTTGGGGATGGTCAAAGATGTAACTCTGCAGCATGGCAAGGTCATGCTCACCCTGGCACTTCCCATTCTTGGTATCCCTGCCTCTATCAAGGATTATCTTGTGAGTAGCCTGCGCAAGGCAGTGATGGGATTGGGTGCAGAAGCCGAGGTCAAGATAACGGAGATGAACGAGGAAGAGCGCCAAGCTTTCCTAACCATGGAGCAGGAGAGCTGGAAAGGCCTTGCATAAAGAAGAACAATGATGGGAGCAACCAAAGAAGGCGCTAAGCCAAACAGAACGAGAGGAGGTGAAAGAGATGCCTATTTATGAGTACCAGTGCGCGCAGTGCGGCGAGAAGTTCGAGGCTCGCCAATCTTTTGGGGAGGATGGCTCACGCTTGAACTGCCCTAAATGCCAGGCTTCTAACCCCAGGAAGCTGCTGTCTTCCTTCTTTACCACGAGTTCAGGCGCAGCCGGGAGTTTCTCGGCGGATAGCTGTCCCACCTGTAGCTCTGGAGTATGCGGGCTTCCACCAATGTAACAATCAGGGGGCCACTCAGGAAGTAGAAATGGCATACAAAATCACGGAAGACTGCATCAGTTGCGGTGCCTGTGAAGCGGGTTCACCAATGAAGCAATCTCGGAGGGGGAGGAGACCTGTGTGATCGACCCCGATAAGTGCACAGAATGCGTGGGGAATTCCGAGTCGCCCCAGTGTGCAGAGGTATGCCCGGTAGATGCCTGTGTTCCTGACCCGGACCAAGTGGAAAGTCGGGAGGAGTTGCTCGCTAAGTGGCAAAGGTTGCACCCGGGCGAAGACTCCCAAAGTGGCATAGGGCTTCTTGGAGTCAACCAAGGAACAGCTCGACATTGGGAGGAAGCATGGCTGATTATCAAGTGATCATCGTCGGAGGTGGCCCTGCTGGGCTTACTGCAGGACTCTACACATCGCGAGCTGGCCTCAAGAGTCTCTTGATTGAGCGTGGCATATTCGGGGGCCAGATAGTCAATGCCACGCGGGTGGAGAACTACCCCGGTTTTGTGGAAGGAATCTCCGGCCCCGAACTGGGCTCACTCATGCACCAGCAGGCGGCTAAATACGGGCTGGAGACTACCACTACAGATGTTATCGGCCTGACTCCAGGGCATCCCCACACGGTGCTTACTACTGACGGCAGTTTTGAAGCCGATGCTCTAATCATTGCTGCTGGCTCGGAGTATCGTAAACTGGGGGTTGAGGGTGAGGAGAGGCTCTTGGGCCGCGGTGTTTCCTATTGCGCTACCTGTGATGGCTTCCTCTTTCGTGGCAGGGTGGTGGCGGTGGTTGGGGGAGGTGACACCGCCATCACCGATGCCCTTGAGCTGAGCCAGCATGCCAGCAAGGTGTATATAATACACCGGCGAGACCAGTTGCGGGCGGGGCAGGCCCTCCAGCAGCAATTCTTCGCCCAGCCGAAGCTGGATTTCATCTGGAATACAGTGGTTGAGGAAATTACGGGCAAGGAGGTGGTCAACCACCTCGGGCTGCGTAATGTGAAGACAGGCGAACTTTCCACCTTAGATGTAGGGGGCGTCTTTGTTGCTGTAGGGCTTACACCCAATAGCCAGTGCTTCTCCAGCATCGTGGAGCTAGACAACACCGGATACATCATCACTGATGAGACAATGGCTACCTCGGCTCCCGGCATCTTTGCTGCTGGCGACATCCGCAGGAACTCCGCACGCCAGGTAGCTACGGCAGTTGGCGATGGTGCCACCGCTGCTATGTCTGCCTTCAGATATCTTCAGGAGAGAGGCTAAAATACTGTGGGACTCTATGTTATCTCGGCTAAATTAATTAACATTAGGAATGTTATCAAAGGTAGGAGGTTGTGGAAAGTATATCGCTTGTAGTTGCTTTCGGTGCCGGGCTATTATCTTTCCTGTCACCCTGCGCGTTGCCTTTAGTGCCGATATATCTTGCCAGCTTGGCTGGTCCTGATATATTTGTGAGCGAAGCTTATAAAAGGCGTGTCTCTGTATTCTTTCATTCCCTTAGTTTCGTAGTAGGCTTTACCATGGTTTTTGTTATCATGGGGGTCGGGGCTGGATTGGCTGGATTTGTCCTCAGTTCTCACTTAGCAATAGTTCGTCAAATAGCTGGTGGTTTGCTGATATTCTTCGGCTTGTTTATGTTGGCTAGCCTAAAAATTCCGTGGTTAAATTACGAAAAACGTTTGTCTCTGTCCCGGGGTACTACCATTAGCTACCTACGCTCCCTATCGATAGGAGCCATATTTTCCCTAGCATGGACGCCATGTGTCGGCCCTATACTGGGAGGTATTCTGGCTTTTGCCTGGAGTTCTGAAACAGCATGGCACGGCGCTTACCTGCTAGCTATTTATTCTCTGGGATTGGGAATTCCATTCTTGGTAATGGGAGCTGCCTTTGATTCTATTGCCCCATTGCTAAAACGCATCCATCGCTATTCCACTGCAATGTATATCTTTAGTGGAGCACTACTTATGGCTGTTGGCATACTTATCCTGACCAATAAGCTGGTCTGGTTCTAAATGTAATTTGGACGAGGCTAATCATGGATAAACTACTAAAAGTCATGCTGGTAATAGCATTTGCCTCAATTCTGGTCTTGGGGTTGACAATGGCTGGCTGCTCCCCAAAGTCTGCTCCAACTC
>Ga0209633_10005234_pt1 | contig 11447 bp, 9 predicted proteins | sample Cruoilmetagenom1_FD_187290 | JGI IMG/M metagenome (GOLD analysis project Ga0209633, IMG submission 187290) | Oil polluted marine microbial communities from Coal Oil Point, Santa Barbara, California, USA - Sample 1 (SPAdes) (version 2) | ecosystem: Environmental > Aquatic > Marine > Oil seeps ... | reverse complement strand
TTTAACTATCGTTATTTTCTATACTTTTATGATCAAAAAAGTATGATACGTATTTCTTTCTTTTTCCTATTTGCATTTATTGTTAACCTATCATTTTCTCAAAATTCTGATGAAAAAGTAATCAGGGATATTTTTGATAATATTCTATTAAGCAATGAGGCCTATAATAATCTTGAGTATCTATGTGAATATGCGCCCGGCCGGCTACTAGGATCTGAAGAATCTATAGTTGCTGTAAACTATATGAAGGACTATTTTGAAAAATTAGGAGCTGATACAGTTTTCCTGCAAAAGTTTACAACCCCTGCCTGGAAATGTAATAATACAGAGGTAAGTATACTATTGGATAATAGTGAAATAAATCTAATGGCTGATGCACTTGGACCTTCGCCATCTACGAATGAAAATGGACTGTCAGCAAATATTGTAGAAGTGCAGGGACTAGATGAGCTTAAGGCACTTAATAAGGATTATATCAAAGGAAAGATTGTTTTCTTTAACAGACCTGTAGACATGAAAATAGTTAATACTTTCAGAGTATATAGTAGTGCAATTGATCAAAGATATTACGGACCCAGAGTTGCCGCCGAAATGGGAGCATCAGGAGCTCTTGTCAGGTCAGTTGGAACAAGAGTTGATAAATTTCCACATACCGGATCAACTAGTTTTAAAGATAAAAAGATTCCATGTGCTGCAATCAGTACGGTGGATGCAAATTTGCTGAGTGAAGCATTAAAGAATGACACAAACCTTGTTGTTAAGATGGTCATCGATGCAGAAGATTTTGATAAAATAACTACTTACAACCTGATTGCAGATATGCTTGGCAGTGAATCTCCAGATGAATATATTGTGGTAGGAGGACATATTGACTCATGGTTCAACAGCCCTGGTGCCCATGATGATGGAATAGGTTGTGTCCAGTCAGCTGATGTATTGAGGATTTTTAAAGAGCTGGGGCTGAAAAACAAAAGAACTATCAGGGTTATCTTATTTATGGATGAAGAACTTTACCAATCAGGTGCCAAAGCATATGCAAAGTATACCGAAACAAATGGAATAAAAAACTACCTGGCTCTTGAAGCTGATGCTGGAGGGTTTACACCTGAAGGATTTATGGTAGATGCTCCTGATAGCATTGTAGCTCTTATTTCCAGTTACAAACCATTACTCGAACCTTATGGAATCCACTATATTAAGAAAGGTGGAAGCGGTGTTGATATTGGGCCCCTTAAGCAATTTGGAGTACCTCTAATGGGTTACAGAACAGATTCACAACGCTACATGGATCTACACCATAGTGCTTATGATACTTTCGACAAAGTCCATATCAGAGAGCTGCAATTAGGTGCAGGAAATATGGCTGCAATGATATATTTGATTGATAAATATGGATTCTAAGCCCAATTAATGCTCTCTTTCTTCAGTTAGAGAAGTGACATGATTGGCATAATAATCAACCAGATTAATATTCAAGACTTCAAAGCTCAATTTATCCTCAGAAATTTTAATGATATCTCTTTGTACCATTAATTCTAACCTGTCATCAATACAAAATCCATCTGTTTCAATAACTTTGATATTGTTCTCATTATCACTGATGACTTTTTGAGTTACTTCTACTAATTGTTTAAGGTCTTCAATTTTAATATGCTTATTATGCTTGTTTAGAAATTGAATTGAGCTATGCAACAGGTGTTCTTTATAAATTGGCATCATAGCAACAACTCGCGCTCTAACCTCATTAACAATACCAATTGCATAACTATCATTTTCATCAGGATCATTAGCTGTAACAAATTGCTTATAACTTAAAGGCTCTCCAATTCCTAAATAAACTCCTCTTATATCTCTCGATGAATGAGTCTTTTTTAAATTTAAAAACCTCCCAACTAGATCTGTATCCTCTGCCTTTGCATTAACATCAGCAGTTAATTTCTTTTCATCAGGGTTTTCCGACCAATTAATTGCAATGGGAACGAAAGTAATGTCTTCTAATTCGCATTCAGGATTGGCTTTCAATGCGTTAAATAGCTTTTCAATTGTTCCTACAATACCTTTTCGAAACAAACCAATCTTTCCATCTCTTGGTCGTGTACCTTCCTGAAAAGACATTAACTGCTCTCCGGCCATAAAACTAGCACCAAGATAAGATGATAATAATCTGGAATAATGATCATCAACTGAGTATTTATCTCTCCTGATTTTGAAAGCCCCGTAACTTTTTAGCACAAAATTCGAAACTTTATTCTTGAAAAGGTTTTCGCCTGCTGCAGTAATTGGTATAGGTATTTTTTCTCCTGCAAATGTGAACCCTATTATAAACTCATCAAGATGAGATTTATGGTTCGGCATATATATTACAATGTTCTTCTTTAGGTTTATTTGTGAAAGCTCAAATTGCTGATCAAGGTTTATTCTTTTTGTTGTTGGAAGAATAAGTGGTTTAAGAAACTTAGTGAGGCCAATAATCCTTTTTTTCTTATTAGATGCAATATCTTTTAAATCGGTCTTAATCGTTCTTAGCTGACTCTTAGAAAGGTACTGTGATGTTTTCGAAAATTGATCGTTATTGTAAAGTTCTGTTGCAGTGTTTAGAATATTCCTATAACTATTTTTTCTTCTAGACATTAATTATTGTTTTGATAACAAAACTAAGGAATTAATCTAATAATCAATTTTGGGGAATTTAATAATAGTCTACTTAAGAATTATAAATTTCCCTGTTTCAATTATTTTCTCATCTTCATTGAACATCATATTTTGTTCAGACAATCTCAGAACCAGTATTGCATATGCTTTTCTAACCTCATTGTTAATTGTAATTACCCTCTGCTTTTAAGTCTTCATTTCAGCAATGATTAATTTTATGACAATTATAATTACTATTTTAGCATATTCAAGTTTAATTAGTTAACATAAAAATATTGTCTCATGAAAAGATTTTTTACACTTTCGATTGTAATTTTGTTTTCAGTTACTTACTTATTTGCTCAAAATATTGTAGGAACAGATCCTGAAAACAAAAATGTAATACTTGAGGAATTTACAGGTATTCATTGTACATACTGCCCACAGGGTCATCAAATAGCACAAGGGATCCAAAATTCAAACCCGGATGTTGTACTTATAAATATCCATACCGGTAGTTATGCTGTTCCAAGTGGTGGCGAACCTGATTTTAGAACTCCCTGGGGATCAGCTATTGCAGGTCAAACAGGATTAACTGGATATCCTGCAGGAACCGTTAACAGGCATTTATTTCCTGGCATGTCACAAGGTAGTGGTACAGCCATGAGCCGTGGTAATTGGGTAGCAGCTTCCAATCAAATAATGGCAACAGCCAGTTATGCAAATGTTGGATTGGAATCTTATATTGATGTTGTAACCCGTGTACTTACTGTCAATGTGGAAATATATTATACTGATGACAGTCCGGAATCAACCAACCTACTAAATGTGGCCATACTACAAGATAGTATTCTTGGACCTCAAACTGGTGGTGGTGCCGGTAATAATTATAACCATATGCATATGCTGCGCCATTTGGTCACAGGACAATGGGGGCTTGAAATTACAACAACAACCGCAGGGACTTTATATCAGAACACCTTAACATATACAATACCTGACGATTACAATGATGTTGAAGTAGTATTAGAACATCTGGAAATCGTAGGATATGTAACTCAGACACAGCAGGAACTCATAAGTGGTAGTCGAGGATCTGTTTCTTTTAGTGGTGGGCCTGATCCATTAACTGCTCTTTTTACAGCCGAAGATACCCTAATCTGTGAACCAGGTACAGCACACTTTGAAAGTACAAGTCTTGGTGATCCAATTCAGTATGATTGGACATTCGAAGGTGGTAATCCTGAAACTTCAGATTTAATGAACCCTAATGTTTATTATGCGGCTGTTGGTGAATACGATGTTACTTTAATTGTAAGAGATGATGAAGGTAATAGAGATACAACAATGAGTGCTGCTTATATTCAGATTATCAATTGTGTTGGTGTTGACGAGGAAGCCAATGAGATAGCTTTGTCTGTATTTCCAAACCCAACTCAGGGAGTGATTAAATTAAATATCGAAGCTGATTTGTTCAACACGGCTGAACTCAAAGTAATTGATGTCATGGGTAAAGTGGTTTATGAACAAAGTAACATATCAGTTAATGGTTCATTCAATACGGAAATTGATCTCACAGGATATTCAGAGGGTATTTATTTTATAACTGTTTCAGGTGATGACAAACAGGTAAGTAAGAAGATTTTCTTGAAGAAATAAATTTTAACGCACCTAGTGGTGTTATACCGATTACCAATTAAAATGTGCCTTTTGTTCATTTTAATCCTAAAGCCACTTTAATTGTGTATCGGTATTAACCATTGTAATAATTATACAAATCCTGAGTTATTCTATTAGCATTAACTAATTCATAACCAGCTATGACAAAAACAATTAAGATCAGTGCGCTTGTCGCAACTGTACTGCTGATGAGTGGGATGATATTCAAAACCCAGCATTGGCCTGGAGCAGACATCATCTTCATGATCGGTGTTGCTGCTGGTATCCTTTCATCTGTTTTTATAATCAGTTCCTTTGTTGGAAAGCTTTCATCAGGTCTGGAGAAGTGCAACATTATCTTTTCCTCATTGGCGATTGCAATAGTACTACTGGCAGCCTTGTTCAAGATCATGCATTGGCCTGGGGCTGCAAAATTAGTTTGGGTGGCCGATATTGGAATAGTATTAAGTGGTTTATTTTTCCTGTTAGATGGTATTAGGGAGAAAGACCCGGTTAAGTCGAGTTTGAAGATAATGGCCATGTTCTTCCTACTGCTCCTGTTGATATTGATAATGTTAGCAAAGTGAGCGATTTTTAAGGTTAGCAATTGATATTATATGTAGAGCTGAATTCAAGTAAGCTCAGAAAAAAAAGAAGCTCTTATAGATTAACTCATTTTGCCAGTGATAATAGTGGTAACGGAGCAGTATCAACTGCCTATTCTCAAAACGGTCGAACAGCTGGTATACATTGATAATGAGGATGTCAATAGAATATTTTCATTGTTCAGAGGCATATCTTATGAATACAAAAACCCAAGAGTGTTTTTAGATGCTTTTGAAAAACATAAAGTCTGTATTAATTTACGATTACATTAAGATAATAAAGCCGTTAGAAATAGAGTGGAATAGCGTATATATATCATGCTTCGATTGACAGTCGCTACGAATTTGAAATTTGAGAATATCGATATATTAAAACCTACAAAATTAGGATGAGAAATAGTTAGGAGATTGGTCATGATTCTACAGTCATAAATTCGTCAACACAAAAACCACAACCTCCATAAAATACTAAAAGCCACCCCGTTAAGGATGGCTTTAGTGGACCCACCAGGACTTGGGAGGTGTTTATAAAAGTCTGTATAACAGATTATAAGATGTTTTCAATATGAAGAAATAAGGTAAAAAATAGGGTAAAATGTTTGACACTAAATTATTTTGATTTATTTACACTTAATAGATAGTTTTTATACGCTGACAACTTCTATTGATAATAATGATTTTGCCTTCTTTTAACAGAACCTCAGCACTTTCTTTTTCTTATTTAGAATTATTCTTAGTTTTGCACTTCGATAATTGTATCTGAAGTTTATTAAAATCCTTTTGAATAAACATTGATTATTTATTTACAACTAATAAGTTATTTTAATATGAGAAAAGTGCTAGTTTATTTCTTAATCCTATTAAGTGCAGTTTATACGGGTTCATGTGATGGAGACAAAGATGGAGACCCAAATCCAGAACCTCAAATTGGAAAATGTGGTGAAGTGACACCCTATATAGTTATGCAGGAGAGATCATCAGTCAATCTGGAACTTGGTGGTTATATTTGGGCTCAGGAGTTAGAAAATGTACATCACATTGAAGTGTCATCCTTACAGCCAATTTTTGGATTTAAAAATGGTCACACGATGTCTTTCGATGTTTCAGGACTTAATACTGGTACACATTCCAATGATGAAGGAGAGGATGTTTCCATGTGGGAAATCCCATTTACAGTAAACAGAGCTGGAATAGATTATGATATTAAGGTACGATATATCTGTGTTGATGATGATAATCCTATGGGATCTGTGGGTTATAGCAAAGACCTACACTATAACCCGGGTGATCTCTGTGATGATGCAGATACTGATCAGTTCAATCATTTTATTTATCAGTTTCCATTATTAAACGATGTTGAATATACGGATAATGATCTTGTTACAATGAGATCATTCAATATAAGGTTTCAAACACATACTCCATACATTAATGGTGTTGAAGGCTTTTTTGATTTCTTTACCGATACAGAGGCATATTATGAATTAGTAAACAACAACGGAGGGAAACTCACAGCCGATATGCATCTAGATTGGTTCTACGATCTAATTTATGAAGATGGCAACCATGTTTACGATAAATCATTTTTAGAAGAACAAATCAAACTTGATGACCTACTTGAAGGACTTTCTGAAGATGATATTGCAAATCTAAGGAGTATCAATTTTATTATTAAAGCATGTGGAAAAACAATGTATACAGTTACACTTCCTCTAAGTCTTTAGTAGGTCTTCTGTAAATATTGATGGGTCAATAGGATTATCAGGTACAGTTGCAATAAACAATGGACTAAAAAAAATAGCAATCAAGGCAAAGATAAATAAAACACTAAGTTCTCATGTTGCAAGAAGAACTTTTACAACCATAATGCTAAACAAAGGTGCACGTATCGATCATATTCAATTAGCACTTGGACATTCTGACCTTTCAACTACTTTTGGATATGCTACATACTATAATACAGATATAGATAAGATGGTAGATTTATTAGATTGATTATCTTATGGAGCATAATGGACTATCTCAACATTTGTTAATTAGATAGTATTGATTACTATCTCATGAATTACTTTATTAGCATTGAAATGAGGCTAAAACTAGGTTGATAATAAAGTATTAACACATTTAACAGTTAATGCTGTTAATAGACTTTCTTGTAAAGATATTTAAGGTGTTACAAAGTTGTTAACACAATTAACAGTAAATTGTATTATATTTGGATCAAAATAGAACTATGAATAATAGAAATGATATCAAGTTATTGAATTTAAGACCGATATTTAGTACTTATTCGGATAAAAACTTATTTGTTAATAGGGAAAGGGAAATAAAAGAGTTGTAAAAACGTATATTTACCACTATTACAGGGGTGTAACGTAACGTGAGGCTATTGTGAAGGCGATTCATACACAAATTGTCATGCGTTAAATGTTACGTATATCTTAAGTACGTGTAACATAAAGAGGGTGACACATTAGGGTTATTTACGACTGATACGAATTGTACAAATTTGATATATACTTAAGTACCTGTCACTAAAAATCATATTTTCACTACGAGGAAGGGGTCTCCGTCATGGGGGTATGCTGAGTTCTAACTCTCCGGTTGATTTGTTAAATTTCACCCTCATCCAGCAAAGATAACTCTTCTTATCGGCCTGTAAAGGCTATACAAAGCGTGATATATTGCTTATATTTTGGAATCACGGCCTTGACATCCCTCAAATCATCATTTGACGGCGCTTACGAGGTTAAAATGTGGAGGCTCGTGAATATTTTGTAGCGATATGATATTTTACCTATAAGTGCTGGCAAAAGGATAAATGAGTTATTGAAACACTGGTTACGTACCATGTTACGCACCACCTCGGAAAACCAACCTCCATAAAATACTAAAAGCCACCCCGTTAAGGATGGCTTTAGTGGACCCACCAGGACTTGAACCTGGGACAACCTGATTATGAGTCAGGGACTCTAACCAACTGAGCTATAGGTCCCGCTTTTTCAAGCTTGCCCAACCGTAGTCGGACATTCCAAAATTGTTTTATCAATTTCGGGCTGCAAAAATAGTAAATATTATTAATGAAATAATGCTTTGATAAACTTTTTGATCCATTATCTTCTACAAGTACCTTTAGATCCTCCTCCAAAAAATATAGATACACCCAGAATAAATCCAAAGTTATACCAGCCTCCATTGTTGTTTATTTCGTAAATGGTAACATTATCACTAAATAAACTGATAATAAAGGTGAACAATGAGATAAATCCATGCCACAGACCCATCCAAAACCCGGCTATCTCAACGTCAAATTTAACATTACCCGGAGCACAGGAGGTAACAACAAAAAGCAATACGAAAAATAACCCCCAGATTTTAATTTTTGATAATTTCATAACAAACTTAAGTTTAGTTTAAATAATATCCCGCACCTATAAAATAGTCAGTGTCAGGTATTCTAACAACATGTGTGATTTTCTTTTCTTCTTTTCCAGAAACAGGATTAACCCAAAAATAATCATAATATCCTGACCCTTCTGTTTCGGCTATTTCAATCATATCACGAATAATATATGCACCATGGCTATCCTGTAAGTTGTAATCATCATGACCTTGATGAGAAGTATCAGCGCCATGAGCAATATTAATACCATTAAAATCATTAATAAAGAAATAGCCTTCTCCATCATCGAAAAAACGGATGTGATCAATAAAATCACGACAGAAAGCTATTCGGTCTTCATCTGTACTGTAAATATCACTAAATACTCCTGATATTCCTTTTGCAACGGTTGTAGTTACTTCTTTCAAAATAATGTTATTCGACTCTATAATTGAGTAAAACATACTAGAAGGCCCACCATAAAATCCAGTTCCGATGAACCAATTGGCAGATGGTATAGATGTAACAAAACTCATTTTACGCTCAACCACATCTGTAACCGGATTTCTACGATAGTATTCAACAAATCCGTGGCCAATGAAATTAACCGTTTCAACCATTTCTTTAATGAAGAACTTACCATTCTCATCAGAAATATTGATTCGTTTTGTGCCAATCAAATCATGATTAATATGGGCTACTACCCATGCACTATCAAGTGTTTCAATAAAAAAGTAACCCGACTCATCAGTAAAAAAACGAGCATCATCAACAAAAATCTGGCAAAGGTGGGCTCTACTAGCACTATCAAAGATAGTATGTGCAAAAACAGTTTCTAACCCTGTTGATACATTAGTTGTATTTATCTCAACGACCACCTTATCAAGTTTATATTGCGAAATACTTTCTTCACTTGGTGTCGGACAATCACAATTACATGATTGAATAGCTAACATTATTAATAATGTAATCGATATTAAAATTGAACGTATTATCTTCATCAGTTGATTTTTATTGTTCATAATAAATACCACTCCCAATAAAATAGGTAGTCCCCGGTATTCTTTCTATATAAGCCTCTTTAGCATCTTCGCTTCCTGTTATAGGATTATTCCAGTAGTACTGATAATACCCTGATCCTGATCCCTCAGCAATGGCAACCAAATCTCTTATTACATAGTTTCCTTTTGAATCCTGATAATTGTAGAGGTTTTGTCCCTGAAGATCTTTTTGTGTGCCATGAGCAACATTCACACAATTAAAATCATATATAAAAAAATATCCTGATTGATTATCAAAAAACCGGATATGATCTATAAACTGTCGACAAAACAGTACCTTTTCCATCGAGTCAGCAATCATGCTAAATCCACCACTCAATCCATAAGCCATTGACTTTGTAGCATTTTCAACAATTTTCATCGCTACTTCTTCATTTACGTAGTATTTTTCAGGAACATAATCATAAAATCCAGTTCCAATAAAAAATTCGACAGCAGGTATTGATTTTACAAAAGCGAGCTTTTTCGTATCAAGTCCTGTTGTTGGGTTTTCAAAATAGTAATCTACAAATCCATAACCTTTATACTTAACTGCTTCTACCATACCATGCACATAGTACTTACCATTGATATCTGTAATGTTATATCGATAAGTGCCAATGAGCTCAGGTTTTGTTGCATGGGCAACCATCCAAGCATTGTAACTTTCAACAAAAAAGTACCCCGATTCATCAGTAAAAAACCTAACAGGTTCAATTATTGCCTGACACAATTGGGCAGCATAAGCACTATCTGCAAAGCTGCCTGACTTTGCATTAGCAAAGACAGACTCAAATCCTGTTGCAAAATTTGTTGAGTTTGTACTTATCACAGATTTTTTTAGTTCATACTCTGAAACCAAATCAGGATCCATATATGGGTCACAATCACATTTGGTAGTGCATGATTCCATTATAAATATAGTTATAATAAGTGAGGAAATCAAAATAGCAGGTCGGTTCATACTCAATACTTTTTAATGAAAACGCTAAATTAATTATTAATACTATTATTTCAAAAAAAAAATCATGCTTCCATTTTAACTGATTTAATTACTATTTTTATCCACTTAAGAAATAGAGCAATGGAAATAAAAAATATAATCTTTGATTTTGGTGGTGTCGTACTTGATATTGACCCCCAACTAACTGTTGATGAATTTGTTAAACTAGGCTTTAATGACTTTGGAAAACTGTTAACTCCTGAGTTCACAGAAGATATATTAGGAAAGTTTGAACGCGGAATTCTCACTCCCGAACTGTTTCGCACAAAACTAAAATCATTTTTAAATATTGATATTACAGATCAACAACTTGACGATGCATGGAATTCGCTGCTTTATGATATTCCAAGTGAAAGAATTGATATTATAGAAAAGGTAAAGAAGAACTATCAGATTTTCCTACTAAGCAATTCAAATGAAATTCATTATGATTTGTATGTAAGAGACCTTCAACTACGTTTTGGTTATCGTGAATTTGACGAGCTTTTCCACAAAGCTTATTTTTCATTCGATCTTCATTTGCTGAAACCAAATCCTGAGATTTACGAATTTGTGATCAACCAACATGGGCTGGCACCTGCAAATACTCTGTTTATTGATGATAAAACAGAAAATATTGAAGCTGCAAAGAAGCTTGGTTTAATGACTTACCAATTGGATAAACCTGAAAGAATCAGGGATATTTTTAAGGACGGTAAGCTTATTGGTGATTTGGATATTAAATAGTAGATACGAAGTTAAGTATAAAGTATTCAATAATTCAAAATTGGAAATCTAATTACCTATAATAGGTTCTAATATCATCCAAAATACTGAGTATCTCGTCAAACGAGTCTGTATTCATTAGCTTCATTCTAAAAGGTTTGAAATTAGGGTAACCTTTGAAATAATCTCCCCAGTGTTTTCTTATTTCAAGAACACCACGTCGCTCTCCTTTCCATGCAACCGACTTTTCAAGTTGAATTTTAGAAATTCTAATCCTTTCTTCTATGTCAGGGGTGGGTAATATTTCGCCTGTTTTCAAATAGTGCTTAATATCTCTAAAGATCCATGGATTACCATAAACACCACGAGCTATCATTAGTCCGTCTACACCAAAATTATCTCTAAAGTACTTTGCCGAGACA
>Ga0209633_10005233_pt1 | contig 11448 bp, 12 predicted proteins | sample Cruoilmetagenom1_FD_187290 | JGI IMG/M metagenome (GOLD analysis project Ga0209633, IMG submission 187290) | Oil polluted marine microbial communities from Coal Oil Point, Santa Barbara, California, USA - Sample 1 (SPAdes) (version 2) | ecosystem: Environmental > Aquatic > Marine > Oil seeps ... | reverse complement strand
AGCAGGCGTAGGAGCCCCAATAGAAAAAAGGCTTAGACTAGCATTAGAAGGCCCATCATTTTCAAGTATATTTATTATTTCAGACATTTGATCACCCGTCCCGCCTATCACAAGGCTTACAGGGTCTTGCTGAGCAGTCGGTGCAGATGTTTGAAAGTCATAACCATCAGCGTGTGCATAAGTAATATTCACCTGCCCCTGTGCAAAACCGCCCTGTCCATCGCCAACAGTATAAATGAGCGTATCAGTTAAATTGTGACATTGGCTCCCCGCACCGCTATCATATGTTATTGCCGTCCCGCCTGACGCGACACTCGCTGAGCCACGGCTACCATTGGAAACAAATGTTGCAATGAGGGCATCGCCATCAGGGTCGGTATCGTTTGGGGTGACTGGAATTGTGATTGTCTGGTTTTCAGGGACGTCTGAAATGCTATCTGGCATGGCAATAGGTGATTGGTTTCCGCTCTGCCCTGTTTCAGGCTCACCAGCTCCTGCATTACCAGTTGGCGTTAAGCAAGCGCCGCTGCCAGAAGCCGTGTTTTCAAGAGCCGTACGATTTCCATGTGCATCTAATTGGTAATCTATTTTCGCGTTGTTTTGGTAATCCGCAGAACTAATACGCGCCAACTCATCATAGGTGTAACAGACTTTATCTGGCACGGCCTGTGAGTCGAAAACAATCAAAAATGGAGAAGCCGCACAAAGCATTAGCAAACAAATTTTGAATTTCATATTCATCCCCGCTGATTCTACCCACACCCTATGGTTAACAAGCCATGAACAAAACGCAACCTATTTTAGTAAAAATACTAATATGGTCGTTAAGTAGAACAACTAGATGAAAGTAACTCAGCCTCAGACGCTAGCTTAAATCTTTTCATAAAATCAATCGCCAAACGGGTTTTGGGTTGTTATGAACGTTTATGGGAATGGAAGCTAGCGAGCAATCTATAGAGCAGTTTTGGGAATGCCTTGCTAATGCGGGGGTAGATGCTCCTGCACGGCTCAGAGTCGAGCGCGTTAGCAGGGAGACGGGCGCGCCGCTGCCTGTTGTCATTGCCCAGCTTGGCCTCGCGCCTGATCAGGCCGTGGCCTCTGCTTATGCGGAGACACTTGGCCTATCAAAGTGTAGCATAGATGACGCGCCCGAAGAGGTAGTTGGTGCAGATCATATCAACACATCTTACTTGCGCGCGCGGCGGCTTATACCGCTTTTACAAACTGATGAGCACTTACAAATAGCCATGGTTGACCCTATGGACGCAGATGGCCTTACGGGGCTTGGGTTTGCTAGCGGGCTACGCGTAAAGGCGTCAGTGATTACATTAACAGATTGGCGCGCGGCGTTTGAGCGGCTTTATGGCGGAGATGTTGGTGACGCTGCGCAGCAAGAGGCGCGGTTTGGTGCGGGCTGGGCCGACGACGCACAGCGGTTAAAAGACTTATCCAATGAAGCGCCAGTTGTTCGCCTTGTAGACCGCCTGCTCACAGACGCCGTCGATAAAGGCGCGACGGACATTCACATAGAACCCGCGCCCAATATCACACGTATTAGAGTACGGATAGATGGCGTACTTGAATCTCTACCAGACGAAGCCCCTGAGCTTGCCGCTCTGTTGGTGTCGCGCGTCAAAGTGCTTTGCGATATGGACGTTGCGGACAGGCGCCGTCCGCAAGACGGCCGTACTTCGGTGGCGGTGCGGGGACGCCCGGTTGATTTGCGCGTTTCCACTGTACCGACAGCTTATGGAGAGAGCCTTGCTATTCGTATATTAGATAGGGCCGCCTCAATGCTTGATCTTAGCGCGCTTGGGTTTTCTGAATATGATCGGGACTTAATAGAGACGATCCTTAAAACGCCCAAAGGTATTTTTCTTGTTACGGGGCCAACGGGCTCTGGCAAAACCACTACGCTTTACGCGGCGCTTAATAAGCTACGCCAAACCCAAAGAAAAATCCTGACCGTGGAAGACCCGGTCGAGTATTTCTTTGACGACATAAACCAAGTGCAAGTCAATGAAGCGGCTGGGGTTACTTTTGCGGCAACCTTACGGTCTTTCTTGCGCCAAGATCCAGATATTTTAATGGTGGGCGAAATTCGCGACGTGGAGACAGCGCGCATTGCGGTGCAGGCAGCGCTCACGGGTCATCTTGTGCTCTCGACCCTGCATACGAATGACGCAATTTCGTCCGTTGCCCGGCTAAAAGATATGGGCATTGAAGACTACTTAATTGCCGCGACCTTAAGCGGCGTGACGGCGCAGCGCTTGGTGCGCAATGAAAACGGTAAGGGCCGAACTGTTATTGCAGAAGGGTTTTTATGCGCGCCCGTAATCGCAAAGGCCATTAGAGACGGCGCGCCGCAAGATAAGCTTGAAGCGCTCGCCGCCAAACAAGGCATGCGCACATTGCGCCAAGACGGCGAAGCTAAAGCCAAAGCGGGGCTTGTTTCACTAGAAGATGTTTACGCCGCATCGGGGCAAGACTAATGCCGCGCTTTAGCTATAAAGTGCATGGGGCTGATGGGCAGTCTCTAAGCGGCACTATTGAGGCAGTTAGTCAGCCTGCCGCCTTAGAAGCGCTACTCGCGCGCGGGCATACGCCAGTGCGGCTTAGTAAAACGGGCACGGGGTTAGGACTTAAAGATTGGCTAAAACCGCAACAAAAAGAATTTAGCGTCAAGGACGCGGGCGAATTCTCTGGGGACATAGCGCGGCTACTTGCTTCCGGATTTTCTCTTCACCAAGCGTTACAAATGACGGCAGTGTCTGCGAGCTCCAAGCAGGCGCGGGCCCTTGCGGAGCGTGCCGCCGAGAGCGTGCAAAAGGGCGGCTCTTTATATAGCGTTCTTGCCAAAGAAAGCGGCGGCCCGGCGCAGGCGCTTGCAGGACTTGTGCAGGCGGGCGAAACGGCAGGGCATTTAGAAACGGTACTGCAAGATGCGTCTGGCAGTTTTAACGCCAGCGCCAGCTTTAAAGAAAAATTGGGATCTGCGCTTATTTACCCAGCCATAATTTTATTCATGATCTCGATGACATTGTTGGTGTTTTTTACATTTGTCTTGCCGCGGCTGCGCCCGCTGTTCGAGGACGTTGGTGACCGATTACCTGTTATGACCAAATCACTACTTGGCTTTGGGAGGTTTTGCGAAATTTGGGGGCCGTGGCTGGCGCTTGGTATTTTAGGTCTGCTTATTGGTATGCAGGTGCGCCCAGCGGTTAAACGCGGCGTAAAGCGGTTCTTTGATAGAGCCCTATTGGGACGGCTTGGTTTTGGCGGCCCAAAGCTTGCGGGCTTTGCGACCTATGCCCGCACGCTCGGGCTATTGCTAAATTCTGGCGTGCCGCTGCCATCCGCAAATTCCGTGGCAGCAGGCGCCGTAGCTAATTTAGTGCTGGCTGATAAAATCGAAAACCAGAGCGGCGGCCTACGCGGCGGGGAGAATTTATCCACCCTGTTAAAAGCTATCCCAGAAACCCCTGAAGTGCTCATCCGTATGTGCGTGATTGGCGAACGCTCGGGAAAATTAGGCCCAGCACTTACGGACGCAGCGGGCATATTAGAGCGCAGCGCGCGCACGCGCACCGATAGACTAATGGCGGCCCTGACGCCCGCGATTACCTTGCTGCTTGGCCTTATCGTTTCGCTTGTTATTGGGGCATTATTTTTAGGCCTTGCCAGCCTTACCGAGATTGATGTGTGATGAAGCGGTCCAAAAAACATGAGGCAGGTTATACACTGACAGAGATGTTAGTGGTTTTGCTTTTGCTGAGCCTAATCACCGCCATTGGCCCTGTGGCGATTCAAAAACTATTGCCGAGCTTAGCGGTTAATAGCGCGGCCAAAACCTTAAGCGCCGACCTAGAAACTCTTCGTATTCGCGCGATGATGAGCGGCAGCGAAGGGCGTTTGCAAGTGGATCCAAATGGCGTACAGTATGAGCTGCTTATTGGCGGCGAGGCTATAAGGCAGAGGGATTTGGCCAGTTCCGTTCGTGTAAGCGCGCAAAACTATGAGGAAGACGGTGAACAACACCTTCTTGTTTTAGCGAGTGCTGATGGCCGGTTATCAGGCGCGCCGCTTGTTTTAAGGCGCGGTAATAAAACTAAATATATTGAGATCAATTCGGTTTTTGGGACGGCGCAAATTGCAAAATAGTTCCAAACATAGCCGCCAAGGCGGGTTTATCTTAGCCGAAATGTTGATGGCTATGATTGTGCTCACTATCGCGGCGATAGCCTTTCTGCAAACCGTTCAAGGCGCTGCAAGGCAAATGCAGAGCGTTAAAAACAACGCCGCATCTTATCAACTAGCTAGCACTTTAATGGATACAGCATCGTCACAAACGCTTTATGACAAAGAGCCTAGCGAGGGTGAGGATAATGATACGGGCCTTCGTTGGCGGGTTGAAGTTGCGCCCGACAAAGACCGGCAGTCACACGGCTCTGAGCAGCCTTCTATTATGGTGATCTCCGTCAAGGTTTGGAAAGAAGGCGAGCAAGCGCTTGAGCTTACAAGCGCGAAATGGGGCGGGCGGTCATGAGCCGGGGGTTTACTTTGGCCGAAATGCTTGTGGCGCTCATGGTGCTTGGCGTTGCGGCGGGCACGATGAGCATGACGATGGGCACGGCGTTTAAATCCTATGAGCGTTTATCGGGCGTGTCAGGTGATTTGCGAGAGACTGCGCAATTGCGGCTAGTTATGAGCGAAGTATCAGGGCGCTATTGGCTGCCAGATGGCAAGCAACAACAAATCGTATTTTCAGAACTAGAGATTGACGGGCCCTATTTTCAAAACCTTAGCATTGAAGAAAATGACGGCACTTGGAGTTTATATGCGGGGAATGGTGACGATAAAACGCAGGTTTTTGAAGCAAATATGGATTTGCGGTTTGTAGCGCACGGCACACGGCGGGTCATGCGAGGCGGAAATTTATTGCCATATGATTATAGGGCCATTAGTCTTGAGAGACTTAGTGGGGATTGGGAAATGGTAATGAGCACGCCTTTAAAGGTTGATGAATATCCCGCCTGCAGGTTTGATATTGTGGGGCGGCAATGTCGGTAAACACTAAACACATTTTTGAAGATGGCACGCTCATCAGTGACGCGCTTGATATGGCGAGCACGTATGGGCGCGCTGTAAAAACCTCATTTAGCCAGAGAGAAGATAAGCAAAATAGCAGTGTCCTAGAAACAGCGCCTATCGCCCTGCTAGAGCAAAGCCTTGTTTTAAATGTGACAACACTGGCGAGCGCCCGCCGCTCTGCAAAACTAATGATGACGCGCCTTGCGCCTATGCCTGAAAATATGCTGGTTTGGGATATTACGGGGCCGTACAAGCAAGAAGACGGGAAGAATTATTATGAGCTTGGCTTTGTTAAAAAGGCCGAACTCGAAGCATGGGACACACAGAACTCGGGCGCTGGCGTGCTAAAACTAAAAGCGCGTACAGGCGGCACTTATCAATTCAAAAGCGCGGCTAGCAAAAGAGCGCGTCGCGCAAAAACATTGTCGTGGCTCGCTGGGTTTGCGGCCTGTTATTTTAGTTTGCTGTGGGCGGGGTCGTTATGGGCAGATAGGCCAGCTCGCACTGCGCAGGTATGGCAAGAACAAACAAACGCGGCCCGCACCGAAACGGCGCAGGTCCGCACAGAGTTACCCGCCCTGCAGTCTTATGGCGCTTTGATAAAAACGCACCAAGAAAATCTAAATAGCGAAAATATTCTGGACGTACTTGCCGCTATGTCGGAAGGGTTTTCCGATAAATCATGGGTGCGCGAAATCGTATATAATGGGCAGAGCATTCGCATAAGTGGCTATATAAAAAACCCTTCAAAGCTTGCCGCCCTCATGGAAGCAAAACCATTTGTGCAGCGGGTGGAGCTGGGCGCAGTCTCCAGCGACCGCGCATCTGGCTTACAGCGCTTTACGCTCACACTAATTATACGCGGGGAAAAATCATGAGCGGCGCGGCGCGGCCAAACCGCCTTGTGCAATTAAGCGCAATAGGCTTGGCGCTACTGCTGGCTTTGCCTGCAATGTTTACAGCGCGCAAAGCTATTTCCGCTTATGAAGATTTAAAAGATGTTCGTTTTCAAAGTGAGCGAATTTTAAAGCAAAATGTAAAGGGCAAGCAAACCTTAGCGGCTGAAGAGAAAAAACTGGGCCTGCTTAAAATAGACTTCAAGCCATTAGAAGGCACAGCTACGGGGGCTAATGCACAGCTACAAACGGACATTCGTAAAGTGATCTCTAGCGCAGGCGGAACAATTGATACGTCTTCTGCTAGCCAGCTTGTAGACCTACTCGGCGCGCCTGTTCGCCCTACCGCTCTCAATATCAGGTGGAGTGTTTCTGAAGAAGGGTTCGGCACTTTTTTATCGGCGATGGCAAAGCCTCGGCAAAATTTGATAATAACAAATATGTCCATAAGGCGCAGGCAAGGCGTAGCAAATCTGATTGATGTACGCATGACAGTGTCTGCGCTTTGGGCAGTGCCCAGCGCCGTAGATGCGGAGGCGGCGCAATGAGCCTGCGCACAACAGCAATGTTATTTACCGCCTTATGTCTGATCGCTGCGACCTTCGCGCACTTCAAATCTATTGAGCTAATTTCTGTACCTGAGCCCCAAGATAATTTTGTGGTAAGCCCAAGATATGAAGTAAATAAAGAAAAATTAGCGGCACTGCAAAAGACCTATAAAGACCGCCCTTTATTTACATCCAAATCAGGCGCAGACTTGAGCGGCCCTGCAGTAAATATACCGCAAACCGCCCCTTCTGAATGGTCTCCCCTTGATTACCAACTTATTGGCGTGAGCAGCGCAGGCGGGACTAAAACGGGGTGGTTTAAGCATATTGAAACGGGCGCTTTACTATCGGCGCGGCAAGGCACAAACTTGGGGGCGTGGCAGCTTGATAATTTACTAACGAGCGAAGCGCGCCTTAGCTTTAACGGCGAAAATGTAAGTTTAAAGTTGTTTCAAGGCGGCGAGTAGCGCTAAAGTGCTTTTTTGAGGATGGGGATAGACTTGATAAAAAATCAACAAACAAATCTAAAGCGGGCTTTGCAAATGATGGTGTGCGCAGCGGCCCTGCTTGGGCTCGCTTCATGCCAAACATCAGGCGGAAAAACCCTGCCCAAACGAACGGTGAACGGCAATCTTTTGGACGGTGTGCTGCATGAAGATGGTCCGCGCGCGCCGCAAGGCTCTACCGCAAATGGGCGAGGCGGCGTATCTCCCTATCAATCTGCATCGTCCATCATGCAAGACGTGCAGCTCGGCAGCGGCCAATATGTGAGGCCAGGACGCGCCCAGCAAGATTTTGCTATAGAGCGCGCGGGCAGTATTGAGCTTGCTTTTGATAATGCACCCGTCGCGCAAATTGTTGACGCGCTGATTGGCAATATTTTGGGCGCAGATTTTGTAATCGACCCGGCGGTTAAAGGTAATGTAACCCTGCGTACGGCAAAGCCTGTGAAGAAATCAGACATTCCAGCTGTGCTTGATCAGGCCCTTAGCCTCGTCAACGTTGCGCTTATTGAAACAGGGCCGAATAAGTTTACCGTAGTGCCATCAGGTCAAGCAAAGCGGTTTGCCCGCGCGCCAAGCCTTGCTGGTAATGGAAGCAAGGGCGGCATGGTCATAGCCCCGCTTGATTATGTCTCGGCCGCAGAAATGGCGCGCGTCTTACAACCCTTCACCCCCCAGGGCAGCGGCGTACAAGTTGATAGCAAGCGCGAAATCCTCATCCTGTCTGGCAATGCCGCCCAAATAGATGTGTTGCTCGAGACCATTGAAATGTTCGACGTGGACTGGCTGGCGGGCATGTCATTTGGCGTTTATGAAACCCGTTACGCCCCGCCTGAAACCCTAGTTGAAGAATTAGAAAAAATCTTTGGCGGCGCGAGTGGCCCTATAGGATCGCAGATTGAGTTTATCCCTATGCCAAGATTGGGCTCGATATTAGTGATTGCCAAACGCTCACACCGGCTGGCCCAGGCCGAAGAATGGATCAGAAAGTTTGACCGCAATGTTGGCGGAGAGAGCCGCCGTTTTCAGTTTATGTCTATTGTCAATGCGGACGCAGAAGAGCTTGCTGACACGATTTCCGATCTTGTTGGCAATGAACAAAGGGGCGGCTTTGAGCGCGGGCAACCTACTGGACGCGAGCAGCAAGGAAACAATAGACAGGCCAACAATGGAAGCGGCGGAGAACAGCTACGCATTCGCGCAAACCTTGCCACAAATTCTTTGATTATTTACGGCACTGATGAAGAATACCGCCAAATCGCCGACCTTGTTGAAAAATTAGATGTGCTGCCCGATCAAGTCTTAGTTGAAGTCGTAATCGCCGAGGTGACGTTAAATGATGAGCTTCGTTTTGGTGTGCAGTGGTTTTTTGATACGCGAACAGGCGGGACAGCTACATTTACGGACGCAGGTAGCGGTACGCCTAGCGCGCGCTTCCCAGGTTTTGCCTATGCGTTTTCTGGAAACTATTTTAAGGTCGCCGTCAATGCGCTCGCCGCTGTCACGGATATAGAAATAGTTGCGTCGCCACAAATCATCACGCTGGACAACCAAACCGCAACATTGCAGGTCGGTGACCAAGTGCCGATTGTAACCCAATCTGCGGTCAGCGTCGATAACCCAAATGCGCCGATAGTAAATTCGGTTCAATTTCGTGATACGGGGATATTGCTTACCGTGACGCCGCGCATTAATGACGGAAATATGGTAATACTCGAAGTTTCCCAAGAGGTAAGCAATGCAGTGCCCACTTTAACCTCTGGCATTGACGCGCCGACTATTCAGCAAAGGCGATTTGACAGTGCCGTAACGATTGCCGATGGCGAAACATTAGCGCTTGGTGGCCTTATACGCACAACCAAAACCTTAGGCGATACGGGCGTGCCAATTTTGAAAGACATACCCCTAATTGGCAATGCCTTTAGCGGTAAATCAGATAGCCGGTCACGCACGGAACTTGTGATTTTTTTAACGCCCCATGTTATTCGCTCATCTGATGACGCGCGGCAGGCAACCGAGCATATGCAGGACCGGCTGCAGCGGTTAAAAATGTCAACATTTACTGATGACACTAATCCGTAATAAACCGCCCAAGCTACGCAGCAGTGCTAACGAGGGCACGGCGCTTGTCGCGTCTCTATGGTTGTCGCTTATTTTGGCGCTGTTGGCCGTCTCAGTTATTTCTATCGCGCGCAAAACCGTTCTTGAAAACAAAGTGCAAATGCGCCTTGAGACAGCATGGACATTGGCGGAAGGCGGCATTGCAATTGCCAGCTATCATATCGCGGGTGCAAGAGATCCATGGCGGCCAAGAGAGGCGGCATATACCGCAGAACTAGGCGATGTTGATATTGCCATTTATGTGCGCAGTCCGCAGTCAAAAATCGACCTGAACGGCGCTTCTTCTTTCTTGCTGTCTAGCCTATTTCTGGAGCTCGGTTATTCACAAGAGCGCGCAAATAAATATGGCGACGCCATTGCGGACTGGCGCGACGAAGACGGGCTCACGCGGCTCAATGGCGCGGAAGCTCGGGCGTATAGGGTGGCAGGGCGAAAGAACGGGCCAAATAACGCCCCTTTTACAGATATTAGCCAGCTGCAAAATGTGCTGGGCATAGATGCAAATATATATGCTTGCGCGCGCCCCTTTGTGACACTTTACGCGCCCAGCGGTCGGGTTGATCCTTATCTGGCGCGAGGTCCTGTGCGCCGCGCGGCAGGGCTTGGCGAAACGCCGCCGCCAAGCTTGCCAAGTGTGCGGCGCGCCAGTATCGCCGGGCAAGTTTTTGAGGTGCAGGCGCTCGCGCCTATTAGCGACAAATCTGCGGCAAGGGTCACGGCGATCATTAGGTTTACGGGAAATCCAGCGGACCCTGTTTGGAGGCATTTAGTGGTGCGGGACGTGATCCCGTATGGAGATGAGCCTATTGATAGCGAGCGCCCGCCCACATGCCCAAAACTGGAAGTGCCATGATATTATATGCAGGCATATCGTTTTTTGTATCGGCCCTTGGGGCATGGCTCGGATTAATGTGGGCCGCAAAGCATGGAAGCGGTATTGATAAAGCCATGTGGACTTATGTAGTCCCTACCCTATGCGGCGTATTATCAGCGCTATTAATTGCTATTCTCGCTGATGAGCAGGCGACCTTACTAGTGTTCACAATATGCTTATTTTTTGGGTTGAGTCTCGTCGCCGCTGCTGATTGCCAGAGCGGCCTCATTCCTGATATTGCCGTAATTGGACTAGCTATATTAGCGCTCATTGGACTGGCTGTTCTGAAGCTGCAAGCATGGCCATTATTTATTTTAGGTGCCATTCTTGGCGCTGGATTGTTATGGAGCCTTCGCGTTCTTTATAAGCGCGCGCGCGGTCTTTATGGCCTTGGTCTGGGCGACGTTAAATTAATGGCGGTATGCGGCGGGCTGCTCGGGCCTTTCTATGTTGGTTACGCGATTGCTCTTGGCGCGGCGGCAACACTATTCTGGCTAATGATATTTAAACGAGACGCGTTAAAGACGGGGCAGTTAAAAATACCATTTGGCCCCGGACTTTGTTTTGGCATTGGCGCGCTTTGGGTGTATCAAATAAGGGGAGGCCAATATGGTACAATATAAAAAAGACAAATTTAAGAGCCAGCAGGGCTATACCTTAATGGAGCTTTTGATCGTGCTGGTAATTATTGCCCTGCTTACTGCCTTGGTTGGCCCGCGCCTATTTGGCCGCGTCGGACAGGCCAAAGCTACCACGGCCCGCACCCAAATCGAGAACCTAATCAGCGCTCTTGATATCTACCAGCTAGATATGGACGAATTTCCGTCTAATGAACAAGGATTGGCCGCGTTAATCACCGCTCCCGAAGGCCGCGATGATTGGCAAGGACCATATCTACGGCGGGGAAAAGTTCCTTTGGATCCATGGAAGCGTGCCTATATTTACCGCCTGTCAGACAGCGGCGAAACCACCCTCATCACGTCCTTGGGTAAAGACGGCCAACCAGGTGGCGAAGGTGACAACCGCGACATTACAAGCAATGACTAGTTGGTTTTTTGTTTTGAAAATATGCGTGACGTCAATACTTATGTGGCAGATTTAAGTCTGTACTAACCGATGGATGGTGAGATATCTAACTTGCTAAAATCGAAATATCTCTAACTTGGTTAAACGTCTAATATCAATGGTTGAGGGCACTCTAACGCGGCAACAAGGCATCGGTACTCTTCCTTAGTTAGGAGCTATGTGTTTCGGTGTGAACCACCGCTTCTGCGCCAATTAGCACCTTACGCTTACAAAATTTATTAAAATCAATTTTTTGAGGTTGAGAACCCTCTGAAAACATTGGTGTTTTAAATGGTGCCAAATGGTGCAAACCTATAAACACCATAATAAACTCTATAATATCAAACACA
>Ga0209633_10005232_pt1 | contig 11452 bp, 13 predicted proteins | sample Cruoilmetagenom1_FD_187290 | JGI IMG/M metagenome (GOLD analysis project Ga0209633, IMG submission 187290) | Oil polluted marine microbial communities from Coal Oil Point, Santa Barbara, California, USA - Sample 1 (SPAdes) (version 2) | ecosystem: Environmental > Aquatic > Marine > Oil seeps ... | reverse complement strand
CTTACATCGAAGGCTTCAGCTATTTCGTTACCTCCATAACTGCTCCGATTGCTTCCGGCCGGAGCGATTTAGCCGGGTGGGACTCTCACCCACTGGAAAAGCACCGCCTTACCACGGCGCACGCCAAGAGCGGACGTTCGGTTTTAGCCCACGACAAAAATTTTGATGGCCACTCCGAGTGAGTAAGGTTATTATCTATTGCTTTACAATTGGTGCGGCGCTCGCTTCTTGGGCCTTGGTACGAGGGTTCCAAAGGGCACAGTTCGACATCACAACCTACTGGGACCACCAAAGATGACCGGAAAGAGATCTAGCCTGATTTTATTGGATGCCTGTTTGTTATGCTTGCTGTTGTCTGGCTGTGCGCAAACTCAGCGTCCCGCAATCACCGCCAATGCTAAGCCACTTGTAGAGAGAGTGTTGACGAAAGAAGAACGAGACAAACTGACCCCTGACGACGTCATTGAGTCGTTAAAAGAAGGAAACCAGCGATTCGTGTCAGGAACGATTACGAGCAGAGATCATTCCAAGAAGGTACGCGAGGCGGCAAGCGGCCAGTATCCCAAGGCAATTATTCTATCTTGCATCGACTCAAGGGTACCAGTCGAGGATGTGTTCGACAGAGGTATCGGGGACTTATTCGTCGCGCGAGTTGCAGGCAATTTTGAGAACACGGACATTCTCGGCAGTATGGAATTCTCCTGCAAGTTGTCAGGTTCAAAGCTCATATTAGTACTTGGCCATGAATACTGTGGTGCGGTAAAAGGTGCGATAGACGGTGTCGAGCTTGGCAATATCACGCCTATGCTCGAAAATATCAAGCCGGCGGTCGAACATTTCATTGGATATGACGGTGACAAAACGAGCCAGAATGAAGAGTTCGTACACATGGTCGCAGAGCAGAATGTTTGGATGACAATTGAGAATATTCGAAAAAACAGTCCAATATTGAAAGAGATGGAAGAGAATGGCGAAATTAAGATTGTGGGAGGACTGTACGACATGAACACCGGACAAGTCAGTTTTCTCGACTAGGAAGCTGTCCGAGAATAGCGATCGTAGCGAGGGCGAGACTGATTGAGTCAGATTTTTCGATCATTTGAGGCGAATAGTGGGCCTATTTAACGATAATGATCGGGAAATCTGGCCGATCAGGCTCGGCCGCAGTAGATTAGTCTATTCTCGGACAGCCTCCTAGTGACGTGGGTGCCCCAGTGGCAGAGTACAAGGGGTATGAGGAGGAGTCGCTGCTTCTTATCCGTTTAACGAATAACGACAGATCGTGCGAGCGAAGCGAACCACGATTTTATCCTGTTGCCGGACAAGCCCGGCGATTTGCTCGGTACTCGTCATATACAGTCTCTCGAAATTTATCTCCTAATATGTCACTCTTTCGATGAGTTTTCGGAGATCTAACCATGCTTGTCGGCTACGCCCGCGTTTCCACCCAGGACCAGAAACCTCATCTGCATGACGGACGCCCTGAAAAGTGCTGGGTGCAAAAAGATATTCAAGGAGAAGGCCTCCGGCGCGCAGCGGGACCGGCCAGAGCTGAAAGCCGCCCTGGACTATATCAGAGCAGGGGATACGCTCGTGGTCTGGAAGCTCGACCGGCTGGCCCGGTCTTTGAAACAGCTCACCGAAACCGTCGAGGATATGGAGAAGCGAAAAGGGGTCTCTTTTTCAAGCAGTCGCACCCTTCACGGGCACCACGGGTCGAAATCATCTTTCCTTCACCGAAAAACCATCTCGGTTACCTTGGGATGACCATGGCTCCGCTCGTGCGCATCCAAATTTGAAAAGCCTCAGCTGCCGCAATTCTCAAAACTGCATCCTTTCCGGCCGCTTTTTTTGCATACCCGGCAGCTCGTCTGCTACGGCTGACATCCCTTATTCCTGCGGATTTAGTGGTACGGCTTCCTTGGCATTAACCCGGAACCTGTATTCGCCAATGGGGCGGCGGAACGTGTAGCGATAAGGCGCCAGGACAAACCCATTAAATGAGTTCGCGACAGCATCATGAGGTTCCTCGATGCTGGCCAGCATGGTGATCGGCGATGCGGCGACGAACAGTCCAAGCCCGACGATGTTGCTGATGGCGCCGAGCGGTCTCAGCACAATCTCCGCCAGATAATCCTCCAAGCCGGGCGCCTGCTCTTTCGTCGTGCCGGGCCACGGCTGATCTTCCGCGACTGCGGGCGATTGCACCAGACTCAGCATCAGTACTGCAAAAACCGCGAACAGATTTCGTTTCATTCCTGCCTCCACCCTAAATTTAATCATGACTCAGGAAGCAACCCTCCCCACCCATTCCGAAGAATGCGCCTCGGCTCGCGTCGCCGCGCTCGACAACAGAGAATCGGTTGTTTGTGAGATGAATTGTAACGCCATCCAAAGGTAGAGTCGATGGGGCAGTGCAAACAGGCATCACTGAACACACATCAGGCACTCGCCGGACCGCTCCCGTCGACCGGCGGCTCGACGGGAGCGGCCGGTTCAACGCAAGGCGCAGTTGCACCATGACCGCGAACGATTATAATCGTTCCCTGGAGGATCGGGGTGGCCCGAACGATTGTACTCAATTTGGAGCAGAGAACACATGAGCGATAAAGAAATTTTCGATTTGACCAAAACGATGGAAAGACTGATTGACGAAGGCCTGCCGGAAGTTGAAATCATGCGGCAGCTGCTGATGGCTGCGGATGGCGCAAATGCAACCAGCCGGTTGGACCGGTTCCGAATCGGCGACGACGTCTATTCACTGGAAGATCTGTACAAAATTCAGGAGCTGGAAGAACACGAAGCGCTGGTAGAAAGGCACCGCGCCCGCATTTAGCACGTGCACACACCGCGATTGGCAGGGAAACACAACGGCTTCTGCTATAGCTGGGAAGCTGTCTGACCATAGAGATCTTCTTGGATTTCGTCAAAAAAACCGACCCACGATGGAACGCGACAAAAGCGACCAAGAGATGAACAACACCCTTCGTACTGCTTACGGCTGAGCCGTCATACATATGTCAATTAAAAACAAGACCGCCGCGGTACTCTTATCAGCGACCGCTCTGATTTCCATTCATGGGCATGCCGAAGCGTGCTCGATCGTAGACAAAAAAACGGTCACCATCAGCTTACAGCAAGGCATCAGCGGCCGCTGCTCGAACAACGGAGAGCCAATCACCTGTTTAATAGACAACGATGAAGGTTGGCAATGTGACGGCCCGGCGGGAACCCTCCATGGTTTCAGTGTGGAAAACGTCATTATCGAAGCCTGCCAATGCAACCTGGAAAAAGAGTTGGAAATCAGAGAGGAGAACGAACTGATGAACGATTGATGGCGCTCGCAACTGCATCGTTTCTCACAAACCTGGGCGCCGCCTGAATTGGGCAAGCCGCAACGATGCCAAGCCTCAACTTCAAACAACGTTTCGTCATCCCGATCGAAAGCGGCCGCAAGCGCCAAACCATACGGAAAATGCGGAAGCGCCCGTTTCGGACCGACGATACTTTGTACCTGTTCACCGGCATGCGAACTGCCAAGTGCCGTCGGCTGGGTACGCATCGCTGTGTCGGTGCGCATCACATTACGATCACGCATGACCGAATCGAGGTTGACGGACGGATACTGACGCCAGCGGAAACAATAGAACTGGTTCAAGCCGATGGCTTTGCCTCGTCCGAGGAATTTCTCGATTTTTTTCGGCGTAAACATGATCTGCCCCTGGTCGGGCAGTTGATCCGCTGGTAGGCTAGGAGGCCTCCTACCGATGGCAAAAGAGACCAAACTCGAATGGGTTCATCATACCTTCAACCCCTGGTGGGGGTGCGTCAAGCTCTCTCCCGCCTGCAAGAACTGCTACGCCGAGGCTTGGGCCAAACGCGTCGGCAGCCGGGTCTGGGGCGATGACGCCGAACGCCGATTTTTTTCCGACAAGCATTGGGCCGAGCCGCTCAGGTGGAACCGGGACGCCGAAGCGGCGGGGGAACGCCGACGTGTGTTCTGTGCGTCCATGGCCGATGTGTTCGAGCGACGCAGCGAACTGGATCCCTGGCGCGCCAAACTGGCCGGATTGATCGAAGCCACACCGCAGCTCGACTGGCTGCTGCTGACCAAACGACACGACCTGGTTCAGCAGCTGGCGCCGTGGCGCGAATGGCCCGCCAACGTCTGGCTCGGTATGACCGTCGAGAATCAGGAGTGGGCCCGGCAGCGTATTCCGCGGCTGATCGAGATACCGGCCGTCGTCCGATTCCTTTCCTGTGAACCTCTCCTCAGCCCCCTGGACCTGTCTCGATGGCTGGGCGATTCCATACACTGGATCGTCGCCGGCGGCGAAAGCGGCGCAAAAGCGCGGCCGACCCACCCGAACTGGTTCCGCTCGCTCAGAGACCAGTGCCTTGCGACCGGCGCCGCCTTTCATTTCCGGAAGTGGGGACACTGGTCGCCGGTCGCTCCCGCGCAGCCCAGCCGCAGGAAACGTTACACTTTTTCCAACTCTGATCAAAGCCCAACAACGATGTGGGCGGTCGGCATGCACGCCTCCGGCCGCGAGCTCGATGGGACAACCTGGAATCAGGTCCCTCGGCCAAATCTGCTGTGACCGAAAAATCGAACGGAGCACGCCGTCATGCGAGCAGCCTATCCGCCTGCACGCTTTCCAGGAAAACGCAGCAACAAGCCACCCGCACGCTTGCTACCGGACCGAAGCCGCAGACGTTGCCGAAAAATCATGACGATATGTTTCAAACAAGCCTTAAGGCTTGTATCTTGAAACAGGTATGGTAAGGTTTGCCTCTGTTATGCAAATCGATCAAGCGTTCAGCACATCTTATCTCGTCGCACTGATTATGGGCCTGTTCAGCGGATTCCACTGCATCGGCATGTGCGGCTCGATCATCGGCACACTGACATTGAGCCTGCGGCAGGAGATACGCGACAATAAATCGCTGCTGACCCTGTTTGTCTTTTATTACAATCTGGGGCGCATCACCAGCTATACGATCGGCGGCTTCATCGCCGGACTGTTGGAGCATGTGCTGACCCTCCCCTTGGGCGAGGGGCACGGGCACCGATTGCTGCAGATTCTTTCGGCGATCGTGATGACGGGGGCCGGGCTGCATATCGCCGGCTGGTTTCCCCGCTTCGCCTATATCGAAAAAACCGGCAGTCTGTTCTGGAAAAAGATCGAGCCCTACGGCCGCCGGCTGATTCCGGTCCATACGCTCTCCCAGGCCTATGTGTTCGGCATGGTCTGGGGGTGGCTTCCCTGCGGACTCGTCTATACCGCGCTCGCCCTCTCTGCGACCACCGGCGAAATCGTCCGCAGCGGCCTGACCATGCTGACGTTCGGAATCGGCACTTTACCTGCCGTGATGGGTGTCGGTATAATGACCAGTCTCATGGCGCGGCTGTCCCAAATGCGCAGATTCAGGCAGTCCGCGGGCCTGTTTCTCATTGCGCTCGCGTTGCTGGCTGCGTTCCCATGGCTCAACCCGATGCGCCTACATTAAAATAACGATTGATAAAGAGGTGATGTTGTGGACAATTTCAGCGCTCTTATCGGCAATGCCCCCAATTTCGAGTCATTGCTGCGCAGCGCCAAAATGGTTGCAGCAACCGATGTGACGGTTTTGATTACAGGAGAAACGGGCACCGGCAAGGAAGTTCTGGCGAGCGCTCTGCAAAAGCACAGCCCACGCGCGAACAAACCGTTTGTCACACTGAACTGCGCAGCGCTTGCAGAAAGCATTGCGGAATCGGAGCTGTTCGGTCATTGCAAGGGCGCTTTTACCGGCGCCACCGCCAATCAACCTGGAAAACTACCAGCGGCGGACGGCGGGACGCTGTTTCTCGACGAAGTCGATTCGCTGTCCGTGCCGCTGCAGGCTAAACTATTGCGGTTTCTTGAAACCGGCGAATGTCAGGCGGTGGGCAACACCCATACACAAGACATCGATGCGCGCGTGATCGCGGCCACCAACAGCGATTTGAATGACAAGATGGCGGCCGGTGAATTCCGCACGGACCTCTATTTTCGCCTCAATGTGGTGCCGTTGACGCTGCCGCCTTTGCGTGAGCGAAGCGGCGACGTGGAGCGTCTTCTCAAACACTTCCTCGGCCATTTTGCAAAAACACACAGCCTCGATGCGCCGCGTTTCAGCAAGTCCGCACTGAACCTCCTGTCCGCCTATGGCTGGCCCGGCAATGTCAGAGAGCTGCGCAATCTCTGCGAACGGCTTTCCATATTGCTTCCGGGGCGGTTGATCGAGCCGGACAATCTGCCGTCCGAATTCAGCCGCAGCAAAGGTTTCGGTAAAAGCCCGGTGTTTGCCCTGCCGGAGGTGGGCGTCAATCTGCAGGCGGTGGAGATGGATCTGATCCAGCAAGCGCTGTCGCGCACCAACGGCAACCGCAGCAAATCGGCCCGCCTGCTCGGTATTTCCCGCGACACGCTGCTCTACCGCATGCAGAAATACAATATTGCGGTCTGAGGACGCTGCATCATCCGGCCACCCCTTCCACTCAATCGCTCCCCGACTACCGCGGGAGCGTTGCCAGCCGGCAGGCCGTCAAGATTCTTCTTGTACATCGCTGTGATCTAAAGCGCCGTCGATTTTGTCTTCCAGGGCAATCAGGCTCTTGCGGAAATCGCGAAAAGGCTCGTTGACCTGCTTTTGGGTTTGTATGAGCTCGTGAGCGATGTCGAGCGCCGCGATGACTGCGATGCGATCCTGCCCGATGACCCGGCCGGTTTCGCGTATTTCGCGCATTTTCCGGTCGAGGTAATGCGCGGATTTCAGCAAGGATTCATGGTCACTCTCTTGACATGCGATGCGGTACCGTTTTCCCAGCACGACGATTTCGACTGGACTAACACCGCTCTCGACCGGGATTGCGTCGTCGCTCATGCATCATGCCCCAAGGACTTGAGTTGTGATATCATTGCCGAAACGCGATCTCGCGCGTGGCTGTTTTTTTCGATGAGGCGAGCCCGTTCACGAGCCGACTGTTCCAGCTCGACCTTCAGTGATCGGTTTTCTTCTTGCAGTGCTTTGTACAGTGACAGGAGCGAATCGATCTTTGCTTCCAGTTTTTTCAATTCTGCTTCAGCGTCTCTATCGGCCGCGCTCATCGTGTCAAGAATAAAAAACGGATGTCATAGATACCGATTAGTATATCGCCTAATCGGTTCAGTCTCACTCTTTTTTGCTTTTTGATGCCGGCGTAGAATGGTCGATCTGTTTCAATTCAGAGCGTGTCATGTTCACTGACTTGTCGTACCGGGCGGCCGATGCAGCCATGTCGGGACTCCATTCGCTCATAAGTCCCGCCGAAGCCCATGGAACCCTAGCCGGGCTGTTGTGTGCCGGTACGGTGAATGATTGTGACTCATGGCTGGTCGCGGTTTTGGGCAACGCCGATCACGTCGGCGATCTGTCCGCGGAAGATCATTCTCTGCTGGACTCTTTATTCGATGCAACCCGCCGGGTTCTCGACGAGGAAATGTATTCCTTCGATCTGTTTTTGCCGGACGATGAAGCGCCGCTGAACGAAAGGGCACAGGCGTTGGGCGAATGGTGCCGGGGATTTTTATACGGATTGGGAGCAGGCGGCAGCCATCAAACCTGGCCGGAGGAATGCAAGGAAATCGTGCGGGATCTGGTCGAAATCGCCCGCCTCGACCAGGATGCCGAGGACGAGGCGGATGAAGCGGCATTGATGGAACTGACTGAATATGTGCGTGTCGGTGCGCAGCTGATACACAGCGAACTGCGTCACTCTGGCGGCAAAAAGACGCTGCACTGACGACGACCGGGAGTGGCTGTGACAGAAAAGATGACAATCATGCATAACGAGCACAAACGGCGACGCAAGCAGTTGATGCGCACGGTCGGGCGCGGCAATATCGCTATTATCGCCAGCGCCTCGGCGACTGTACGGAACAATGATGTCGAACATCCATATCGTCAGAATAGTGATTTTTTCTATTTGTCCGGCTTTGCCGAGCCCGATGCGGTTGCTGTCTTCATACCGGGCAGGAAACAGGGTGAGTACATCCTTTTTTGCCGTGAATTCGATGAAAAAAAGGCGCTATGGACCGGAAAAAATGCAGGTCTGCACGGCGCGCGAACCGTTTACGGGGCAGACGACGCATTTCCGATCGATGATCTGGATGAAATATTACCGCGGATGCTGGAAAATCGGGCTCGGGTCTATTATCCGATGGGACGGGATACGGAGATGGATCAGCGGTTGATGGAGTGGGTCAACCAATTGCGTCAGCAGTCGCGAGGCGGCGTGCATGCCCCGGTCGAATTCGTTTCCCTGGAACATCTGCTGCATGAGATGAGACTGCAAAAAAGTGCGGCCGAAATTCAGCTGATGCGCCAAGCGGCAAAAATTTCGGCGCAGGCGCATATCAGAGCGATGCAGACGTGCCGTCCCGGCCTTCACGAATATCACATCGAAGCCGAGCTGATGCACGAGTTCATGCGCAGCGGCCTGCGCTTTCCCGCCTACCCACCGATCGTGGCGGGAGGAAAAAACGCCTGCATCCTGCATTACACCAACAATGCCGATGAGTTGAAAGAGGGTGATCTGCTGCTGATCGATGCGGGCGCCGAACATCAGTACTATGCGGCTGACGTCACCCGAACCTTTCCCGTCTCCGGCCGCTTCAGCGAACCTCAGCGAGCCATTTACCAACTGGTTCTGGACGCGCAGCAGGCGGCCATCAAGAAAGTGCGTCCCGGCGCCCGCTGGAATGAACCACACGATACGGCCGTGCGGGTGCTGACCAAAGGGCTGGTGAAGCTGGGCCTGTTGAGAGGGCCGGTGCCGAAGCTGATCAAAGACGAAGCCTACAAGATATTCTATATGCATAAGACCGGCCATTGGCTGGGGATGGATGTGCACGATGTGGGAGAGTACAAGGCCGGTAATCAATGGCGGCGGCTGGAGCCGGGGATGGTGCTGACCGTGGAGCCGGGGCTCTATATTCCCGAGCCGTGCAAGCGGGTGGCAAAAAAATGGCGCGGCATCGGTGTGCGGATCGAAGACGACGTGCTGGTCACAAAGAATGGGTGCGAAGTTCTGAGCGCCGACGTTCCCAGGACCATTGCCGAAATCGAACAGTTGATGCAAGCTTAAGCGATGCACTACGATTGCGATATATTGATTGCCGGCGGCGGGTTGGCCGGGGGCTGCCTGGCGCTCGCGCTGCAGGCGACCGGCTGGCGCGTCGCCGTGGTCGAGGCGGTGACCGATGAGCAAAGACGCACGTCCCCCGCCGGAGACCGGGCACTGGCCCTGGCGTATGGGACGGTTCGGGTTCTGGATCGATTGGGAGTGTGGAACGGAGTGGCGCAGCAGGCGGCGCCGATCGAACAGATTCATATTTCCGACCGCGGGCACTTCGGCAAAACCCGATTGTCCGCCCGGCAGGAAGGCGTCGAGGCCTTGGGCTATGTCATCACGGCACGGGTCATCGAAACGCATGTTGCCGAAGCGTTGTCCGCTTCCTCGGTCGAATATCTCTGCCCGACTCGGATCATCGGCCTGAAATCCGGTTCGGAAGGGGTCTGCATCAGCCTGAAATCGGGCGATGATTCCCTGAATAAAACGGCCAGGCTGGTGGTCGGCGCCGACGGCGGCAACTCTTCGGTCAGACGTTTGCTGGAGATCAAGCAGAAAACGCGCGATTACGGCCAAACGGCAATCGTCACTCTGGTGAAGCCACAGCATGATCCGGCCCACACCGCCTATGAGCGCTTCACTGCCTCGGGTCCCCTGGCCTTCCTGCCGACGAGCGATGGGTGCTGTTCGGTGATCTGGACGCAAGTCAGCGACGAGGCCGAAGCGCTGATGGCGCTGCCCGACAGCGCCTTCCTCGAGCGCTTGCAGGACGCTTTCGGCTATCGGCTCGGGCGGCTGTCGTTATGCGCGCCGCGCCGTGGATTCCCTTTGACATTGGTGCAGGCCGAGCAGATGATCGCCGAACGTGCGGCTTTGATCGGGAATGCGGTTCATCAACTGCACCCGGTTGCCGGGCAAGGATTCAACCTGGGGCTGCGCGATGTGGCGCAGCTGGCGGAACTGTTGATCAGAGCGGATGCGGAAGGTGAAGATCCCGGATCCAATCGTCTTTTGAACAGGTATGACGAGGCGCGACGCAGAGACCACCAGGCGGTCATCGGCTTTACCGATCAGGTGGTTCGCATTTTTTCCAATCGATTGCTTCCGCTGAGTGCTGCGCGCAATGCGGGGCTGATGGCACTGGACCATCTGCCCTGGCTCAAACATACCCTTGCACGCCATGCAATGGGCATGGGAGGAAGAGTGCCGCGCGTCGGCCGTATGCTGAGGTCCGTTCGATGACAGAGAGATCCGATTGTGAAGTTGCCGTCGTCGGCGGTGGTATGGTGGGCACCGCGCTTGCCTGTGCCTTGGCCCGCGGCGGGATTCATGTGGCTCTGCTGGAATCGCGGGCGCCAGAGCGGGCATGGCCGTCCGACACGGTCGATCTGCGGGTATCGGCCTTGACTCACGCTTCGCAAAAGATGCTGACAACGATCGGCGCCTGGTCCGGCATGGAGCAGCGTGGTGTGAGTCCTTATCGCTTTATGCGTGTCTGGGACGCGGATTATCCGGGCGAGCTCTCTTTCGACGGCGCCGACGTCGGTGGAGACATCCTCGGGCATATCGTCGAGAACCGGGTGACTGTGGCAGCATTGTGGGATCTGCTCGAAACGCTGCCGGGCGCAGATGTCGCCTGCCCGGCGCAGGTGGTCGATCTGCAGCGGTCGGAACACGATGCAACGCTGGTTCTCGAGGATGGGTCGCGCTTGAGCGCCGATCTGATCGTCGCCGCAGACGGCAAAGCGTCCCGCCTGCGCGAACTGGCTGGGATCGACATCACCGGTTGGTCTTACGGCCAATCGGCGCTGGTTGCCACCGTTCAGCCCGGTCGATGGCATGAAGAGACCGCCTATCAGCGCTTTTTATCGGAAGGGCCGCTGGCCTTTTTGCCGCTGCGCGATGGCGCCTGCTCGATTGTCTGGTCGTGCAGCCTCGAGAGCACAAAAAAAAATCTGGCAATGGATGATGAGACCTTTCTCCGCGCTTTGACGGAGGCATCCGGCGGCATTTTGGGAACGATGGAGCGCGTCGGACCGCGGGCCGCCTTCCCGCTGGGGCTGCAATTCGCACGCAAGTACACCGATGACCGTGTCGCCCTGGTCGGGGATGCGGCCCATGCCATGCACCCGCTGGCCGGACAAGGCGCCAATATGGGCCTGCTCGATGCGGCCGCCCTGGCTGAAGTCATCTGTCAGGCCCGCAGCCAAGGCAGGCCCATATTCAGCCGACATGTGCTGCGTCGCTATGAACGCTGGCGGAAAGGTGACAACTTCGCCATGTTGGGGGGTATGGATGCATTGAATCTGATAGATG
>Ga0209633_10005231_pt1 | contig 11455 bp, 11 predicted proteins | sample Cruoilmetagenom1_FD_187290 | JGI IMG/M metagenome (GOLD analysis project Ga0209633, IMG submission 187290) | Oil polluted marine microbial communities from Coal Oil Point, Santa Barbara, California, USA - Sample 1 (SPAdes) (version 2) | ecosystem: Environmental > Aquatic > Marine > Oil seeps ... | reverse complement strand
CACTCCAAGAGTAAGCCCTGTAAAAGAATGTGTCTTTAGCTTTGGTATATTAACAATAGTATCAAAATCATTAACAATACTAGAATAAATGACACCATTATTCATTATCGGTGCAAACTTTTCTATCCTGACAACTTCTACAGAGTTTCTTTCGCATATATCTTGTACGCCGGTAATTCTTAGAACTTTTTCGTAATTCATAAAATTGGCGCCTGGACTATCGCCTAGATACAATTTAGCATTTGAGACTTTTCTTAATGCAAAAATAATTTTTTGTAGCAATACAGGATTAGTTGTTACCCCCTTTTCAGGTATGGAAGCCGAAAGCAGATTGGGTTTAAGAAGTATAGCTTTTGAATGTACAATTCTATTGCATTTTTTTAGAAAATTTATAATTTCCTTGTCTACAGTTTTATCTAGATAACTATCTACACCATAGAACTTAACTATACTCATAAAAGATCAAAATATCTCATAATACGTTATTTTTAAAAAATGTTAGATAGTATTCTATTAATGAATATATAGAAATAAATACCGATACATATATAAGTATCGCTCCCAATAAACCAAAATTTATATAAAAAAAAGTATTATTATATATGATAAAAATAACAGCAACCATCTGTGTAGCTGTTTTTAGTTTGCCAGAAAAGCCAGCGGGGATTATTATCCCTTTGCTGGAAGCATAATCTCTAAGGGCACTTACAGCAAATTCCCTCCCAAGTAGTATAATTACTACCCACCCAGGGATTCTATTCACTTCAACGAGCAAAATGAGAGCCGATGCTACAAGTATTTTATCAGCAATGGGATCAAATATTTTACCAAAATCTGTAATCTGATCCATTTTTCGTGCAATGAGACCATCTATATAATCTGTAATAGATGCAACAATAAATATAACTGCAGACACTATATTTGACCAGGAGCTGTCAAATAATATAAATATTACCAAAAAGGGGATGAAAAAAAGTCTGCATATCGTTAATATATTAGGGATGTTAAAAATTGTTGACCTTGTCAATTTATCCTCTTAGTAGTTTTTAGTAACTAATTTAATTTAGTATGGCTTTATATTTCACTTATGGTTTTGTTTTTGTTCCTTTCCATTTCTGATTCTGATCGCTTAAGCTCTACCTGAATAATTATTTATTTATAAAAATTCAACACTTATTATTTCATACTCATATTCCCCATCTGGTGCTTTAACCAGAACTTCATCACCTACCTCCTTATTAATCATGGCCCTTGCTATGGGAGACATTACAGATATTCTGCCATCAGATATATCAGATTCATCAGGGCCAACTATCTTATATTTTCTTCTCTTTAATGTATCAATATTTTCTATCTCTACTGTAGCGCCAAAGACTACCTTGCCATTACCTTGCACATTAGATATATCTATAACCTCGAATTTTGGCATCTTTGATTCCAGATCCGATATTTTTGCTTCCATTAACCCTTGTTTTTGCTTAGCTGCATCATATTCTGCATTTTCACTTAAATCTCCATGGCTTCTTGCCTCTTTTATATCATTTACCACTTTTTTCCTTTCTACTGTTTTTAATCTTTTTAGTTCATCTCTTATTTTATTATAGCCATCCCTGGTTATAGGAATCCTGAACATTTACTGTTCCTCCATTTCATTTTTAAGTTTTGACCCTTTTTTGCCTGTGACAAAACTATATACATATCCATCTTGCATCCTTATTGCAAGTTCATCTTCCAGATTTATATCTTTAATACTTTTAAGAATAACTCTGTCAGAAGTAATAATAGCATATCCTTTCTTGATTATATTATCAGGATTAAAGGAATATAGCTTATTAGAAAGAACATCCAGTATATTATAATGATTAACTAAAATATGTCTGAAGTTTTTGAAAAGATTTACTCTTAAAAATTCTATATTATTCTTATAGCTATCTACTTTTCCTGCTGGGGATAATTCTTTTATCTTGTAAATATGTGAATTTAATGACATTTTTTTTTTGGTGGTACATGATCCTATAATTGAATTTAGCATAATGTTGCTATGCGTAATCTTCTCTTTTAGATATCTTATTTTAATACCTGGCGAATTTAGTTTTAACCTGTATAACAAACTGTCTAAGATCTGACTACTTACAATAAACTTATGTTCAAATATTTTTGTCTGTTTGCTTACATATTCTACAAGGTTTTTTTTATATGATTTATAAATTTCTGATAATATACTAGCAGCATCCGTTGGTGTTGTGGCTCTCCTGTCTGCTACTAAATCACATATAGTATAATCTCTTTCATGTCCTATGGCCGATATGGCAGGTACATCTGATAACGCAAGTGCTCTGGCTATCATCTCATCATTAAAGATAAAAAGATCTTCAAGAGAACCTCCACCTCTCATTAGCACCAAAACATCATATCTGCCCCTCATTTTACCAGCTGCATTTATAGAAGCAACTATCCCAGGGATTGCTGCAGTTCCTTGTACCTGCACAGGCCATATATCTACTTCATACCTGGCATTATTTATTTTTGAAGTGGCTATAAAATCTTTTATAGCAGCGCCTGTTAAAGACGTTAATACAGCAATCCTTGCAGGGAATTTAGGCAATTTTTTTTTAAGCTCTGGGCTGAAAAACCCCTCAGCCTCCATCTTTCTTTTTGTTTCTTCGAATTTTTTATAAAATTCACCAATAGAGTCATAATTGATCCTTTTGACAATAATTTGATATACACCTTCATTTTCATAAAGATTAAGCATGCCAGATACTTCAACTTGATCACCATTTTTCGGTTCATAGCCAGGGTTGTTTTGTGCAGATCCTTTGAACATCACAGCTTTTAGACGTGCCTTCTCATCTTTCAGAATAAAGTAAAAATGACCAGAGGATGATCTCGAAAGACTTGAGATTTCCCCGACAATTTTAATAGATTTACTAAATCTAGTTTCTATCAGGTCTTTAATTATTTTTGTTAGTTCTGTTACTGTCAGTTTTTGCTTCATTGGCATTTTTTCTTATTATATATAATTCTTCTTCTGGTTTTTTCATATTTAGTTCTTTTCTAATAATAAATTCCATATAATCTTTATCTTTTTTCATTAATTTGGTTTCTTCCTCCAACAAATCATTCTTCCCATCCAACAATTGAATCTCTTCCTGATAATCGTCCCTCATTTTCAACAATTTGCTATATTTCATAACTCCATTGTTGGAAAATAATAAGTACACAATCATTAAAACCAGTATAAATATATAAAATAGATACGTTCTCATTCAACGAATAACACGACATATACTATTCTGAAGTATAAATTATAATTTTTTAAAATTTTCTTCTCTGCTTATAATAGAACTGTTAATATATAGCAACGTATCCGTTATAAAACTAAACTTCTCATTTTCTCAAAAAATTTGGAAACAAAATCATACTTATAATCATTGTACGTCCAATCAAGGCATTCATAAAAACCCTTTTTTCTCATGAGCTGAACATCCCCATATATACCCTCATCTATATAAATCCTGTGAGTAAAATTCTTAGTACTGGCAAGAACAATTTTCTCATGGGCAACATATCCAACATCAATGTTTAACAGTCTTTTCCCTAATCTACTGTATAACATTTCAATCTCAACAGTTAGTCTCTTATATAATGCCAACCTGTCAGGTGACTCTATTAAATTATACCCGACAAAATATTTCCACAAATCCTCTCCCATCTCTTTTTTATAATAGTCTGTGTGAGAAAACCTGAATAGCTTTGTTTTTAGGATCGGCGGCCCAAAAAGGGATAAGATGCAATCATCTGGTGAAGCTATCTCCTCAGGATTATAAAGAATTGCATTAAAATAAATAACATTTAATGGATAACGAACCCCACCACCATAAACCATTTAGCCTATAATAATATCATCAATTTCTTGTGTAGTAGTCAAATATAAAATTGCGTGTTTATATATCATTTTCTGGTCAACATCTTTCATCACCACTACAAAATTATCAAAACCCTTAACAACGCCCTCTAGTTTTTCACCACCGATCAGATTAAATATAACAGAAACTTTATTTTTCCTTAAGAAATTCAGTAAAGAATCTTGCAGATTTAACTGTTTACCCATTTAGCCCCCCCCATAAAAATAGAATTCAATCATTGCTTACAACAGTATAATTCACCATCATTTAGTTTTCAAGTAAAAAGAATATTGTTCCACAAAAGAGGCGGTGAATGTTTGCACCTCGTCTTCAGGAATATATACGATGCCATCCATATGTTTAAACCATGTGAGCTGGCGTTTGGCATAATTTCTAGTTTTCCTTTTTATATCAGACTTTAGATCGTCCAGAGAGGATTTATTTTTCAGGTAAAGCGCTATTTCTCTATATCCTATAGCTTTAAAGGCTTGGGTATCCTCTGGGTATCCTTTTCTTATTAAATCATCCACCTCTTGGATCCATCCTGAATAAAACATTTCCTCAACCCTATCATTAATCTTTTTATAAATTAATTTTCTATCCAGGTCGTTGATAAAAAGCTTATACTTAAATTTTGGTTTTCTATGCAGTATTTTATATGCCTTTGTAAGAGGTATCCCCGTTTTTTTGTACACCTCGAGTGCTCTGGTTATTCTGGTTTTATCATTCTTGCTGATTATGGCAGCATATGAAGGATCTATCTCCTGCAATTGATCATATAAATACCCCCAGCCATGCTTATCAGCCATACTATTTAATTCTTCTCTGATGTTATTGTCCCTGTGAGGTCCATTAAATATGCCTTTAAACAGAGTCTCAATATATAACCCAGTTCCACCAACAACTACAGGAAGTTTATTATTCCCCAAAATATCTGCCACACAATGCTCAGCATCATTAAAAAATAACCCGGCTGAATAAGTTGCATCAGGACAAACAATATCAATCAAATGATGCTTTAAGAAAGCTCTTGAACCAGGCGTAGGCTTCGAAGTGCCGATATCCATATACTTGTATACCTGATAAGCGTCTGCGCTGATAACTTCAATATTTAATTCCTCAGCTATCTGCAATGCAAGCAAAGACTTTCCAGAAGCTGTAGGACCGGAGATAACAGGTATGATCGGGATTAATTTAATGTCTTTCAAATTTATTAAATAACTCTTTTTTGGATAATTTATAAATTATAGGTCTGCCATGTGGGCATGTATAAGGATTATCTGCATCAAAAAGCCTGCCAACAATTGATTTCATTTCAATTTCACTAAGTTTATCGCCTGCTTTCACAGCATGTCTGCAAGACATTGTCACAAGAACAGCCTCTTCTAGATCAACTTTCTTTGCATTTTTTACTTCTGACAAAATATCCTTAAACTCTTTTGAGATATCCTTTGAAACGATAAGCAGAGGGACCATAACTATTTTAACTGTAAAACTTCCGAAATCCTCAAATTCGAGTCCAAAACGGCAAAATTCTTTTTTGCATGACATCGCTAACTCAAATGTTTCACAGTCCAACTCCAGAAGAAGAGGTTCAATAAGAGATATAGTCATCACTTTACCCTTCTCTTTCTTCTTTTTATAATCTTCAAAAAGGATCCTTTCATGAGCTATATGTTGATCAATGAAAAATATATTATCTTCCATTGTGCAGACAATAACCGTTTCAAATAATTGACCATTAATTATAAGATTATTATTATCTTCAATATTGCTAGAGGGCACACTCTTTGATAGATACCCTATCTTCTCTGCTGCTTCACCACCTAAAACATCTTCAGACATATTACCAGGGACACTATTGTACCTTCCATATGGTGTCATAACAGCACTATCGCAAATGCTATCCTTTACCACATCTTGACTATCATCCAGATATTTTCCATCCATACTACTGCCGTCAGATAAATCTAAATTACTCAAATATTTTGAGACAGAGTCATATACAAAACTAAATATATCTGAAGGGTTTAAAAACTTTACAAACAATTTGGCAGGATGGACATTAACATCATACAGTGATGGATCAATACTTAAATCTATCACAGCAATAGGATATCTGTTCTCAGGAATTAATCTATGATAAGCCTGTCTTATAGATTTAATAATAAGAGGATCTTTGACAACCCTTTTATTTATACCTGTAACTATATAGTCACTTCTAAGCTTTTGGACATATGGCAGCCCTACAACACCTCTTAGGGTAAACAATGAATAATGATTTTGTATATAGTTAAGGTTTTCTTCATTAAATAAGATCTTCGATCTCTCTAACAAATCGGTCCCTTTGTCAAAAAAGAAGTATTCTTTATTATCAATATAAAACCGGACACTAATATTATCATTTAAAAGGATAAACTTCTTTACAAATTTTACAATTTCTCTCTGTTCTGATGCATTACTTTTGAGAAATTTATACCTGGCAGGCAAATTCCTGAATAAATCTCTTATAGATACAATCGTACCTTCAAGACATGATGAAGGTTTAATGCTACTTTTATTGCCGTAATAAGAAATTAATTCATGACTATCAAATCCTTTCCTGCCACTTTTGAAATTAAAATCACTCACTGTACTGATAGCTGATAGAGCTTCTCCCCTAAATCCAAATGTTTTAATCTTATCTAGATCATCAGTACTGCTTATTTTGCTTGTTGCATACCTTTCTACAATCTTCTCAAAATCCTCAGGTAAAACCCCACTGCCATTATCGGTGATCTTAATAAGATCCTTTCCTCCCCCAGAAATATCAATCCTTACATGGTCTGCTCCTGCATCAAGGGAATTCTCCAGCAATTCTTTTACCACGTTAACTGGCCTTTCTACAACTTCTCCAGCCGCTATTTTCCCCGCTATATCAGAAGAAAGTGAGCAAATTTCTCCCATCCTATGAACCGAATACACCTATTTTTCTATACTTTCCAATTCTGTCCTCCACTAATTCGTCAGGACTCAAAGCACTCAATTCTTTGAGATGTTTTTGGATATATATCTTAACAATATCTGCTGTTTCAGCATAATTCCTATGGGCACCACCCACAGGTTCCGGTATAATTTCATCTATAACACCAAATTTGATAACATCCTGAGCGGTCAATTTAAGAGATTCGCAAGCTTTTATAGAATATTCAGGGGATTTCCATAGTATGGATGAACAACCCTCAGGACTTATTACTGAATAAACTGAATGTGAAAGCATTAGAACTCTGTTGCCCACAGCTATTCCTAGAGCCCCTCCGCTGCCTCCTTCACCACTTATGATTGTGATAACAGGCACCTTGAGCCCTGCCATTTCCCTTATGTTTTTGGCTATAGCTTCAGCCTGACCACGTTCTTCAGCTCCAACGCCTGGATAAGCTCCTGGTGTATCGACAAATGTAATAATTGGTCTTTTAAATTTCTCCGCCATATAAAACATACGTAGTGCTTTTCTATAACCTTCTGGGCTAGCCATACCAAAATTTCTATAAATATTTTCTTTAGTATTTCTTCCTTTCTGGCTGCCAATAACCATAACATGTGTATCTACAAATTTGGCAACGCCACACACAATAGCCGGGTCATCTCTATAAAGTCGATCTCCATGGAACTCTATAAAATCATCAAATAATAATTTTATATAGTCTAATGCGTACGGGCGCATGGGATGCCTTGCCACCATAATTTTTTGAGAGGGATCCAAGGAATTATATATGTTTGTCTTTACTCTCAATAATTTCTTTTCTAATACATCAATTTCCTCTTCAAAACTATCATCTTCAAGGCTTGAGATGTTTTTAAGATCCTCTAATTTCTTTTCTAACTCAATTATTTCACTTTCAAATATTAAAGGCTGAATACTCATTTTAAGCTCCTTGACCAAATCATCTTAATATTTACTTGAAATCATACTATATCTATAACATGATATAATATACCAAAAATAGATAAAATATAAACAAATTAATAATTTTATTTTACAATACTAACGGCTATGATATATTACAATGACAAAGGAAAAAGGAGATATAAATTATGATAATAGGTGTGCCTAAAGAAATAAAAACATTGGAAAATAGGGTAAGCTTGACTCCAGCAGGTGTTAGTCAGTTAATAAAATTCGATCACAAAGTAATAATAGAAAAATCAGCAGGAGTTGGAAGCGGGATAACAGATGAAATGTATAAGAAAGAAGGTGCTATTATAGTTAATTCTGCAGACGCTGTTTATAACGATACAAACATGATAATAAAAGTAAAAGAGCCTCAGCTAGCCGAGCTTGAAAAAATACATGAGGGACAAATAATATTTACTTATTTACATCTAGCCCCTAATAAAGTGCTAACTGAGGGTTTGATAGAGAAGAAAGCGATCGCAATATCTTATGAAACTATTGAAAAAAACGGTAAATTACCGCTCCTGGAGCCTATGAGTGAAATAGCAGGCAAAATAGGTTCATTAATGGCATCTTATTATCTGGCAAAACCTTATGGCGGAAAAGGGACTTTGGCAGGTGGGGTAGCAGGGGTTCACAGTGCCAAATACCTGATAATTGGAGGCGGTACCGCTGGAATAAATGCAGCCAAGATAGCATCAGGTTTAGGAGCAAGAGTCACTATTATGGATACAAATATAGATAGACTAAGATACCTTGAGGACGTTCTGCCTTCAAATTGCGAAATGATTTTTTCAGATAAAACAAATCTTGAAACTGAATTATCACACTGTGATGCAATAGTTTGTACCGTTTTAATAGCAGGTGCTTCAACACCAAAATTGATAACCAGAAATATGTTGAAAAACATACAGGACGGCTCCGTGCTTGTTGACATATCCATCGATCAAGGAGGGTGTGCTGAAACATCTAAACCTACCACACATGCAGATCCTGTCTACACCGTGGATGGAATATTACACTATTGTGTTGCAAATATGCCGGGAGCATACCCAAAAACTTCCACTTATGCTCTCACAAACGCAACTATACCATATGTGATAAAGCTGGCAAACCTCAATTGGAAGGAAGCCATAAGGAAGGACTACGCTCTGGGTATGGGCTTAAATATAGCATACGGAAAGATTACATATGAAGCTGTTGCTAAAGCACATAATATGGAATATACGCCCGTCAGCATGATACTATAGCGATACAAAATAAAAAGCTGATAAAATCTTGTATTTCACATAATATATCATAATAGTTTTTTTAGATTATTGCCTTTATTTTTTAATACTGCTGGCAGTATACGTTATAAAGACGAACAAAGGTCATATCATGTTAAACAAATATTTCAAGTTACAAGAGAATAATACAGACATAAAAACAGAAGCAGTTGCAGGGATCACCACCTTTATGACTGTGTCCTACATTATTTTTGTGAACCCTGCCATACTCTCAAAAACAGGAATGGATTTTGGAGCCGTTATGATGGCTACCCTACTGTCAGCAGGATTTGCATCTATATTTATGGGACTTTATGCAAATTATCCTTTTGCTCTAGCTCCTGGCATGGGGCTAAATACATATTTCACATACACAATTGTTATGCAGATGGGCTATACATGGGAAACAGCATTAGGCGGTGTATTTATTTCCGGGTGTATCTTCTTGCTGCTCACATTATTCAAAATAAGACAGATAATCGTATATGCTATACCAGAATGCTTAAAATTAGCCATTGCAGCTGGTATTGGGCTTTTTATAACGTTGGTAGGCTTAAAAGAAGCGGGTATAGTAGTATACAATCCAGCTACTATAGTATCTTTTGGAGATTTTAACAGCCATCCACCCCTATTTGCTATTATTGGAGTATTAATCATTGGCAGTTTAATTTCTATAGGGATTAAGGGGGCAATACTTTTTGGTATAGTGATTATCTGGATAATATCAATGCTTACAGGATTTTCTGATTTTAATGGAGTCATAAGTATGCCGCCTGACATATCACCCGTTTTTTTTAAAATAGATATAATGGGAGCTTTTCATATAGGTTTCTTTGAGATAATCTTTGCATTTTTATTTGTGGATTTATTTGATACCACCGGCACCCTTGTGGGTGTTGCTAAACAAGCTGGCTTTATAAAAAAAGATGGCAACTTTCCAAGAGTAAATAGGGCTCTAAGCGTGGATGCTGTTTCCACCATTGGAGGAAGCATATTGGGGACATCTACTGTTACTGCCTATGTAGAAAGTTCTGCAGGTGTTGCTGCAGGTGGCAGAACGGGTTTGACGGCGATTATTACTGGCTTATCTTTTTTAATATTTATCTTTTTCTATCCTCTTGTACAATCTATACCCATCCATGCCACAGCGCCTGCCCTAATTATTGTAGGCGCTTACATGATGAGCTCAGTTACTAATATAATGTGGAATGATTTTAGCGAAGCACTTCCAGCTTTTATGGTTATGGTCTCTATCCCTTTTTCCTTCAGTATTGCAACAGGCATCTCCATCGGTTTTATTCTTTATCCACTAATAAAACTTTTTTCAGGCAGGTATAAAGAGGTGTCCACAGCTGTATGGATACTTATGTTACTTTTCTTAATAAGGTTTATCTATATCGGATTTTATTGAATTTCGAGGATTTTCATGGATATCGCCATTAACAATGTGTTTATTCCAGATTTTAGAAAACGGAGGTTTTTAAAAACTTCCGTTGGTATAAAAAATGGTGTTATAAACCAAATTGGTGAAGATAATATAGATGCTGAAATAATGGTAGATGGAACAGATAAATACTTAACGCCTGGACTTATTGACTGCCATTGTCACATTGAAAGTTCTTATCTTCTTCCTTCACTCTTTGGTAATGTTATTGCAAACTGTGGAACACTTCACTGTGTGGCGGACTGCCATGAGATTGCCAATGTAGCAGGCAGAAAAGGTTTACAGTTTTTTATGGAAAATGCAGTGTCATCTTCCATAAATATAAAATTCTCTGTGCCATCCTGTGTTCCTGCCACAAGTTTTGCCACATCAGGGGGAAGTATTGGTTTAGATGATATTCAATATTTTCTAGAGTGTGAAGAAGTTGTCGCTTTAGGAGAGCTTATGAATATCCCTGCAGTAATATCCCAGGATAAAAAAACTATGAAGATGATATCACTCGCAAAGAAAAAAAAGAAACGGGTGAATGGACACGCTCCAGACTTATCAGGAGAGGATCTGAAAAGGTATATAACAGCTGGTGTTGATGATGATCACGAAAGTGAAACATATCAGGAGCTAAAAGAAAAATTGGATGCAGGGCTTAACGTGTTTTTAAGGGAAGGTTCGGCAGAAAAAACCGAAAAAGAAGCGTATAAAATTATTGAGGAATACCCTGATAACGTAATGTTCTGCACAGATGATAAGAGCATTAATGATATTTTTGAAAGTGGGCATATCAATTTCCATTTGAGAAAAGCTGTAAAAGCTGGAGTTTCTCCTATACTCGCTTTAAAGGCTGCCAGTTATAATGGATTAAATTATTACGGACTAAACGAATACTCTGAAGTTAAAACGGGCA
>Ga0209633_10005230_pt1 | contig 11456 bp, 10 predicted proteins | sample Cruoilmetagenom1_FD_187290 | JGI IMG/M metagenome (GOLD analysis project Ga0209633, IMG submission 187290) | Oil polluted marine microbial communities from Coal Oil Point, Santa Barbara, California, USA - Sample 1 (SPAdes) (version 2) | ecosystem: Environmental > Aquatic > Marine > Oil seeps ... | reverse complement strand
TTGTTTATGTTGATAAAACAAGAGACCCTACCAAAGTTGTTGGATACAGAAATGGGCATAGTTGGTTTAATATTGATGGTATTGAAATAGCTGATCCAACTATTCTTGATGTGGGTAATGGAATTTCTCCATACTTAACTGAGCAGGATATTCACTCATTTGAAAATGAAAACTGGACACCATCGATGACATTTCAGGATTATTCCAAAACTATAAATTTATTACCTCAAATAAGTCTGGATTATACAATAATTAAACGATTGAATATCTATACAAATTATAGTTCTTTTACAAGTAACCCATCTTACTATTCTGATTTTCGACCTGATCAGTATTACTTCTTTAATTACTATTCTCAAACCCAGATTATGTCAAATCCTGCTCTTAAACCTATGCGGGCAGGTAAGTTTTTTACTGGAATAAAAGCGATTATTTGGAAAAATATCATAGCCGATGCTTCATACTTTACTACATCAATTGATAATTTAATTACTGTCAGAAATTTTACAGGAGCTTATCCAAACACCTACACAGCAGTTGTTAATAAAGAAGCAAGAATTTCAACTCAAGGTATTGAAGTCAAACTTGAGATGGTAAATCAGTTGGCATCAGGATTAAACGGAAGTTTAAGTTATACAAGGTTATTTCCTGATCATGAAAGATATATTGACAACTATATTAGTGATATGGTGATTAATGCAAACATTGGCTATCAATTTGGCAGGGGGAGTAATTTTGCCGGTCCGGCCTGGTTTAATGAAAAGATATTTCAGGGGTTTTCGGCAAGTGTTTATTACCAGCACAGGCATGGATTACCATATATTGCAACAAAAAATATCCCCAGCCCAGTTGGCTTATATGATGGAATAGAATATACACCAAATATAAATATTGTTAATGTAAATCTCCAAAAGGATTTTGTGATAGGACAAAACACACTGATTAATGTTTATCTAACAATTGAAAACCTATTTAACATTAAAAATGTGTTTGATGTTTATAGTAATACTGGTCTGCCTGACGATAATGGTTATTTAACAGATCCAGAATGGCAAAACCAGATTAATAACCAGCTGAACCCGGATAGTTACAGGTTACTTTATCAATTGAACCTGTATAATCCACAGTTTTATGACATTCCCCGAATTTGGCGTATTGGTGTGGTCTTCAGATATTAATGCTGAATACTAATTATAAAGATACCTATGTTTGGGTATCCAAGGATAAAGATTATTGGTTCAACTTTGTTGACAAATTAATAGATAATGAAAAGCATAATTACAGTTACAATTTTTCTATTTGCTTCCATAAGTATGTATTCACAGATAATGGGTATATCGGGGGCTAAGTTGGCATCGATAAATGCAAATACAATGACAAAAAACCAGTTTGAATTTGAACCGGGGTTTGGTTATTACTGGGCTAAAAGTTATTATGATGATCAAGGCAAACTAAACCCCTTGTCGACAACTACTGACAGTACAGATGTATATCAGGAAATGGTTTTTAGGTTTACTTATGGAATTACAGACAGGTTTGAAGCAGGCTTATTAATAGCTTCTGACATGAGCTCAGTTTCACTTGGGACAAAATACACATTGTTTACTGTCAATAGTTTTTCGGGTGGTGTAATTGCTGGCGCAACACTTGCTGATCAAAGTGATATTGTAGCAATTAATTCTGGTATTTTTGGTCGCACTTTTTCATATGCCGGTGGATTGGTTTTTTCCAATGAGTTTTCGGAAAAATTATCACTAGATTTTGATGCACAATATCAATGCCTTACTGACGGCCAGGAGTCCTACTCACATGATTTTTATGCAGATGCTGAACTTGCATATATTTTTAAAAACAGAAACCAATTGATTAGTGGTTTTTCGTTTATCCATAACAATCATACGCACGAATATGATGGTCATAAAAACTATCTGCTTACTTTTAACCTTGGAACCTCAATTGAAACTGGAGAAATGTTTGCCTTTAGTTTTTTATTTCCCATTGCAATTCTGGGTCAGAACTTTGACAGGCTAAACGGATTTACCTTTGCTTTAACAATGTTTCTTCCATAGTGCATAAGAAGTAATCGGCACCCGAAATTTTCATATTATTGTTTATAATTTCAAAATTGTAAACCTATTGATTAATTATGACCCTCAGGTTTAAGTTTAGTAAGGAGGAAACTATATATTTTTTCCTTAGTTCTATACTTTTTATCTACTTATTGATTAGAGCAATCGATGTTCCATTTACTCATGATGAAGCAGCTACTTTTTTTCGTTTTGTGCAAACTCATAGTTTGGAGCCAGAGTTTTCAAGGGAAGCATTAAACAATCATTTTCTAAATACAATCCTGACGTATTTAAGTTACTTAGTATTTGGCAGCTCAAAAATTGCACTCAGGTTACCAAATGTATTAATGTCATTGGTGTACTTAGTGTTTGTTTACAAACTGGCAAGTTTTCTGGTTAGTAGTGTTTTCCGTTGGGGATTTATCATTGTGTTGCTTTTCACACATTTTTTTGTTGAATTTTTTGCTGTTTCAAGAGGATATGGAATGTCGATGGCATTTTTCATAGCCACATTTTATTATTTAATAAAGGCAATTAGTACCAAAAGAATAATCAATCATGTATATGTAGCATTATTTAGTTTGTTGATGGTTGCAGCAAACATAAACATGGTTATCCCTTCAATAGCAGTATTGTTTATGCAGGTATTTAGTATCTTTTTTCACAGAAAAGAGATACCATCCGGAAAGATATGGATGATTCCGTTGTTTTTGATAATTAGTATTGGAACGATCATAACGGCGTTTTTATACTTGAACAAACTAAAAGAGCTTGATGCTTTTTATCTAGTAGCCGAAAACAATGGTTTTATTGATTCAACAATTGTTACACTTTTGAGTATGCTAACAGGAACAACGAGCAAATTTGCTTTAGTGCTCTTCTTTTTGTTAACTGCTTCGGTTGTAATTACTGCAATTTGTCAGTTGTTTAAGTTCAAGCTTAATTTCCTGATTTCAGTAAATTCTGCATTTATATTTGTCTTGGTAATGTCTTTAACAGGAATATTTTTAGTTGTAACACTATTCGATGTAAATTTTCCTGAAGACCGTGTAGCTATGTATCTCTTTCCTCTTGCTGTAGGTAGCTTGTTTTTCGTGTTTGACTCAGTCAAGGGCAGAGGATATCGGTATCTTTATTTGATTTTGATACCATTATTATTTTTTCCAATTCATTTTATTTCGAGCATAAATGTGTCGTATGTTAATGGTTATAATACAGAGGCCTTGCCGGATAGATTCTACCAGACTATTTCTGCAGAACATGACATAAGTAGCAAGCTTCCAACAATTGGGGGATCAAATATGAGGCAATTTGCATGGGCATATATTAATTATTCTCATGGTGGAAATGAAAACTCTGTTGATTGGGCCGGTTATCCTGATACAGTTTCTCTTTTTCAGATATTGGAAACGGAGAGATATCCATATAGCCTTATCGCTTACGATTCATTAGACCATGAGCCATATTCCGGTCTTACACTATTCAAAAGAAAACAAGAAGTTACAAAAGTAAAAGTTAAAGATGTTATTTTTCAAGAACCTCAAAATATTGCCGGCAATGAATATTTTAATCTACTGGAAATCGATGTTGACTCGATGGCCAATAAGGGTTATTATTTTGAATTTAGTATGTCGATAGTTACTTCAAATGTACCAACTACAGGATGGATAGTACTTCAGGTTGTGAATAATGAGCAGAGTACGATTGTTTATAAATATGTTCCTCTTAATTGGTTAAAGTTCGGGTTAGATGATATTAGTATTGATTTCAGACAAAGCTTTTTTCTGGAGAAACTACCTGAGGATGCGAAAACAATTAAGACTTATATCTGGAATTTGGATAAGAAAACTTATACTCTGAACTCAGCAGAGGTACGTGTGTTTGAATTAAAATAACTCCAATCTGAACAATTACAATCCTTTTTCTTTCGCTTTGCAGGTTTATATGATTTCCTGCTTGTATTGCATGAAGACCCAAGAAAAAACAAACATATCAATAGTGATACAAAGATTGTTTTAAATTTAATCAGCTTATTTACAGCAACATCTTTATACATTATAGGTACAGTAGGTTTGTTTAAAATTTTTTCTGCAATTTTACGTTATAACAATTATGTTTCCAAATGATTGACAAATATATTTAGAAGCATATTTGATATTGATACTAGAAACGCATTATTAAAACACTTGTTGTTTAGAGGCTGTCTAAATTTCGTTTTTAGCATTTATTGTAATGTATTTTTTGTCAGATCGAGGTATTTTTGAGATGCATAGCCATATGCTAAGGGTTGATAAAATAACGATGAGGTGGCAAAAAAGACTTATAATAAAACTGAAGCATGAATTTTTGACAGCTTCTTAGGTAAAAAAATCTTTTTGTGTAACTTAGCCGATGTATTATAAAATAATCAGTATTCTATTATGGGATTTCTTAGGGAAGCAGGCGATTACGTACTGATAATGATTGAAACCTTTAGGCGTCCCGATAAGGGAAAAGTTTTTAGGAGGCAGTTATTTATTGATTTTCAGGCACTAGGCGTTGACTCAATAGGGATCGTTGTTTTTATTTCATTATTTATTGGAGGTATTATTGCTATGCAAATGGCGTATAATATTGATAACCCTCTTGTTCCGTTGTACTTGGTTGGATATACAACTAAGCAAATGATGGTGCTGGAAATATCACCAACAATTATGAGCCTTATTCTAGCTGGAAAGGTTGGCTCAAGCATTGCATCCGAAATTGGTACAATGCGTGTTACAGAACAAATTGATGCTTTAAAAGTGATGGGAATTAATCCTGCTAACTATCTCATATTACCCAAAATTACAGCAGCAATGCTTTTCTTTCCACTTCTAATTGTCTTTTCGATTTCCGTTGGACTTGCAGGAGGATTGTTAGCAGTATTTATTACCGGATCGGTTACCACAACAGATTTTATTGATGGTCTGCAAGCATGGTGGCAACCATTTGATATTTTCTATTCGTTGATAAAATCCGTTGTATTTGCATTTATTATTGCTTCTATTTCAGGATTTAAGGGCTATACTGTAAAAGGTGGGTCGGTTGAAGTTGGACGTGCAAGTACGAAGGCAGTTGTTGCCAGCAGTATATTGATAATTATTTTTGACCTGATATTAACACAGATGCTGCTAACATGATCGAAGTCATTAACATATCAAAATCCTTTGGTGGTGAAAAAATTCTTAAAGATATCTCCACCACATTCGATAAAGGCAAAACGAATCTGATAATTGGTCAAAGTGGATCCGGCAAAACAGTTCTTATGAAATGTTGCATAGGATTATTTGATGTTGATGAAGGGAAAGTTGATTTTGACGGAAGGTGTTTTTCAGGACTTAAAGAGAAGAAGAAAAAGGAAACCCGGAAAGAAATGGGAGTGTTATTTCAGGGTGGAGCGTTATTTGATTCCTATACTGTTGAAGAAAATGTAATGTTTCCTTTAAATATGTTCACTAAAATGAGTTTTGAAGAAAAGCTGGAAAGAGTTAATGATGTATTGAATCATGTTAAACTTCCCAATGCTAATCTTAAGTTTCCAGCTGAATTAAGTGGCGGAATGGTTAAAAGAGTTGCCATTGCCCGTGCCATTGCCATGAACCCTAAATATTTGTTTTGTGATGAACCAAATTCAGGTCTGGATCCTAAAACTGCAGAGGTTATTGATGAGCTTATATCTGAGCTTACAGAGAAATTCCAAATGACTACCGTAATAAATACTCACGACATGAATTCTGTTCTTCAAATTGGACAGAAAATTGCCTTTATAAATAAAGGAGAACTGTGGTGGGAAGGAGATAACAAAGAAATTTTAGTTACTGATAACAAGGAATTAAATGATTTTGTTTTTTCAACAGAGCTTACACGACGAATAAAGCAACGACTATGACAGTAAATATACTAGACATATTTATAATTGTTCCGTTATTAATATTTGCATGGGGCGGATATAAAAAGGGGTTGATTGTTGAATTAACTACACTAGCAGCTCTTATTATCGGGCTTTATATGGCTTTCTTCTTTTCTGACCTGGCAGCGAAAATCTTAAATGAGCATTTTCAAATTAATGAGGAATATATTGCATTAGCATCATTTCTGGTAACATTTGTTGCTGTTTTGTTTTTGGTACTTTCTATAGGTAAAATAGTTGAAAAATTTGTGGATATATTCATGCTTGGCTTTCTGAATAAAATTGCCGGTGCTGCTTTTGGTGTTCTTAAGGGAGCCCTACTACTAAGCATCCTGATATGGGTAATAAACTATTTTAACTTTAACGGGTATATGATTACTGAAGAAACCCGGACTAATTCAACATTTTACAAACCTATAGAATCAATTGCTCCTGCACTATATTCATGGTTAGATTCTAAGAATTTTACATTTGAAATTCCTGATAAGGAAGAAATATTGGATAAGGTTTATTGATTTTGCTATGTACCGTTACCGCTGTTTTAATTGTTTTTGAGTGTGAAAATTTATTTTCAAATAGTAGTATTCTTTTCCAATTGAATCCAGAGCTGAGGCTATAGTGTATGAGCGCTGTAGGCAGATTTTCATAATATATTTTTCTTTATTCCTATTCCAATCCAATATGAATATCCAATTTTATTGATGTCAAATGTTCCTCCATTATGAGAATAAACTTCATCTTTCCAATAGTCTTGATTAAACTCCCCTTTAAGGTATAGAAATAATCTTTTTTTAATTTTATAGTCTATTACAACTCCTGCAGAATACCCAAAATTTTTATTCGCCCTCAAGAATCCACCTATTGATGGACAAAACCTCACTGTATTACCAATTATAAATTTCAGACTTAATGGAATGGTCACAAGTGATTGATTTTTGTAAACAAATACTATAATTCCAGAATTTATTGAAACTATTGATTTTACAGGTCTGTATTCGATTATTGGTCCTAACGCTACAATTTTAGCTTCACTAGCTTTTGGGCCTCCAGTAAATTCTACACCAATATTTAATTCCTGTGCAATGAATATTTTAGATATAAACAAAGCTAAAATAAAGATTACTACTCTCATCTTTCCTGTTTTCTTCTCAGTATCTGACTATTCATATTGTTACTTACTCTCAATAATACAAACACTACTTTTTATTACTTTATAAATGTTATATCTGTATCTGTTGTTGATAATTTTATACTGTAAGAACCATCAGAAGAAGCAACATTAGGATTTTCACTTAATGTAAATGTAAAATCAACATTGTATCCTTCCCCGATAAAATCAGCTGTAATATTTTGTCCTAGATATTCTGTTACTGAGGTCCCTGTATAATCAACTGAACTACAATTCCATACACCTAATACTTCTGCACTTGTGTTTTGAGGTGTGTCATCTTTACTGCAACTACTTATTAATAGTCCTAGAACAAATAGTAAAAACACTTTTTCTAAAAGAATTTTTTTCATAATTCTTTTTTTATGTTATTGTTAAATATTCATTATTAATCACCTTTCAATAGCAGCAACCCCTGGCAATATTTTACCTTCAATGAATTCAAGCATAGCTCCACCACCTGTTGATACATAACTTACTTCATCCTGTAAGTTAAATTTATTAATGGCAGCAACTGAATCACCTCCGCCAATAAGTGAGAAAGCTCCTTTTTTAGTTGCTTCAGCAATTGCATATGCTACTTCGATAGTACCTTGTGCAAAGTTTTCCATTTCAAAAACTCCCATGGGGCCATTCCAAAGGATGGTTTCAGAACTTTCTATAATATCTTTAAAAGCCTGTCCTGTTTCGGGGCCAATATCAAGTCCCATCCACCCCTCAGGAATTTCATGAGCATTACAGAATTTGTGATTTGCATTATTATCGAACTTATCTGCAATAACAGCATCGGTAGGAATATGGAAACAAACATTATTTTCTTCAGCTTTTCGCATTGCTGCTTTTGCAGTTTCAATTAAGTCATCTTCAACCAACGAATTTCCTACTTCACCGCCAAGGGCTTTAATAAAAGTAAACATCATACCTCCACCTATCAGTATATTGTCAACTTTATCTATTAAGTTAATGATTATCTCTATCTTACCTGATACTTTTGCCCCACCCAATATGGCCGTAATAGGTTTCTTCCCTTCTTTAACTACCTTATTAATATTAATCAGCTCATTATTCATTACATAGCCAAACATTTTGTTTTCAGGGAAAAACTTAGCAATAATTGCTGTTGAGGCATGTGCTCTGTGTGCTGTTCCAAAAGCATCGTTCATATATACATCGGCAAGTTGTGAAAGCTTCAGTGCAAAGGCCTCATCACCTTTTGTTTCTTCTTTATAGAAGCGTAGATTTTCAAGTAATAGAACTTCACCGGCTTTTAAGCTTTTCGCTTTTTCAACAGCTTGTTTGCCAATACAGTCATCAGCAAACTGCACGTCAGCACCAATTTGTTTTGACAATTCGGGTACAAGATGCTGTAATGAAAACTTATTCTCAGGACCATTTTTTGGTCTGCCCAGATGTGACATTAATATAACAGCACCACCGGCGCTTAATACTTTTTTTATAGTAGGAATTGCAGCCCTGATGCGTGTGTCATCGGTAATTTCAAAATTATCATTTAATGGAACGTTAAAGTCAACTCTAATGATGACTTTTTTATCTGTAAAATCAAAGGTATCAATGTTTTTCATACTACTGTTTTTTGTATTTGGGGATTAATAATAACTTTAGCAAAATTAAAAAACAATCATCAGGCAGGTATAGAAGAAATCAGTTTTTTTGTGTAGCTGGATTTGGGATTGCTATAAACGTCATCAGCATCACCAATTTCAACAATCTTACCATCTTTCATAACCATTATTCTGTCACTCATAAAACGTACAACACTTAAGTCGTGAGAAATAAATATATAGGTGAAACCAAATTCCTGTTTAAGTTCATTGAGTAAATTTAGAACCTTAGCCTGAACAGATACATCCAGAGCCGAAACAGCTTCATCGCAGATAATAAACTTTGGGTTAAGAGCAAGGGTGCGGGCGATTACAATACGTTGCCTTTGTCCTCCCGAAAATTCATGTGGATAACGATTGTAATGTTCTTTTTTCAAACCTACCTTATCAAGAAGACTAATTGCTTTTTCTTTTCGCTGTTTATTGTTCCCATAGAGCTTATGAACTTTCATGGGCTCAATAATTGCATTCCCAATGCTCATACGTGGATTTAATGATGAATAGGGATCTTGAAATACAATATTAATATTACTACGCTCCTTCTTAAGTGATTGTGAGTTAAGTGATAGCAGATCCTTGTCACTAAAAAATATCGATCCGCTATCAGGTTCAATAAGTCTTAATATACTTCTTCCAAGTGTTGTTTTGCCACAACCTGATTCACCAACTAAGCCAAGTGTTTCTCCGGGAAAGACTTCAAAACTTACATCATCAACAGCTGATATATATTCAGTTGTTTTCCCCCAAATGTTTTTTGTCAGACTATATTTTTTTTCAAGATCCTTAACTTTGAGAAGTGGGTCCTGACTGTAAATCTGATCGTGAAAAATAATCCTGTCTTGGATGATGGAATCTGACTTAATAATATCAATATTACCTTCAATAAAATCATCAATTACTGGTAAACGAGCAACGCGTTTATCAGTCGGAGGTCTACAGGCTAATAGTCCTTTTGTATATGGATGTTCGGGGCGTTCAAACACTTTTTTAACACTACCTGTTTCAACAATACGGCCTTTATACATAACAGCTACTTCTTCGGCAACTTCACTAATCACACCTAAATCGTGACTAATGAAAATCAATCCCATTCCATATTCTTTTCTTAGGTTATTCAAGAGAGCAATTATCTCTTTTTGAACAGTAACGTCAAGGGCGGTAGTAGGTTCATCTGCGATAAGCAAATCAGGTTTATTGGCAATGGCCATGGCAATCATAACTCGTTGCTTTTGCCCTCCCGATAATTGGTGGGGATAACTACTGTAAATATGTTCCGGTCTGGGCAGGTTTACTTTTTTGAACAATTCAATTACCTGTTGGCGTGCATCTTTTCTATTTACTTTTTGATGTAATATAATACTTTCAGATACCTGTTTTCCACATCGCATAACAGGGTTCAATGCGGTCATTGGTTCTTGAAATATCATAGATATTTTATTTCCCCTGAATTTTTGAATTTCTTTTCTGTTAAGTTTGATAAGTTCTGTACCATTAAAAGTGATTTTTCCTGATACAATATTTGCCTGAGGAGGAAGCAGTTGCATAATGGCTAATGCTGTTACCGATTTACCCGACCCCGATTCACCAACAATGCCGATAGCTTTGCCTTTTCTCACCTCAAGGTTTATATCATCAACAGCTTTAATTGTGGATGAGCTTGACTCAAATTCTATATTAAGGTTTGATATTTGTAGCAAATCAAATATTTTAATTGAAAATCAGGAAATTAATAGTACTTTTGCAGCGATTTTTCAAAACCAGAAAAACGGAACAAATGTCAGATCCAAAAGTAAGTATTTTTACCGGTCGCAAAACTCGTTATCTTGCTGAAAAAATTGCGGATAGTTATGGTGTTGAGCTAGGAAAGTCGATTGTGACTAAATTTTCTGATGGGGAGCTTCAAACTTCCTATGAAGAAAATATCAGAGGTAAGGATGTATTTATCATTCAGTCTACATTTCCACCGGGTGACAATTTACTGGAGCTTTTGATGATGGTCGATGCTGCAAAACGTGCATCTGCAAGGAAAATTATAGCGGTAATTCCTTATTTTGGGTATGCTCGTCAGGATAGAAAAGATAAACCAAGAGTATCGATAGCGTCAAAACTGATTGCAAATCTGCTAACAACAGCAGGTGTAAACAGAGTTATTACCCTTGATTTACATGCTGATCAAATACAGGGTTTCTTCGATGTACCTGTTGATAATCTATATGCATCAAATATATTCATGGAGCATATCAGAAAGTTAAATCTTCCTGACCTTATTATGGCTTCTCCTGACACAGGCGGAACCAGGCGTGCTGCTTCTTATGCAAAAGCTCTTAATACCGGTTTTGTTATCTGTTACAAACAAAGGGCTAAGCCAAATGTTATTGAGCAAATGGAGTTGATTGGTGACGTAGAAGGTAAAGATGTTATCCTTGTGGATGATATTATTGATACAGCCGGTACAATTACCAAGGCTGCTGATTTGATCATGAGTAGGGGAGCTAATACTGTTCGTGTATTTTGTACTCACCCAATCTTCTCAGGTAGTGCATATGAGCGATTAAATAAATCAAAAATTACTGAGATTATTGTTACTGACACTGTTCCCCTGAAGCAAACTTTAGATAAAATTAAGGTGTTAAGTACAGCAGATTTATTAGCAGAAGTTGTAAACA
>Ga0209633_10005229_pt1 | contig 11459 bp, 12 predicted proteins | sample Cruoilmetagenom1_FD_187290 | JGI IMG/M metagenome (GOLD analysis project Ga0209633, IMG submission 187290) | Oil polluted marine microbial communities from Coal Oil Point, Santa Barbara, California, USA - Sample 1 (SPAdes) (version 2) | ecosystem: Environmental > Aquatic > Marine > Oil seeps ... | reverse complement strand
CGGTCCAGAAGATGCTCGGCCACGCCGACATCTCCACGACGCAGATCTACACCCATGTGCTCGAAGAACGCCTGAAGACCCTGGTCCAGCAGCACCATCCGCTGGCCAAGCGCGGGGCCGGGGGCGGGGGCTAGGGCCGGACGCCATTCCCCATTCCGTCATCCCCGCGAAAGCGGGGATCTAGGGATCGTGGGGCGCGGACCTTTCCGGTGACTCTGGATCCCCGCTTTCGCGGGGATGACGGCTGAGGAAGACGCGGCGGCAGATTCCCTTTGAGTCTCCCCCCTTGGCTAGCTAGTAATCCGACCTAAGCCACAACGCATCCGCCGAGGACCCCGCCATGAGCTTCACCATCGTCGACCAGGCCACGCCGCGCCTCAACCGCTCGGAGCTCGCCGTGCCGGGCAGCAGCCCGAAATTCTTCGAGAAGGCGGCAAACGGCAGCGCCGATGTGATCTTCCTCGACCTCGAGGACGCCGTCGCCCCCGACGACAAGGAACAGGCGCGCAAGAACGTCATCGAGGCGATCGGCGATGTCGACTGGGGCGACAAGACCCTCTCGGTGCGCATCAACGGCCTCGATACGCATTATATGTACCGCGATGTGGTCGATGTGATGGAGCAGGCCTCCGAGCGGCTCGACATGATCATGATCCCCAAGGTCGGTACCGCCGCCGACATCTATGCGCTCGACATGCTGGTGACGCAGATCGAGACGGCGAAGGCGCGCAAGAAACGCATCGGCTTTGAGATGATTATCGAGACCGCGCTCGGCATGGCCAATGTCGACGAGATCGCCAAGGCCAGCCCGCGCAACGAGAGCCTGCATTTCGGTGTCGCCGATTACGCCGCCTCGACCAAGGCGCGCACCACCCAGATCGGCGGCCCCAATGCCGATTACGGCGTGCTCACCGACAAGCCCGAGGACGATGGGGATAACGCCGAGCGCGAATATTTCTGGGGCGATATGTGGCACTACCCGATCTCGCGCATGGTGATCGCCGCGCGCGCCGCGGGTCTGCGGCCGATCGACGGCCCCTTCGGCGATTTCGGCGACGCGGAGGGCTACCGCGCCCAGGCCATGCGCGCCGCCGTGCTCGGCTGCGATGGCAAATGGGCGATCCATCCAAGCCAGGTCGATCTCGCCAACGAGTGCTACAGCCCCTCGGAGAAGGAAGTCACCAAGGCCAAGCGCATTATCGAGGCCATGGCGGCGGCGCAGAAGGAGGGCAGGGGCGCGGCCACCCTCGACGGCCGCCTGATCGACATCGCCTCGATCCGCCAAGCCGAGAACCTGGTCCAGATTGCCGAGCAGATCAGCGCGGGCGGGTAGGCAATGCCTTCCCGCAACGGCGCCCGCCCACCCGGGCATTGACGGAACCTTAAGCCCGGTCGGAGCAAGATTCGGCTATTGCGTCGGCCTCACCGCCGCACCAAGTGAGTCCCCGCGTGACCCGCCACACTGCTCCGTGATAATCTCGCGCCCATGCCTACCTTCCTCGATTTTGAAAAACCAATTGCCGAGATCGAAGGCAAGATCGAGGAGCTTCGCCACCTGACCGAGGCGGGCGAACTCAACATCGCCGACGAGGTCAGCAAGCTCCAGGAGAAGGTCAACCGGCTCCTGAAGCAGACCTATTCCAAGCTCACGCCGTGGCAGAAAGTGCAGGTCGCGCGCCATCCCGACCGGCCGCATTTCTCCGACTATGTCGAGGCGCTGGTCGAGGACTACACGCCGCTCGCCGGCGACCGCGCTTTTGCCGAGGACATGGCGGTGATCGGCGGGCTAGGGCGTTTTCGCGGTCAGTCGGTGATGGTGATCGGCAATGAAAAGGGCGCCGATACCGAATCGCGCATCGCGCATAACTTCGGCGCCGCGCGGCCCGAGGGCTACCGCAAGGCCCAGCGCCTGATGCTGCTCGCCGACCGGTTCAAGCTGCCGGTCATCACGCTCATCGACACGTCCGGCGCCTATCCGGGCAAGGGTGCCGAAGAGCGCGGCCAGGCCGAGGCCATTGCGCGCTCGATGGAAGTCTGCCTCAACCTGCGGGTTCCGCTCGTCTCGGTGATCATCGGCGAAGGCGGCTCCGGCGGCGCCATCGCGTTGGCTGTCGGCAACACCGTGCTGATGATGGAGCACGCGATCTATTCGGTGATCTCGCCGGAGGGCTGCGCGTCGATTCTCTGGCGCTCGGGCGATCAGGCCAAGGAGGCGGCCGAGGCCTTGCGCATGACCGCCGAGGATCTGCTCGAGCTCGGCGTCATCGAGGCCATCGTTCCCGAGCCCCTCGGCGGCGCTCACCGCGAGCCCCATGTCGCCATCGCGGCGCTGGGCGATGCGATCGAGGCGGCCCTCACGCCGATGCTCGCGAAGGAAGGCGGCGTGCTGCGCCGCGACCGCCGCGACAAGTTCCTGGCCATCGGCAAGACCGGCCTCGCCTGAGGACACTGCGCGGCATTTTCCTCTTCGCTCAAACCGTCATACTCGCTCCCAACGTCATTTCGGCAACCCCACCCGTCACTCCCGCGAAAGCGGGAGTCCAGGGAAGCCGGTAAGAGCGGTGCCCTACGATCTCTGGATTCCCGCTCCTGAGCTTGTCGAAGGGCGCCGGGGTGACGACGGTATGGTCGTAGGGGCGGGTTTCAAACCCGCCCCTACAAATACGTGCCGCCTCGCTCCCGCCTACTTCACCGGCGACCAGGGCAGGGGCACCAGGATCTTATTCTCCATCTGGTCGAGCAGCGGTACGGCTTCGTTGAGATACTTCGGCCAGTCCGCATTGGCGGCGAGCTCTGCCCGGCGCCTGGCGCGGTCGGCCAGATCCTCGTAGCCCCACAGATGGATCACCTGATTGAGCGGACCGATCTCGGTCGTGAAGGCGCCAATCAGACCGCCCAGGATCGGGGCCTGGATGTCTGCACCTAGCTCCTGATAGGCCTTTGAGAATTGGCCGACCTTGCCGGCATGGGTGGTGTAGGTACGCATTTCGACGATCATTTTTGCTCTCCTTTTGGGGCTTTCCCTTTTGGGGCTCTCTTATGCGCGGCCGATCGGACCGCCTGTCGCCGGAGAGCCTAAGTCATTTGCCGTGGGCAAGGGAGCGCGCGAGCGGGGATCCGCACGGAAATCCATGATCGCCGTGCATAGGTCACCGTACATAGGTCACCGTACATAGGTCACCGTGCCGCGATTCACCTGCAGCATGGTGATATAAGGAAAATCAAGGACTTATGTAATTGCGCTCAGGCCAGCTTGCGCCCGCGCACGCCAGCGCGCTCCACCGTGGCGGGCACCGATTTCTCGTTGAGCGGCGCCATCAGATGGGCGCCGGCGATGCCCGGGATCTCGGCCAGTTCCTGCAAGAGCTCGGCGCAGATCGCAACGCCCTCGGCCTTGGGATCTTCGGCCCCGTCCATGCGTTCGACGACGTTGTCGGGAATGATCGTGCCGAACAGATTGTCGCGCATCCAGCGCGCCGAGCGCGCCGAGGCCAGCGGGCCGATACCGATCAGGATGCCGACGCGTTCGGTGATGCCGTGCTCGCCAAGCCGCTCGGCATAGCGGCGCACCACGCCCGTGTCGAAACAGAACTGGGTCTGCACGAAGCCGGCGCCCGCATCGATCTTGGCGGCAAGGCCGTCGGGTTTCCAGTCGGCGGGTGGGTCGATCGGCAGATCGGCGGCGCCAAGGAAGAGCGCCGGCGGTGGCTTGATCTCGCGGTCCGACGGCAGCTTGCCCTGGTCACGCATCATCGCCGCAACCTCGATCAGCTCCTTGCTGCCGAGATCGAAGACCGGTTTGGCATCGGGATGATCGCCCGCCTTGGGATCGTCGCCGCCGAGGATCAGCACGTTGTGCACACCGAGCGCCGCGGCGCCCAGCAGATCGCATTCGAGCGCGATGCGGTTGCGGTCACGGCAGGTCATCTGCACGACCGGCTCGATGCCTTCGCGGGCGAGGATCGCGGCCGAGGCCACGCTTGCCATATGCACTCGCGCGCTGGCCGCGTCGGTGACGTTGACTGCGTCGACCACGCCCCGGAGGTGCAGCGCCTTTTCAAGCAACGCGTCCGCCGAGGCCGAGAGCGGCGGTGTCACTTCCGCGGTGATCGCGAACTTGCCCTCGGCGAGGGTCTTTTGCAGCCCGGAGGCCGCCGCACTGCTGCTCATTGGTCGCCCTTTCGCCTGCCGACAAGAAATCCAACGGCGATCGCCGTTTTCGCGCCGGCCGCGTCTGTCGTCCCGATCTGGGGTGGTGTACTCGCCCCCTGCGCCCCGGGCCCTCTGGGTCCCTATGAGGTATTTTCGGATTGCCGCTCGGTTTGCTCAAGGCTTTTCGGCCGGGCACCGCGGAGTGTGAGCTCAGACCTCCAGTTGGTGACGGAAGAACGCCACGTTGGTGACCAGTCCGGGCAGCAGATAGAGGAACAGCCGCGCCACGTTCTGAATTTCCTCAAGCGGCGCGTCCTTCGCCGCCGCTTTGCAAAGACTATCGGGCGTGAGCCCGGCGGGATTGGGCAGCGTCCGGGCGAGCGCCAAGGCTCCCTCATGGGCTCCCAACGCGATCGCCTCATGCGCCGGCGCGCCGGGATGGGATCGAAGATCGCCCCACGCCGCCGCGAAATAGCTCGGCCAGCGCGACAACGCCCGGTAGTCGGTATTGACGAAGGGCAGCCCCAGCGTCGCCTTGATGTCCTCGAAGAGCGCCTGCGTCGGCGGATCGGCGTGATGCGCCTCCATCATTACGAACGGCACGTCGGCCTGCGGTGCGTGCCGGCCCGCGAAGGCCGGCGCCTCGCGCTTGTCGGACATTTCGCCGCCATGCAGCAGCCAGGTCACCATTGCCGCGATGGTGAGATAAAGGAAATTGCCATGGCTGAAGACCTCGACCATGGCGCGGATCTGGCTTAGCTCGCGCGGCGCATAGCCAATCTGGCCGAGCCGTCCGGCGAGCGGCGGCGGCGCGAGCGCCGCGACGCCGTCCTCGATCCGCGCCCGCAGGTTCCGCGCGCCCTCGATATAGGCCGCCGAGCCGCAAACCGGCCGCAGCCCAGCCCACAGCGCATCGAAGAAGTTGGGATAATGTGCGTACGCCATGGTGACGACGCCCATCCAGGGAACCTGAAGGACGGTCTTCATGTCCTCGTAGCGCGCTTTCGTCTCGCCCACCGCCAGGTATTCCGGCAGCGGATGGATCGCCGGGATCGGCTGCGGCATCCCGCGCGGCACCCCCGGCGGCACCCCCGGCGGCACCTTGGTCATGGCAGTTCCCTCTTCCTAGACTGGTCCGCCGCGACTCTAGCCATACCGCCGGGCCCGATCCAATGACCCCGTCTGACCACCTGGGCTTGACCCCGCCGGGCGCGCCCGTTCATATCGCCCCTCTTGCCAACCCTCATTCTTTCGGCAAGCCGCCATGACAGCACAGCGGAGCGCATCAATGTTGGAGGTCACCGTCGAATCGGCCCAGCAGTTCTTTGCCGAGGCCTTCGCGCCCTGGCTGCACGGCCTCAACGTCACGATCGAGGAAATCGGCCCCGAGCGCGCGGTGCTGCGCATGCCATTCGGTGAGCATCTCTGCCGCGAAGGCGGGATGATCTGCGGTCAGGCGCTGATGTCGCTGGCGGATACGGCGATGGTGTTCGCCATGATCGGCGCCTCGGGGCGGCTGCGGCCGATGACCACGGTCGGTCAGTCCACCGCGATGATGAAGGCGATCATGGATGCCGACGTGATCGCCGAGGCGCGGGTTGTGCGGCTCGGCCGTACGCTGGCCTTCGGCGAGATATTCCTCCGCCCCGACGGCGCCGACGACCCTGCAGTGCACGCCACCTCGACCGTGGCGCTGTTACCTGAAAAATAGCCGGCGACCTCCAACGGAAAATCAGCCAGAGATCGGGAAACAATGTCGAACGAAACGATAGTGATCGTGGGGGCGGGCCATGCCGGCGGGCGGGCTGCGCAAGCCATGCGCGCGGCCGGCTTTGCAGGCTCGGTGATCCTGATCGGCGAGGAAGCGTACGAGCCCTATGAGCGCCCGCCGCTGTCGAAGGAGCTGTTGCAGACCGACGACGGGCTTGAACGCGCGCGGTTGCACGAGCCCGCCTGGTACGAAGAGCACGACATCGAGCTGCTGACGGGTCAAGCCGCGACCGCGATCGATACGGGCGCCAAGACCGTAACGCTCACCGATGGCGGCACGCTCACCTACGACAAGCTGCTGCTCACCACCGGGGCGCGGGTGCGCGAGCTGCCGCTCTCCGGCGCCGACCTGCCCGAAGTCCACTATCTGCGCGACTACGACGACACGCAGGCGATCCGCGCCCGGCTCACCGCCGATGCCCGGGTCGTTGTCATCGGCGGCGGCTTTATCGGCCTTGAATGCGCCGCCTCGTCGCGCGCCCGAGGCTGCGCCGTCACCGTGCTCGAAGCCGCCGACCGCTTGATGGGCCGCGCCGTGGCGCCTGAGGTCGGCAAGCATTTCGAAGAGCTCCACCAAGGTCACGGCGTCGACCTCCGCCTTGGCGTGAAGATCAAGTCGATCGACGGCTACGGCAAGGTCGCCAGTGTCGTGCTCGAGGACGACGACCCCGTGCCCGCCGACCTCGTGGTCATCGGCATCGGCATCGTGCCCAACGTCGAGTTGGCGCAGGCGGCCGGCATTGCTTGCGAGAACGGCATCACGGTCGACGCGTTCGGCCGCACATCCGACCCGCATGTCTGGGCCGCCGGCGACGTCGCCAACCAGCCCAACGCTTTTCTGGGCCGCCGCCTGCGGCTGGAGAGCTATCAGAACGCGCAGGACCAGGCGATGGCGGTCGCTCGCAACATGGTCGGCGAGGAGCCCGCGCCATACGAGGACACGCTGTGGGTCTGGTCGGACCAGTACGACGTCAACCTGCAGATGCTGGGCATGCCCGAAGGCTATGACGAGCTGGTCTGGCGGGGCGATCGCGCCGCCGGGGCGTTCACGCTCTTTTACTTGGCGGACGGCAAGATCGTCGCGGTGAACACGGTCAATTCTGGCCGCGACATGGGCGCCTGCAAGCGTCTGATCGCCACCGGCAAGAGCTTCGACCCCGCCCAGCTCGCCGATCCCGAAGTGAAGCTGATCAAGCTCGCGAAGGGGTAGGGGGCACGGGGGCAATTCGTAGGGGCGGGTTTCAAACCCGCCCGTCTGTCCACCATTGAGCTTTCACCCCAGTTTCATCGCCACGCCATACCAAATCACCGCCGCCCAGCCGGCGATGAGGGCAACGCCGCCGAACGGCGCAACATGGGCGAAGGTGCGGATACCGGTGAAGGCCAGCAGGTAAAGCGCGCCGGAGAACAACACGATCCCCACGGCCCAGCCGATGGCGGCGATGCTCAACGCCGGTCCGGGCTTCCAGGCCATCAGAGCGGCCCCGCCCATCAGCGCGAGCGCGTGCCACATCTGATAGCGCACCCCGGTCTCGATCCAGTCGAGCGCCTGCGCGTCGAGCCGCTTTTCCAGCCCGTGCGCCGCGAAGGCGCCGAGGATCACCGCGGTTGCCCCCGCGACGCCGCCGAAGATGAGCGCGAAACGGAGCATGGGATGTTGGTTCCTTCTTCCGGTTCCGGGCCGCTCGGTCCGACGGGCGGTTTAAAAACCCGCCCCTACAAGATCAACGCCCAATCCTATTCGTAGGGGCGGGTTTCAAACCCGCCCGCAAGCCCCTGATCCTTCACACCTTTTCGATCACCATGGCGATGCCCTGGCCAACGCCGATGCACATCGTCGCCAGCGCGTAGCGTCCGCCATTGGCGGCGAGCTGGTGCGCCGCCGTACCGGCGAGGCGCGCCCCCGACATGCCGAGCGGATGGCCGAGCGCGATGGCGCCGCCTTGCGCGTTGACGTTTTCCGCGTCGTCGGCCAGGCCGAGCTGGCGCAGCACCGCCAGCGCCTGGCTGGCGAAGGCTTCGTTGAGCTCGATCACATCCATGTCGGTGATCTTCAAGCCGAGCCGGGCCAGCAGCTTTTCAGTGGCCGGCGCCGGGCCGATGCCCATGATCCGCGGCGGTACCCCGGCCGATGCCGCGCCGACGACGCGCGCGATCGGCTCCAGCCCGTGCTTTTTTGCCGCCGCTTCGGAGGCGACCAGCATGGCCGCCGCCCCGTCGTTGACGCCGGAGGCATTGCCCGCGGTCACCGTGCCGCCCTCGCGGAAGGGGGTTGGCAATTTTGCCAGCTTCTCCAAGGTCGTGTCGGCGCGCGGATGCTCGTCCTGCTCGACGACGACGGGATCGCCCCGGCGCTGGGCGATCGTCACCGGCACAATTTCGCTGGCGAGGCGGCCATCGCCCTGCGCAGCGACCGCGCGCGCTTGCGAGCGTGCGGCGAAGGCGTCCTGGTCCTCGCGGCTGACCTGGAATTCCTCGGCCACGTTCTCCGCTGTTTCGGGCATCGAATCAATGCCATGCGCTTGCTTCATCAGCTTGTTGACGAAGCGCCAGCCGATCGTGGTGTCGTAGATCTCCGCCTTGCGCGAGAAGGCCGCATCGGCCTTGCCCATGACGAAGGGGGCGCGGCTCATGCTCTCCGAGCCGCCGGCGATGATGAGATCGGCGTCGCCGGTCTTGACGGCTTGCGCCGCGCTCGCCACCGCGTTGAGCCCCGAGCCGCAGAGCCGGTTGACCGTCGCGCCGGGCACGTCGGCGGGCAGCCCCGCGAGCAGTCCCGCCATGCGGGCGACGTTGCGGTTGTCCTCGCCGGCCTGGTTGGCGCAGCCATAGAGGATGTCGTCGACCGCCGCCCAATCGACCGATTTGTTGCGTGCGATCAAGGCCTTGATCGGCTCGGCCGCGAGGTCGTCGGCGCGCACCGCCGACAGCGCGCCGCCGTATCGGCCGATCGGGGTGCGCAGGGGATCGCAGATATAGGCTTCACTCATCGCCGGAATCCTCGATTGGTGGGGACCGTTGTTGGCTCGCAATATAAAGCGCCGACGGTGCCGCGTCAGGCGTCGGGGAACGGCAGGTCGCTCACGGTACGCGCATGGCAGCGCAGGATCGCGATGGTCGTGCCGGCCTGGTTGGTTACGGTGACGTCATAGACGGCGCTGCGGCGGCGGCGCAGGGTTTCGTCGGCCACGGCGGTCAGCACGTCGCCGGTCTTGGCCTGCGCGGCATAGGTGATGGCGCATTGCTCGGCCATGGCCGGGACCTCGTGGGAATTGCAGGCAAAGCCGAAGGCCTGGTCGCCGAGCGCGAAGGTCACGCCGCCATGGGCCGTGTCGAAACCATTGAGATGGCGGTCCTCGATCGCCAGCGACAGGCGGGCATATCCCGGCCGCACCTCCTCGACCACCATGCCGAGGCCTTTCAGCACACGGTCGCGTTCGACAAACTGTCGGTTGATGGTCCCAAGCTGTTCCAGTGTCTCACCTGTCCCGGCGGGGTGTCGCATGTGTGTCAACGCGATGTCGCATACGTCCCATTCCGTCCCATATGTCCGATCCGTCTACCGCACCTGCTCAGTCGTGAAAATTGGGCACGCGCTTTTCCAGGAAGGCGCGGATGCCCTCCTGGTAGTCGGGCGCCTTGCCGGCCTCGCGTTGAAATTCCGCCTCCAGCGCCAACTGGGTGGCGATATCGTTGGTTGCCGAGGCGTTGATCGAGCGTTTGATGAGGTCGAGCGCCACCGTCGACATGGCGGCAAAGCGCGCGGCCAAGGCGTGCGCCTCCTCCAACAATTTGTCATCGTCGACGCATTTCCAGATCAGCCCCCACTCGGCGGCTTGCGCGGCGTCGATCGGATCGCCGGTCATGGCGAACGCCATCGCCCGCGCGGTGCCGAGGCTGCGCGGCAGGAAAAAGCTGCCGCCGCAATCGACGGTGAGCCCGATCTTCACGAAGGCCTGGATGAAGCGCGCCGACTTTGCGGCAAGCGCAATGTCGGACGACAGCGCGAAATTGCAGCCGGCCCCAGCGGCCACACCGTTGATGGCGGCGATCACCGGCATCGCCAGCCCGCGGATGCGCAAGACCAAGGGATTGTAGTTCGCCTCCAGCCCGGCGCCCGTATCGCGCGGGCCTTCGCCCTCTTGAAGCACCCGCTCGCCCAGATCCTGTCCGGCGCAGAAACCGCGGCCCGCGCCGGTGATGACCAGCGCGCGCACGCCCGCATCGCCTTCGACAAGATCGAGCGCCGTGCGCAGCTCGGCGTGCATCTGCTCGTTGAAGGCGTTGAGCTTGTCGGGCCGGTTGAGCGTGAGCACGGCATAGCCGCCGTTGGGGCCGTATGCGGGCTCGTAGAGGATGGTTTCAAAGTCTTGCGCCATGCGCCTGGCCTCCCCCGGGTGATTTGTAGGGCGGCCTGGCCGCCCGTGCCGGAGCGCACCATGCGGCGGCGCACGCAGCGATGCAAGAGGGCGGGCCGGCCGGCTCCGGCAGCGGTGCCGCGCGGTCATGCTTCCGCCCGCTGGCGGTCGGATCGTCCACGGATTAGAATAGCGCCGGCAATGAAAATGGACCCGCATCATGCACGCTGAACAACGCTCCAATCGGGCTCGCCGGCAGGCCGCCATGCTGCTGGCTGCCGTGACGATAATCGCCGGGCTCGCCGCGGCTCCCGGCGCCGCCGTGGCCCAAAGCTTTCGGCCGTTCGACGAGGGGCCGCGCGACAAGAGCTTCGCGGCCTTCCGGCGCGCGCTTGTGAAGATTGTCGATGCGCGGAACCTGAAGGCGCTGCGACGCCATTTCCACAAGGAAATTCGCGTCGGCTTCGGCGGCCAGAACGGGCGCGCCGAGGCGGCCAAGGCGATGGCGGGCGATCCCGCACGCTGGGCCACGCTGGCGCGCATTCTGCGCCGCGGCGGCCGTTTCGAGCGCACCAAATGGCAATGCCGGACGAAGACCGGCCCGCGGCCGTGCATTCTGCCGGGCTTCATCGCGCCCTATACCTACTACGCCAATCCGCCGAAGGGCCGCGATGCCTTCGAGACCATGGTGATCACCGCGCGCGGGGTCAATGTGCGCGCCGACCCGCGCCGCTCGGCGAAGGTGGTGGCGCGGCTCAGCCACCGCATCGTCGCGGTCCCCAAGAATCCACGCAAGAACGTGCCCAAGGATTGGGTCGAGATCGAGTTGCCGCGCGGCAAGCGGGGCTTCGTCGTCCGCCGCTTCGCGGTCTCGCCGATCGACTACCGCGCCGGCTTCGTCAAGGAGGGTGGGCGCTGGCAGATGACCTTCTTCCTTGCCGGCGACTGAGGCTGCCCGCCGGCCGGCGGGCGCATGCGCCATGCAGGGTGGGCGGTCGCCCGCCGAGGCTTGTGCCTGCGGGCGCGGCGTTGCATGACTCTGCCAATTCCGCGGGCAATTCCGTGGGCAATTCGGCGGGCAATCCCGCGCGGTGGATGAAACAGGGGATTCCCAGAGATGGCGCATATCTACTCGTTCCAGGGCATCCGGCCCGTCATAGACCCGTCGGCTTACGTGCA
>Ga0209633_10005228_pt1 | contig 11459 bp, 17 predicted proteins | sample Cruoilmetagenom1_FD_187290 | JGI IMG/M metagenome (GOLD analysis project Ga0209633, IMG submission 187290) | Oil polluted marine microbial communities from Coal Oil Point, Santa Barbara, California, USA - Sample 1 (SPAdes) (version 2) | ecosystem: Environmental > Aquatic > Marine > Oil seeps ... | reverse complement strand
CCATTTAAATCTAAATCAATAACTGCTCACCATTTTTTTTCTGAACCCATTAATAATATTGAAGATAATAATTTAGTTCTTTTACCATCTACAAGAACACTTTTCTCTATTAACAAATTATTTAGGGGTGTTGTAGAAGATAACGTTAATTTTTTAAATATTTGCGGTTTTGATTATCTTATTTTTGACACTAGCCCTGCTATGAGTAAATGCTCAATTGCCTGCATGATAGTTTCCGACATGACCTTTTCGCCGGTTAATATGAGTGATTTTGCTTTTGATGGTGTTGCTAAGACGATTGATACTATCAAACAGGTTAGAGATAAAAACAGCTCTAATGTTGTATTAGCTGGTCTTATTCCTAATTTAATTAACACTAAATCTAAAGTTCAAATGACAGCACTCAATAATTTATTATTAGCACAGCCTGGAAAGATAATGCCTTTTCTGGCTTCTCGGTCTCCCTATACTGATGTAATGAATGGGAATATACCGCTTTGGAAAATGAAGCCTATGGCAGGTAATGTAAAAGTTGCTAATCATGAATTATCACGCTTGCTTGAAAGCATGAAAACAATAATTAATGTAAAGGAGGTCACCAATGCGTGTTGATTTAGATTTAGATTCTTACCTTGTGACTTCTAATACTAACGATGTTAATAATGATTTAGTCACCCTGACAACTGATAAAGTAATATCTAATCCACAAGCAAGAAAAGATTTTAGAAATATAGATAGGCTTGCCGAGACCATTAAAAAAGAAGGTCAATTACAGCGCATTATTGTTACCCCACCTAATGACATGGGTGCTCATACCATCATTGCTGGTGAAAGACGTTGGCGAGCCTGTAAGCTACTTAATATTACTGTCGATTGTGTCATTAAAGACACTAAAAATCCTCACGTCATTCAACTTATTGAAAATATTGAGCGAGAAGATTTAACTTTTATGGAAGAGGCTGAGCATCTTAAAGTAATGCAGGAATATTACAAGGTGTCTAATTCTGAGTTAGCAGATATGGTAACTAGGGATGGAAGTTATATTTCCAGACATTTAAAAATTGCCAACAGTGACTCTGTATTTAAATCAATATTAAAAAAAGCAAAGGTTAAGTCTATATCTGCGGCTGATGATTTAGAGAAAATATATTCTTTAAAACCTAAACTTGCTAAAAGGATTGTTGATAATGGCCTGTCGCGTGAAATATTGACACGCACACTAAAAAATCTAAAGAAAGGAAAAAACACGCGGGTTAAAAATCCTGAGATTAAAAAATTGTCTCCCATTATTGCGATTCTTATTGATAATATCATGGTCGAGGTTGAATTAACCTCCAATTCATCTGCACGCGATGCTAATGGTAATATTTATGATCCTCTGCCATTAAATGAGTTGCGCGTTATAGGTGCTAAATAATGAACATGGTAAAGGCGTTTATGGGGCCTATTGATAAATTATTATCCATATCTGACTTAAATGAAATTATGATTAATGGCCCTCATGATGTTTTTTATCAGGTTAATGGAGTTATGAAGCGTCATGATGATATCAGAAAGGAATTTACCTTGGAGTATCTTGAGCGTTGTACTAAATTGTGTGCTTTTGATGCTTTTGACTCCATTAATAAAAACAACAGCATCTTATCTGCTTCGCTTCCTCTTGATGACATTCACTTAGCGCGTGTTCAGGTTGTTGTGCCTCCTTCATGCGATAAAAGCCAATATATTATATCCATTAGAAAACCATCTACCGTTTCTTTTACACTTGAGGACTATGATAAATCTGGTTTTTTCAATATCTTAAAAGGTTTGGAAAGTAAAAAATGCGACACTGAGGAAAACGATAAACTTAAATTTTTTTTAAAAAAGCAAGATGTTTATGGGTTTATGAAGCTTGCTGTTAAAGCGAAAAAGAATATAGTTATTTCTGGCGGTACTAATTCAGGAAAAACCAGATTTACTAATTGTTTAATTGGCTATATGGGCATGATGGAAAGAATAATAACCCTTGAAAATACCAGGGAATGTCTTATTCAACCAAATGACAAAAAAAGAAATATGGTCAACTTGCTTACTAGCAAAGCATCTAAAAATAAACCTGCTATTGGTTATGATGAATTATTACAGGCGTGCCTTAGATTAAATCCTGATCGAATTATTTTGAGTGAGATTAGAGGAGCAGAAGCATTTGATTTTCTTAGTGCGTCAAACACTGATCATAGAGGATCTATAACCTCGATACATGCCGATTCTGCCAATGGTGTTTATGATCGGCTTCTCTTTATGCTTAAGATGTCTGATGCCGGCAGGGCATTAAATAATTCTGATATATATGATTATTGCAGAAATAGCATAGATATAATAATGCATTGCGGCAAATCTCCTGGAAAATGGAGGCTTGAGGAGGTTATTTTTAATGATTAAGCGCTATGGATTAATTAATATCATTTTTTTGGGAGGGGTTCTTCATTTTGGATTGGCTTCTTATATTTTAAATAAATTTGTTCCTGTTGGTAGTTTTTTCCCTGGCAATACATTTTTCTATTTATTTTCTACAAGTAGTGAGTTTTTGAGAGAAAAAATATTATTTTCGCATGGCTTAGCTTCACTCCCATTCGTTGGAATAGCCTTCACCCATTTCAACAAAAAAAAAGGAATTTACGGTGATGCCCGTTTTGCTTTTGACTGGGAAGTCAAGGACAAAATCAAAAACGCCACCAGCGGTATTTTTTTATGCTATCTAGGCCGATTAAAAGTCATATTAAAAGGCTCTTTCCACTTCCTGATTACCGCCGAAACTAGAGCGGGTAAAGGGGTAAGCTGGATTGTTCCCACTATTCTTACGTGGCAAGATTCAGCCATTATATTTGACCTGAAAGGCGAATTGTTTAAGTTCACCTCCTGGTATAAAAAATTAACGGGGCATCAGGTCTATTACATAGATTTCATGGCTAAGGATGGTAAAAGCGACTGCAACAATGTTTTTGATTATTTGCCTGAGTGTAGAAATGAAAAAATCAGTTTTATTCAAAAAGTTGCTGAATTTATACAGCCCACGCCGTCAAGTGGTGATCCTATGTGGTCAAGTAGTGCCAGGAGCTTATTTAATGGCTTGGCGTTATTAGCCGATGCTTGCCCCACCCTAAATCTAAGTATGGGCGAAATATATAGGATGCTGCACACAGAACAAGCCACGCATGTTTATTTAAAAGACATGATTGAGGAACATTCCGATATCCTGGACCCCATTTGCAAAATGGAGCTATGGGATTTTATTAACACTCCAGATAAAACTCGTGGCGGAGTTAAAAAACAACTTACCGGAACACTTAAAATTTTTGCTAATCCTACAGTGGATGCTGCAACAGCTAACAGTTCGTTTGATCTTAGAAATATACGCAAAGAGAAAATGACTATCTATGTCTCGGCCCCAGTTGATTATTTAGAAGCTGCCGCGCCTATTGTTCGTTTATTTTTTCAGTTTGCCATCGATCTTAATTTAGTTAACCCAGATGATGAGGGTTTATCCCAATCTTTTTTCCATAAACTATTTAATACAAAAAATAAAAATAACAACCCTTATAAATGCTTAGTGCTATTGGATGAGTTTTTAGCGATTGGTTACATGGGCGTTATTGCTAACAAAATTGCGTATGTAGCTGGGTATGGCCTTAACCTAATGCTAATCATACAGAGCAAAGCCCAGTTAAGACTTGAATATAAAGACAATGCAACGGCTATTGAAGAAAACTGCCAAGTAAGAGGCTTTTTAACGCCTAATTTACGCAAAACAGCCGAAGAACTATCTAACGAGCTTGGTTACACAACTATTTTACACACCAACTCTAAAAGCAAAGATTGGCTCGGGGTTCTTCCTAAAAATGTGAATTCTGGTGATGCTAAAAAAGCATTATTGTTACCCGAGGAATTGCAAAGATTACCCGAGGATAAATGTATTGTTTTCATTAAGGGTATTTGGCCTATATTGGGTAAAAGGGCCATTTATTACAGTGATAAAAACTTTAAGAAACTAATTAAGCCGCCCGTTACTATTCCAGAGCTAAACATTCCATTTCATGACGTTTTAACTTCCGGCTCGGATAGTAATACAATAGAGGTTGATATTGATGATTTGAATCTTGGTGATTTTGACAAGAATACGATTATTTCTGATGAAGAATGCGTCAATGCCGCCCAAGAATATTTTAAGCAAATGGGGATTAATTAATGGATAATTTATTTAGCAAGTGGTTTGATACTAACATCGATCAAAAACCACTTATTCATGAAGGCTTTTTTTATCCCGATATGGATTCAGACGGCCTTTGCGTTGATGTCATGGAGGCCACGTTAGAATATTTAAGAATTATGGGAGAACTATAATGGACAAACCTGACAACTCACAAATTCCGTTAGCGGCTTATGATGAAACTAAGCAGATTAACGCCAGCCTAGACCACATCAAAGACATGATCCAAAACGAAAAGCCTACCACCTTAAAGGAAAGGCCGTTAACAGGTAATGAAATAAAGTTAAAAGAATTAGATAAAATGGTGAAGGAATCCCCAGTTGATAATAAAGACCCTTTAGAGCATTCAGCAAATGAAACGCCATTGCAAGCCAAATTAGTAGAAAAAGAACGCATACTGGCTGCTGCCGAGGCAATGAATAAAGAAATGCAGAGTGACAGTAGGGTTAAACCTTCTTCGTTGACTAGAGCGGTTAATTTGGCTCCTGACTCGTTAATGGCTAAAGCTAAGGCTATTGAAGAAAAAGCCAGAAATACTTTAACTGACAAAGGTAATGTTACAGACGCTAAAAAATCAATAGATAACAATACCCCTGAGCCATCTAAAAAAGAAAAGCTACAGTCCGAACTGGATGCTTTAGTTGCCAAGAAAAAAGCCAGCGAAAAACCAGAGGATCGGATTAATTCTACTCCATTACGCGCAGATAAGCCTCATGGCAATTCAGTAACCAGCATAAAATACGGAGACGACAACGACAAGACCGAATTAGATAATAATTTCAGAGAGCGATACGTTGTTGATCAAAATAATAATTACCGATGGTCATTTAACAATAAAGCTGTTGCCTTCCAAGATAAAGGCGACAAAATAATAGTAAAAGGCAAGCCAGCTACCGTATCAGAAGACGTTGTTAAACTGCTAAAGTCTCAAGGTGTAACACAAATCAAGGTTAGTGGTGAATTAGAGCATAAGCAGCGTGTGTGGATGGCTGCAACGGAAAGAGGAATTGATGTTAAAGGCTATCAGCCAACCAAGGAAGAATTAAAACAAATGGAAAGCATGAAAAATACTATTACCGTGCTAAAAAAGGAACCTGAAACAAATCAATCTAAAGATAACGAAAATATCATGGAGTCTCATAGAGAAGCGGCTATTAAAGCGGCTGATAAACACTTACACCCAGAAAATAAAGCTGTTTTTGTTGGTGCAATAATGAATGAAGTTTCTAAAAGGTTGGCTGCAGGTAAAAGTGTACCTAAAGTTAAGGTGAAAGAGCGTGAACTTGAGGCTGAGCGGTGATTATGGAATATATTATGTCTAATAAAGAACTTCAATCATCTATTAATACATTAAAGGACTTAATATTGGAATTAGGGGTATATAACGATAGTGGGTTTTCTTATGATGTGAGGATGGATAAACTTCATTCAAATTTAAATAAATTAGTTGATTTACAAATTGAAAGAGCAAGTAGATTGAAGGACAAAGAATAACATAAGCCCTAGAGGTAAGGGCTTATGCCAAACTAAACAAGTGTAACTTAACATTGAAATATAAACTGAGAATACGGGAATTAAAGGCCCTGGAAAACCATATGTATTCATTCTCGCATTGCTCATCTGTAATTATAATTTATTTTTTTAATTATACAACCCCATCTTTTTTAACTGGATGGCTTTGAAAAGAACAAGTAGATTGCCAATAATAAATATGATGAAGCCATTATTTCATTATAAAAAACTACGTCCTGATAATCCAAACTAGGTAAATATTCAATAAAAAATACTATTACTTCCGGTCTATTGGGAGCCATCATAGCTAAAACACCTATGGCAAATATAATGATTGATGCTATTCGCCTTTTCATTACACTATGAATATAAATAAAATCAATTATTTGGGGATACTTTTCTTCGTTGCTAGTAGCCATTATTTTTCCTGTAATATACAAATGCTTTTAATTTAGTATAGTACCTAGTTATGCTTGTTTTTTTCTTCGTCCATCTTTAGCTATCCAATTATCCATACATGCCCTGCTACAACACACTATTTCCTCGTCCCATTGTCCCTTTATGTGTAATATTGTTTTGTGCAGCCAAGTTTCTTCATTCCATATTTCATGCTTGCCGCACTCATCTATTACTGGTGAAATATTGTTTGTGTTTGTCATTATTTTTCCTGGTTTTTGTTTTTAATAATTACTTCTGTTCTTCGCTCTACATTAACTAATTTTGCTGTTAAAAGCTCTTTAATATATGGGCTTCCTGAGTACGTAACCCCTGTTGTTGTTTTGGTATATTTAGGGTCATGAATGGGTGCATCCTCCGGCTCTATCCATCCATAAGACCTTGCTCTACCATCATCATAGTCAACCCCCCAGGCCTTACCATTTTTCATTATCATTACGCCTGATTCTATTTTCATTTCTTAAATGTATCAATCAAGGACAAAGTTTTTATTTCTTCCTTGATGTATGAGAGCAAGGCTTTCTCAACTATTTTCTTCTTTTTAACGCCCGTATTTTTTGAAAGATCATCTAATGATTTTAATATTTCTTCCTGCATGGGTACATGTAAATATTTCATAGCTTATTAATCTTTTGTTTACGTTTTAGTTGCTTTTTGTTTATTGTAGCATTACAATGGACTCACTACAAATATTTTTTATGGGGTTAATTAATGAATATAGATATCAATGTGCCATGCGGTATTTCTGGTAACTGGAGAGTTGAAGAATTTAAAGTTAGTGATAATGAGCGGTTATCTTCTTTTTTTTCTTACGGCTCAAGATCAGTTCCAGAAGGAACTTACAAAAGGCTTATGAGAAACTCAACAGTTGTCATGAGCAACACACCCGCCGAAATTCGTGATCATTACCAATTCATTTCGACTGCTAAACGACAAGGTGGAAATATTCTTATTAACGGTCTGGGGCTTGGTGTTTCTTTATCTGAAATATTGAAAAGTGATAATGTTTTATCTGTGACAGTGATAGAAAATTCTCAAGATGTTATTAATTTAGTTGCTAACTCTTATATTGATAAAAGAGTAGAAATTATTAAATCAGATGCATTTGAATGGAAACCACCAATAAACATTAGATATTCTGCTGTTTGGCATGATATATGGGATTATATTTGCGGTGATAATCTGCCTGAAATGACTAAATTGCATAGAAAATACGGGAGAAAAACTGACTGGCAAGGATCATGGTGCAAATATGAATGCCAAGCATATTCGAGGTAATTTCATGGATCGTATTTATTTTGCTTTACTACTAGTTAAGTTATTTTTAACCTATATTTTGATTGGTGGTGGGATATTGTTTTTTACATATATTATTATTAATAGGCATGAAATGGGCGAAAGAATAAATACTTGCTCTGAACTACACCCTTCATACGGCGATGAAAAGATGTATTTGAGGTGTGTTTTAAGTTATGAGAAAGAGGGAAGCCAATGATAAACAGAGAATCAATATTCACATTTTCTATTACTTTTGTCCTGATATACATATTTCTTTTTATTCTGGCTTACGCTCTATTTATGCCTTTTTTATTATTATGGTTAATTGCTAATCCCCTTGAGACAATAAGCTTTTATGATTTGTTTTATTATGAGGTTACCTTTCTTCTATTGTTTCCTTCCCTACTATTTACTTGTGATCATTATTTTTGGAAGGGGCCATGAAAATAAGACCACCATTCGCCAAAAACATAACCCAACCTGATAAATATGGCTATCAGGTTCGCATTGTCAGACGAAAAGTTGAACACAGCCGTTACTTTGCTTTTAATTTATGGGGTGGGAAAAAGAAAGCTTTAAATGCCGCGATTAGTTGGCGTGATCAAATCAAAGTAATAAAAAAAGCAAATACTAAGCGTTTTATTAATACGGCTAGTAGTAACAAATCAACAGGCGTTTTAGGTGTATGTAAAACCCACTGTTATGATCATAGAAAAGACCTGGACTACCTTATCTATAGCGTTTCCTGGCTTGACTATAAAGGTATTAAACGGGGCAAATCTTTTCGAGTGTGCAACGTCAATAATTATGATGAAAAAATTGATAGAATAGCCTTTGAATCTGCAAAACTATTCCGCAAAGAATGGGAGTTCCACGCGGATAATGACACACTGCATTTATTTAATCATAAAAAATATTCCAACTGGAGAAATAAGGCATTATAAATACCGACATTCTTATTGAGCTATTATCAAATGATTCGATCTCTTTTAACGATAAACTTAAAATTATGCTTTTAATTAGGCAAGTTTTTTCTTATATCGAAAAGGATTATAGATCCATAATTCTTCCTGATAATCTTTCCTGGTTAATGCTTTATAAATGATAAAAGACATCATCATGAAAATATTACTATTTACCTTATTATTTATCGTCGTTTTTGCCTACCATAGACAAGGTATTGCTTCATCCATACATAAAGTCATTTATATCTATGATGGCGACACCATCATTACTAAAGATACTAGTAACCGTGAATATAAAATTAGATTAGCAGGTATTGATGCACCGGAGGATGGACAGCATTATGGCGATAAAAGCACTGACACTTTAAAATCTTTAATCAGTAACAAAATGATTAAGGTTGTTTTGGAGCCTAAAAGAGATCGTTATAAGCGTTATGTGGGTAGGCTATATCTGAATAATTTAGACATTAATAAAGAAATGATAAAGCTTGGTGCTGCATGGCACGAGAAGAGGTATACCAAAGGCAAAACTTATAGATCATTTCTTAAATCTGAATATTACGCGCAAAAAAATAGGTTAGGACTATGGAGATATAGTGAGCCTATGCCGCCGTGGGTGTGGCGTAGACTGCACAAATAACCCCATAATCGTAACCTTTAAGGTAACAACACACAAGAAACTTATTTCTTGGCTTTTTTCTCCATTGCCTCTTGTTGCCTCCTTGCTGAACTATTCATATCTGCTAAAGTTATCGGTTTTTCTTCTTTAGCCTCGCTTTTAACTGGCTTTGCTTTCGCTGTTTCTGTCTTTGCTTGTTCTGCCATGACTTTACCCGTTAGTGATTAATGCTGCTATTCCGCAGTTTTTACGATCAAAAACACGATCCCAATTAGCTGCATTTTTAAGTTCTGCTGGCGATGGTGATTCTGCTGCTACACTGCCGCTTAGAAAGCTAAATCCATAAGGGTGATAGACCTTTGACTCTCTTGAGTAAATTATTTCTTCACCGCCTCCATTACCTGCGTCTGGGTTTCTATCGACTTCTGTAGGCATCAATATGCGCCCATTACCATAGCCAATTGCCCCGCCAGTAAATAGCAAAGTAGTATATTTAAAACCGCTTGTTCCACCTGCGGCTACTGTCATGGAGTCATCTTCGACTACCCTATAGCCCATATACGTTTCAAATCTTACGTTACCTTCTGAATGCTCAACAAAGTTGTTTAGGTTTTCTTTTCTCAATGCAGTTCTTACCACTGAATGCATGACGACTACGCCTAGCTCTGTTGATCTATCACCTAGCGTTTGTCCTGTATCAAGCAATGCATTGGCACTGATTAGGTTAGTTGCCGCCGCATTAACGCCATCTTCAATAGCATTATCTACTACCATATCTGAAGAGTCGTTAGCCACATTATCGGCTATTACTCCATCCACTATAGCAATTAAACGCTTTTCCCATGCTGTGGACCAATATCCGGCTATTTTTTCGGTGATTCCTGCGACTGGATTAACAGAGGCTAATTCGTTCGCCAAATCCATTGAAGACCAGCTCTGGTTTAATGCTGACAGAATCCATTTTTGTGTTTTTTGTGATAATTTTTGTGGTGTACTGTTTACGCCAGGATCATCACTGCTGATATTTGGATCGACATTAGTTAATGGGGCATTGCCTGTTAAATCGCCAATTCTACCGCCGACTGATGCCTGATTATTTATTAATGCGTCTTGAACTGCAACGCCTGAATTAATAAATGCGTTTAATTCAATTGCGCGCTCACTGATTGTTTCTGCAAAGGTTAACGGCTCGTATATGTCCGCAATTCGTGTAGTAGCCATTTGGCCTCCTAAAATAATTTAATGTTTATTATTCAAGAGGCTGCTGCCTAGCTTAAATCAGCACCTTTCTAGGCGCTAGTGATGTTTTTTACTTATACTGCTTTACTTAATTCTGCTGCTTTTTCTGGTTCAGTTCTTCTTAACGTTGCCTTTTCATCAACTGATAATTCTGTCCATGTTTTAGTGGTTTTTGTTCCACCTGTCCCAGAGGTTGAGCCACTGCCATTCATTGGTGGTGCTTTTACGAAATACTTTCCTTCGTCACTTTCTGTCCAGGTTTGTAAGTATTCAGTTAGTGGCGCGCCTTCTAGCATGATTTCATTATCTTCTGTTAATGACATTCTAGACTGCATAAGCGACTTAACCGCTTCAAAACCTTCCTTAGTAATATTAGCCTGACTCAATGAATTTGTTAGCAACAAATCATTCTTTTCCTGCAATAGAGATTGTGCTTTTTGCTCTAGTTCTTTTTGTGTATTAACGTATTGTTCGCGCTCTTTATCAAATGCCTGTTGCTGGAGTTCTTTTATTCGCTCATTGTCTTTTGACTTTTCAGCTTCTTCCATTTCCTTTGCTTGCTGTGCGGCTTCAAGATCGGCTTTAATTTTATTGGTTTGTTCGTCCTGTATTTTTAGTAATTCCTCTGCTTTTTTTCGCTGTTCTTCTTCTTGCCTTTTTTCAGCTAATATTGCGTCCCTATTTGCCTCTAAACTTTTGTTATAAGCCTCTGTTCTACCTGATATCAATTCTATCTGCTCAGGAGTCAACCCCTCTAATAATGCTTTTTGGTTTTCTGGAAGCCCATCTGTTTTAAATATCTCTTCTATTGCCATATATATAATTTGCTAATTAATAATATTTTAATAACCTGCTAGTTATTATCTAATAATAGTATATATCATTATTAGATAATATTTTCAATATTATTTGGTGTTAACTATTAATAATCAAGAAAACGAAGGCGTTAAAAAATGTCTGCAATTATAACCGCCTACATCAACGAAGATATTACTTGATGATTTCCCCTTCCAAGTTTGATTTTGGCCTATCTGCTCCCATTCATCTCGGGTTTTAACATCCCCTGCATGACCAGCACAAAATGGCCTTGTCGTTGCCATAACATTACCGTAATATTTGAATTTCTTAATGCCTACCTGAT
>Ga0209633_10005226_pt1 | contig 11462 bp, 8 predicted proteins | sample Cruoilmetagenom1_FD_187290 | JGI IMG/M metagenome (GOLD analysis project Ga0209633, IMG submission 187290) | Oil polluted marine microbial communities from Coal Oil Point, Santa Barbara, California, USA - Sample 1 (SPAdes) (version 2) | ecosystem: Environmental > Aquatic > Marine > Oil seeps ... | reverse complement strand
TTGCATGACATCAATAATGAGCCGCCATTGGGGCAGGGTTCTGCTGGACGCGTCAGGCAGTTTATGGCAACGACTACACTTTTCTGTATAGATATCCTGTTGTGGGACCGTTTCTTCAGCCAATAGCGGGGTAGACAACAACAGGCCGGCAATAAGAATCGGATACAGTCTCATCATAAGGCACTCAGCACTGCACGCAGGCGACTGTTATTGTAGTCTTCGTTCATTCTGACCACACCCGTACTATCAATAACAATCGTCGTTCCCATGCTGGCCTGGTAACGGTTATAAAGCGTCAGGTCGGTATCCACCAGCACGTCTAAATTGCTATAACCATTACTCAGTTGCTCTGAGCGTGACACACTGATCGAGCCTGACACATAATCGACAAGATAAAAAGTCGCGTTAGGGAAATCCGGAATAATGTCTGTGCGCATATTGGACATGTGCGAATCACATATGGGACACCACATGGTGAAATAAATTACCACGGCACTGGTGCCAGCCAGTTCGTTTGACAGGGTATGGCTTACACTCAGCGTATCCTGCAAGGTAAAGTCGGGGGACACCTGCCCTACTTGTGTGCCCTCACTGCCGGCGACCACCGCGGGGCGCTTATCTTCACCCGATGGATTCATGTCATCAAACACATCTGTATCCAGGCCACCGCCACAGCCCGCCAGGCCCAGGATAAAAACAAGCGCGATGCCAATCGTTCTAGCGTAGTACATGACTTACCCCAATCGTATAAACATCGGTGACAGGAAAGTTTTTGCCCCAACCGTCTTTTGCCTGTGCATGACTCCAGGTAAATTTAAACACCCAGTCCCGATTCATGTTGGCATAGGCCACCGTGGCGGCATGTGATTGTTTTTCCATTTTTGTGGTGGGATCAGGCTGACCATCGATTTCACCGGCCTCTTCCTGCAGATACGAATAGGCCAGGCTATATGTCACAGTGGACATATTTTCCAGAAAGGAGGTGTAACCCAACGTGTAGGTTTGCAGGAAACGATCCCCCAACTGCTGTTTGTAGGGTTCAACATATTGGCCGTATTTACGGTTCACATCGCGCTCAAGGTATTTACCGTAGGAAAGCAGCAGGGATGCATTCCACGGATAAATGGTTTTATCCAGCAACACTGTACCATCGACGCGATAAAAACCCCGACCAGTAACATCGAAACTGTTATCGACATCATCATAGGGCGAAATGCCGGTGGGCACGGTTAGGGACATGCCATAATAGACTGCGGGGATCAGGTCTTCCCAATTACGCACCTTCCAGACACACTTAATACCATCAAAGGCCTCATAAAAAAGATTCAGTGTGGTGTCTCCAACGCCTTCGGTATTGGAGCTGATACCGGCGTATTCGCTACGGTTCCAGACATAGGGCAGGATCACACTGGCCTGCCAACGTGACGCCAGGCGATGTGCATAACCAAAATTCAAACGGTATTGACGCAGGTCTGAACCCTGTGGGTCCTCATGGTAGTTACCGTCGGCATCCCAGTAGCCATTATAAAATTCCATATCGACAGACGCATCGATCATGGCCTCAGAGATCTTTGGCATAATCAGGGAAGAGGCCGAACCACCACCGCAACAGGAAGCGGCCCAGACTGTCGGTGAAAAAGAAAAAATGGCCCCGCCGAGCAGGGCCATTGTGATACAGCGTAACTTCATAATTATCGTTTACATACCGCTCATCATGCTGCCCGGTGTAACCGTAAAGCAGCTATAGCCGTTCGGACCATTTTCAAGATCCCCATTGGTAGTCTTGCGTTCATCTGCAACGCCATTATGGATGGTCAGTCTGGCACATATCATACTTGCTTCACCATTGACCAGGCCGGTGATGCCGGTGGCGGACCAGTGGCCATTACCATTGTTGATTACAGTGACCGCGTCCCAGGTGGTTGCATCTGTTGATACCTCAACGGTCACGGCAACTACGTTCAAATCATGCGCGTGAACATCGGGGTCCATATCGCCACGCAAGGTCATGCCTTCTGCCAATGCCGGATAACTCTTCATGCTCTCCTTGGCTGCAATAAAGAGGTCGAAGGTGCGGTTATCACCCATACCGGACAGGCCGTCATTGAACAGGTAGTAGCTCCGATTTTCTTCCGTTGCTGGCATCCCACCCATGGCCATGCCCATAATCTTGTCAGCCTGGCCCTTCAGGATTACCCTGGGGGTATTGCCCATGGCCATCATGACCTGCGGATAGAAAGTAGCAGACTCGCCCATCATGCCTCCGATCATGACCTTCAGCTCCCAATAGCCCATGGATTCACCACTCATCATGCTGGAAGCCATGAGATAGTAAACGGTGCAGTCATAGGTGCCGGCTGTTGCAGTTTCTTCGCAGCCGCTCACTGGCGTGCTGTGCATGTGCATCGCCATGTGCATCATCGGCATCAGGGTAACAGCAGTCCCGGTTGCCAGTGGGGTAGTACCACTATGATCTGTAATACGCAGTTGGAACATGGTCTTGCCGGCCATGGTCGGCATCATGCCGGGCAGGTATTCGATTTTGTAACTATTGGTCATGGCCAGCTTGGCAAACGGCAGGCTGCCAATCTGGTCATCGGTCAGGCCGGTCTTGCCTTTTGTCTCTCCGTGCATGAAGGCCAGCGCATGGCTAAAGCGATTTTGTACATCGGCAGGCAGGTTGATCGCATTGGTTATGGCCACGACTCCGCCGGTATCCTCACCGTCAAACGTGCCATCGGCGATATCGCGGGCCAGGGCAGGTAACAGGTCAAACTGCTCGGTGGCAGCGCCAACGGTCAGTCCCAGATCGTTCGTTAACTGACTAAAGACCGCGGCACGCAGACCAGCCAGTATACGTTCCTGTCCGGCACCGGCTGGGGGATTGGTTACATCGACGGGGGCAATAGCGGTATCGACTTCAAAGCCAAATGCATTTTTAATCAGCGCCTGTGCTTCAACATGGGTTTTGCCGTGATTGCGCATCAGGTCCTGCACAATGGTCGAGGCCGGGGTCAGATGCACGCCACTAGCCGATGACAGGCTGCCGCTTGCGGCATAGGCAGCCAGCAAGCCGGCTGTCCCCTGGATGGTAGTTGCTTCATCTTTGAACGTACCACCTGTGGATTCAAACACAAGTTCGCCAGACAGGGCATCGTTGGGGACATCAATGCGATATGTAGCATCACTACCGGTCTTCACCGGGCCTGCAATGGTGTTACCACCGGTATCCTTGACCACGACACTCGCGCCGCTCACCGGTGCCGCCACGACCGAACCGGTAATGGTGGTATCTGTGCTGGCTGGAGTGCCGCCGCCACCACCGCCGCAGGCAAATAGAAAACCCGCCAGGCTGAGTACAACAAGTTTTAGCCAGATCGCCACATCAGATGTTCGTACCATGTTTAGTCCCCTTGATTAGCTTGAATCTTAAAATGAAATGAGCTTAATCCTAGCCAGTAAGACGGGTATTGGGAATGTGACACGGTGTCGCATGCGACATAGTGTCGCAGGTGGTCTTTGTCATTGCGAAGGGGCGGTAGCGACGGCGGCAATCTGCTGGACGGGGGTGAACCCTGTATTCCATTTCATTTCATACAGGCTACGTAGTCCGTATGAAGCGAAGCGTAATACGGGAACTGGAGATCCACGGCCTTGCAATGACGTGGGGGGAGGGCGGCTTGCCCCGTTATTTGAGGTAATCCGCCCCTTTGTTACGACTGAATTTATCGTGGTAATACTTGTATTTTATGGGTGTCTCCAGACCATGACAGTCGATACAAAAGCTGCCCTTCGGTCCCCTGTGGCGCAGGAAACTGTTGAGCACCGTGCCGTCCTGATTTTTTGCGGTAGTAGTCGCCTTGGCCGAGGATTGAGGTGATTTTTTTGTTTTCGCCTGCCAACGGTGGGGATCGTGACAGGTGATGCAGGCAATCGCGCCAAACTCACTATTGTTATTCTGCTGATCCGTCAACGGCATGAGTTTGGGGTCGGAACGCAGGACCATGTCTCTGGCCGGGTGGGAAAAATGTTTTACCGCAGCCTTTTCAGCGATACCCTTTTTACGATGACAATTCAGGCAGAGCTTGTCCCGTGCTGGAACGGTTTGTTTGTCCGTTTCCGGAGCTGGCGTCTTATGCCGTTTGGCGGCATAGAGGAATGGGGTTTGGGCCTCGCCCCGGTGCAGGCTATGACAGGCGCCGCACAGGCCCGCCTCTTCAGGCGTGTCGCCAAAGTGGTTTTGACTCTTCTTGGCGGTAACTCGCAGGTCGTGATCGCTGTTGGCCACGGCATCATATTCTTTGTGGCAGTAGCTGCACAATTTGCCGTTTTTGTACTCATACTTCAGCAGCGGTGTGCCTTGCTTGCCTTCGTGCAGACTATGACAACTCAGGCAGGTGACGCGTGTGATCTTTTCATCCCCCATGTTGATCGGTTTATCCAGTTTGATATTGACCGGATGGACGCCTTTTTCGCGCGCCTCTTTTGTATCTTTGGCATTATAACGTGGATGACATTCGGCACAAAACGCATCCGTGTCGAGGGGCAGCAGGGCTTCATTTTTAGCGCCATGAATCTGGTGACAGCTCTGGCAGATCATTTGCTGATCTTTTCCCAGTGTCGCGCCCCGTTCAAGCAGCGCTCTGGGCAGTCCCTTGTGCAGTTTTTTGTCTTTCGCATAACCCTTGGCCTCAGCCTTCGGCGCAGCCTTGAGATAAATGCCCACCGGGTGGTTGACGCCGCGCAGGGGATGATTTTTGTCGAGGCTGCTGTCGAGTTTTGACTCGTGACATTGCTGGCATAGATCTCCGTCCTTGTTCAAGACCCGCAACCAGGGGTTGGCATGTGCACCATATAAAGTATCGGCATTCTCAATATCTTTGCTGTGCGGGGTGTGGCAGGAGCCGCAAGAGAGTTGCTGTTCATCATTCTGCTCATTCGCCAGGAGTGGAAATGCCTTGGGGATCTCATCCTCACGTTGCTTTGTCTGTTCGGTCGGTGTCTTTTTACGTTGATGATGGATATCAGGGTGTTGCTCACCCCGGCCGGTACGACGGCGGGAATCAACCACCACTCCGTGGTGACAGCTATAGCACATGTCGGCGGTGGCAACCGGGGCAACGCCATCCTGTTTACCGTCTCCATCGGTATAGTTTTCCGCCCAGCCGAGATGACAGGTGATGCAATTTTTTTGTGAAGTGGATGGCAGGCGGTTTTGTTCTTTTGTGGTTCGAGGCATATCCCGCTTATGCAAACGAAATATGCGAATACGGTTTTTCTGCGTTTCCACTACATAGAGCCGGTCTTGCCACACGGTCAAGGCTGTAGGGGTGATGAAATCCAGGCGCTTGCCTTGCTTGTCCTGCAAGAACGCAACAAAACGCCCTCGATGGAAAATAGACACCGTGCCGCGATAGGCGTCACTGACCAGTAACTCACCATCAGCGCCAAAGGCCAGCCCGTTGGGCCGATAGAGTTCACCGGTCTCCAGTCCAAAACGGCCCACATCAATAAAATGCTGAGCCTGAGCATTAAACACCTGCACCCTGGCATTGAGCACATCCACCACATGCAGATAATTATCCCGATCCACCGCCAACTCAAATGGAAACTGAAACTCGGCCTTGGCTTCACCGCGTTTCCCCCAACAGCGCATTTGTTCACCGCTCTTGGCATCGGTGCGGCATAGTCGGTGGTTGCGTCGATCACTCCAGGTAATCACGCCATCGCTGATCGAGAGTGAAACAGGCTCTGGCTGCGCGGCTGAAATTGGATGTGCTATAACAGCAACAGGCAGGGACAGTGATTTGATAAACCGGCCCTGTAGATCAAACAGGACTATCCGATGATTACCGCTATCGGCTATATAAACGTGCTCATCGGCAATCGCGATCCCCATGGGTAGCTTGAGATTGGTATCGCCACCAAAAATAAAATCCTGCTTGCCGTCTTTTGTGAACACCACCACCCGGCCATTGACACCATCGAGCACATAGGCTCGGCCATCAAGGCTAGTCGCTACATCACTCGGTTGATCGAGTCCGGCCTGTAATATGCCAACGGATTCGGCATACAGTGACGGCGTGGCATGCGCTATGCTTGTCTGCCCGAGGCAAAACAGATAAAGCAAAACAATAATATATTTTTTATAAAGTGACACGCCCACTACTCTCTAATTTCATACCATTGTCGGGTTACGCTATCGCTAACCCAACCTACATAACTTAGTTAAGCCAGCTCCCCTATCCAATGTAGGGTGGGTTAGGCGCGCTCTTTGCGCCGTAACCCACCAAACGTGCCGCTAGGCACTCATTAAAAAACAGTTTGAGTTGCTATGCAACGCTTGGTGGGTTACGCAAAAAACGCTAACCCACCCTACATTGAAACTTAATAAGTGCCATTCCGCCCTGAGGGCGGGGGGATCTGTTCTGTGGTATTCAAACTGTTTCAGGACAATGTTTCATTTCAATATATTACCGATACGTATACGTTCATCATCTTTTTTATAACGCTCAAAAAAACGCACCACGGTATTGCGTTGCATGGCGTTCAATTGCTTTGCCGTTGCGCCGAGCGCCTTGAGATCGAGTATGGGTTGTTCTTTGCTATGGCAGGCCTTGCACGCGGGACCTTTTTCTTCCAGCGGGCTATGCAGTCGGGCCTTGAGTCTGGCGCGCTGTTCTGTATTCGCCTCTTTCCAGTCACGTGCCGTCTGTTGTGCAAAGTCACTGTCCTTGAATAACAAGACCGCTTCATCATTCAAAAATGGGGCAATACGTGCGCCAACTATTGGCGCTAGAGGCGATTTCTTTTGCTTGATCTTGCGCGTGTCTTTTTTATCCGTCTGTTTTACCGTTGACGTACTGCGTGGTGCAACAATTTTTCCGGCCTCCGGTCCGTCATAGGCCAGCCAGCGATAATCCAGTTGGCTCTTTTTGGGTCGCAGGTGACAGGTTTCACAGGCAATATAACGGCTATGCATATTCATAAAGCTGCGACTGCGTTCATTTTTACGGTGTGGCAGGGCCAAGTGACAACTCATGCACATGGCTTGCCTGGCCATTGTTTCTTGTTCTGCCCGTTTGTGAAAGGGTGCGACGGCAATTTTGTCCTGTAGTTTGATCTCTTTATGTTCCTTGATCTGCTTGCGGGCCTTTTGCAGTGTTTTTTCACTGATCGTTGCGGCCTCAAGCTGTTGTTGATATAGCGGCTTGGCGCTGACTGTTCCAGTAGCCAGCAGCAACAGAAATAGCAGGCTGTAGTAGCTATTCATGGTCTTCATCCTTGCCCGCTGTATGGTGCAATTTTCTATGCCGCTCCTTATGCGCTGATTTCTTGGTATGTATATTTTTCTTGCCTTTATGCTTTACTTTCTGGCCGATCATTTTTTCCTGGAAGGCATCGCCGCCAAACATGGCATAGATCACGCTTCTTTTTTTGTTGCCATATTTGTTCCACCACAGGCTGCCGATGCCGATAATAAGGATAATCGGCATGAGGGCGATTAACGCCTTGGTCCAACCTGATTCCAGGCGGGAGTGATCGATGGGTACGATCTTGTTTATCGAGGGGATCATGTCGATGTCGTGCAGATCGGTTTTGACAAAACCCTTGTTAAGCGGGTGGGTGGCAAAGCCATGACACTCACTCTGGGCGCAGGTCCCGGCCAGGTTATCGTCATGCGTCGCCGCCTGTTTGTTTTCATCACGCAATATGCCATGCCGAAAACCCTTCGGCGCATGACAATCTATACAGGATGCGCCTTCCTCAACCCCGCTCTCCAACAAACGGCCATGCAAGGTCATGGCATAACTGTCGGAAGAAAGAATAAAACGGGGACCGGCCTTTTTCTTTTCACCGGTTTGTTTGTTCTCGATCTCCACCTTGGCCATACGTTCATAATCGGCATGGCATTCAATGCAGACCCGATTGTGGTCGGTCTTGTCCCAACGCGCACCGATAAAGCGGCGCAGAATGTGTCCGCCAAACTGTCCCAGCCAGACCTCGCCCTGATGGCAACGACCACACTCGGTATCAAGATGATCAAAGGATGCCTTAAATTTGGGAATGGATTTCTCACCGATATAGAGTTCGTTGCTGTGACATTTGCGGCATGAGGGCAAGGCGTTTTCTGTTACCTCTTTAAGACGATTGCCGCCGGTGAAACCCTTGCTCCAGCCCTCACCGTGTACGGAGTCCTTGAACTCTTTTACCACTGCCTCATGGGTATAGGGTTTGCCTTCAGAAGGTTCTTCCACATGGCAGGATTCGCCGCAGTCCACTTCGCCATTTTCAACCTTATGGGGATAGTCCTGGATCTTGCGGTGACAATCCTTGCAGGGTACGCTGCCATGCAGTGAACCGTAGTAGTGGTTTTTGTCGATAGAGGCGTTGCGCAGCACACCTTGTTTGTCAATGTAGTCCAGGCCCTCGTAGGCATGACAGGAAAAGCAACCGTCAGGATCGGGATGACGCTCCGCTGCCTTAAGGTTTTGACTGAATCCGATAAACAGGGCGCTTATCAAAAAAAATCCAAACAAGGCCACACCCCGCCAACGCCGTTTGCGTTTTTGATGCGAATCACTTTTAGGCGGCTCCACATAGATCGCATGCCACTTGGGTTGGGGATGAAATTCAATGCCTTTTTTCTTACGCTTGGGTTCGATTTCCTTCGGCGCGGCACGCCAGTCGATGGCCCCCCAATCGCATACGTCCACACATTCATGACAGGACATACAGGAGAGCTGATCCACCACGGCAATGCGATCCTTCATCTGGATGGCACCGGTCATGCACTTGCGGGCGCAGATATTACAGCCGGTACAGCGGTCACGCTCGACACGGATGCGGCGGGTGAAATGCAGTTTGGCGCCGATGCGATTGACCAGACCGTCAATCGCGCCAATCGGGCAAAGGAACTGACAATAGGCGCGGCCCTTGCTGGCGAAAAAACCCAGCAAGAACAACAGGCCAAGATTGACCAGTCCTACCGCAGAGAAAATAAAGGCGATCCCTTTTGCGCCACCACTAAAGGCCTCAAAAATACGCGGTACGGTAATGAAGTTACACAGGGTGCAGGCGCTAATGCCCAGTAAGGGCATCAACAACAAATAGACGGCAAAGTAACCATAACGGATCGGCACCTGGGGCAGGGCGCGATATTCAATCTTCCAGCGTTCATTGAGACTGCGGCTGACCAGTTCAGGCATGCCGCCCACCGGACAGATATAGGCGCACCACATGCGACCATAAAAAAAGGTGGTGATCAAAATCGTCGCCAGCATATAAACGCCAATAGAGGCAACCTGTATCTGGTTTACCAAATCCGTGGGACTCATGCCCGGAAAGAGCAAATAAAAGCGGCGTATACACAGTTTGCCACAGAGATCAGGATTGCCCACCAGGCTGGGTAAAAAAACCAGCGGTGCAAAAAACATTGAACAGGACAGCATGATCAACAGATAGCGATACTTCTGTTGCTTGGGGATCGCCCTGATATTGTCAATTATGTTTATCATTCAACTACCCTTTTAAAACATACAACAGGCTTTTTAAAACGCATGACAGGCCTGACACAGGCTGCCATCTTTGGCTGGCAACCGTAACAGCACCTCATGCTTGAGACGTTGATAGGCCAGACTATAGGTTTCACCATTTTCTTCCGCCAGTGCTTGCAGGCGGATTTTTTTATCCGCGCTAAATGTGGTATTCCATTTATGATCGACATAGCTCACTCCCTCTTTCAGTGTGGCATCGGCCACCTGTTTGCCCGCTGGTTTTGTCTTGCTGATGACACCCGGCTCATGCGGGCTGTGACAAGTGGCGCACATCACCTTGCCATCACTATCGAGGGGCAGGATCACCCCCTGTTTTTGTTCCGCTTGCTTGATGCGCTCACGCATTTTTTCATCGGCCTTGACCTGGTGCGCAAAAGCATTGAGGTGGGGCGTTTTCAAATGGCAGCCGAAACAGAGCTTTTGCGGTGGCAGGCGGAATTCCAGATCTTGCAAGGCAATGTCTTTAGTGGGATCAGGGGCCTTTTTGTGACAATACTCGCAAGCCTTCTTATCATACTTGCCCTTTTTGTCGAGCAGCTTGTGGATATTGGGGCGCTGGTAATCTTTCTTTTTATGGCAGTTGTAACAAAAATCCGTCAGTTGCCGGTAAGGCCCGCCGCGATGAAAGTTGTCGGCCTTTTTATCGACCTCATCAAACGGGGTATCTTTAATATCCTTGATGCCATGACAGGTCTGGCAATCAATCTCGCCGCGTTTATTAAGTGGAAAGCCTTTTGCCACCTTCATACCCTCGGGCGGCTTCACCTTGACGAGGTGATGCAAGGGCGGCAGTTGCTTGTTATTCTCTTGTGCTATAACTACGTTGGGTAATAGCAACGCCAGTGCAATCAGCAAGACGTAGGTTGGGGTGAGAAACGAAACCCAACGATGGTACAAAACAGAAAATTCAATGCTCGGGTAACTCTCTATATCCCACTCTGAAATATGATCGCAGCTCTCTGCTGGGTTTCGTTCCTCAACACGACCTACATATATTCTATGCACACTCATAAACCCGCCTGCACCGCTTCGCCGTGACTATGGCAGCTTTGGCAATCACCGCTGGCCTGATGTACGCCGGATAGACCGTTACCGGTATCCAGATCGCCGTCATCAATGATTGTCTCCATCTGGTGGCACAGCACACAGAGCTGGGCAAACTCACCTTCGGTGGTGTTTACTGCATAGGGTTTGTCACGTATCGCCGCAGCCAGTCGCATCACTCCTTTATCGGAGCGATCGATAATGAGGGCAGTATTATCCGTTGCGTGCATACTGTGACAGTCGGTACAGTCCACCACGCTCTGATAGGTATAACCCGCGCGCAGTCCGGCATAGCTGCGCTCGCCGGTCCCATCCTGATAGCCGTGTTTGTCAATCAAGTGAAAGTCATCTTCTGCGGCGATCAATGGATCTTCATAGCTGCCTCCTGCGATTTCAAAGCCAGCTTGTTGATGGTCACGGTTGTGACAACGCAGGCAGAAATCAGACACCCTGTTATAGGGGTTCAATGTTTGCGCGGCATCCGGAAAGCGGGTGAGATCCCGGTTATTATCAAAACCGCCGTCCATGTCGGAGGCGTCATGACAGACCAGACACTGCTCATCGCCAAGCGCACCGACTTCACCGGCCGTAAAGCCATGCGCGTGTTGCCCCTGCAAGGGAGGGGCTTGCGGCAAATCAATATTGTTGTGGCAAACGCCACAGCGGCGCGGTTCACTTTCGTTGGTGCCGTTGCGGCCATGACAACCGGTGCAGGTGACATAGCCTTTGGTTTTTACGATAGTGCGAATCTTATCCTGACCAGAATGGATCACCCCGAGGGCATGACAACTATCACAATTGGGCAGGCCCCAGGCATAACCATTGCCACCGTGTGATTCATCCAGGATCAGTTTGCCCTCG
>Ga0209633_10005225_pt1 | contig 11464 bp, 10 predicted proteins | sample Cruoilmetagenom1_FD_187290 | JGI IMG/M metagenome (GOLD analysis project Ga0209633, IMG submission 187290) | Oil polluted marine microbial communities from Coal Oil Point, Santa Barbara, California, USA - Sample 1 (SPAdes) (version 2) | ecosystem: Environmental > Aquatic > Marine > Oil seeps ... | reverse complement strand
ATTAAGGTCTTGAAATTATACCGATTTATTTACCTTTTGAATTAGATGTAGCCATAGAGAAATTAGTTAATCCTAGTCGACCTGCGATATCCATTGCAGTGACCACGGCTTGATAATTTGTAGCGGCATCAGCGCTAATAATCAAAGGAGGCGATTTTTCTCCACGTTCATCAAGTGCTTGGCTCATTGCACGAAATAAGGTTTCAGGCTTGCTATTCAAAACTTCACGCTCATCTACAAAAAACGTTCCTTTTCCATCAATAATTATTTCTATTGGTTTCTTTTGCACTGAGGCAATTGCATTCTGCGTTGTTGGTAGTTGAATGTTAATCTTTGCATTCCGATCGAAAGTAGTTGTTACCATAAAGAATATAAGCAACAAAAAAACCACATCAATCAACGGTGTCAAATTAACTTCAACATCATCACTTAAACCCTTGCGAAAATTCATCCGGAAATCCCCATTTTCTCAGGTCTTGCTGCTGAAGTTCTCTGTACTGGCTGTTGAGCTTTTCGAGCATGTGGAGATTGTCTCTTCGTTTGTGTAGCACCTGTTGCCTTACGAGTAGCAAGTACAGCGGCGGTACCCAATAATTTAACCGCTTCCATTTCCATAGCAATCGCATAATCATTAATTTTTCCACGAAAATAACGATGAAAGATTAGTGCAGGTACCGCAATTATTATACCGACTGCCGTTGTTACCAGCGCCTGAGAGATACCACCAGCCAGATCTGCAGGATTACTAACACCTCCCTGCTCTAACATTTTATTAAAAACAACGATCATACCAACAACGGTTCCAAGCAAACCAAGTAATGGAGCAATCGCTGCAATTGTGCCCAAAGTAGTCATAAACTTATCCATAGTATGGATAACGTGTCGACCAGACTCTTCAACATTTTCTTTCATCACATGACGTGGTTGACCCAGACTCTCAAGACCGGTAGCCAAAACTCGACCAAGTAATGAACCTTCACGGATTTGTTGAATATGTCCTGCGGTCATTTTCCCAGATCTTGCCAATTTTTGAGCTTTTTCAGTTAAGCCATCAGGTAAAACCTTACTTTTTTTCAATGATATAAACAAAGCAAGTATCACTGCTATTGCAACAAGCGAACTTAACCCAAGAGGGATCATTAACCAACCCCCTGCTTGAAAAAACGTGTCCATACTACTCCCCTCTCTCTTTTTGTTATTTTTAGAAACCTTTGTACAAGAAATATGCTAATTTTCTTTACGCTTTACTCTCATGCAAGGTCTTTATAGTTATTGTTCCCCAACACACTCGGACTTTACATCAGCATTCCTATACTTAAGCTGAACAGCCCTAACGTTGTTAAGGAACCTCTGATCAAGTCCAATAATTTTAAGCTTGTTAAAACAGTCGCTTAATTCTTATCGACTTAATCAGAGCCTTCTTAAGAGACATTTTAAACATACATTTAGTAATAACTAAGAATTAGCATCATGACTTACATCAATATTTAAAATGTTGCAAGAATATATAATGATTACAGTTTTATAAAGTTGTGAAAGCTTCTGAACTGAGCAGTTAGTTAATAATTTTTTTGGAGAATTATAATGAAAGAGATGTTATTTAGCCAAATGGGTTTTTGGGTAGTTTTTACTATGTTATTTATGTTCGGCTTTATGGGATATTTTATTTATAAAATGGTCAGATTATCCGGCGAGAAGAACAACAAAATTTGATAGCCGAGACTAAGTTTTCTTTCCACAGGATGAATGCGCTAATTTTTCCAGCTGTGGATAATCCTGTATGAAAACCATACGTTTATCAATTTTAATGATACCGTTCTCTGATAGACGAGAAGTAATTCGGCTAAGTGTTTCAACTGCCATTCCCAGATAATTAGATAAATCCTGACGTGACATAGGCAGTAAAAATTCCTTACTGGAAAAGCCTCTTGATTGGTAATGGTTGCTTAGTTTTAGTAGAAAAACTGCCAGTCTTTCATCAGTCTGTTGCTGTCCAAGTGATAATAATTGATTTTGATTATGAGAGATTTCCTTACCTACCTGATGAATCAATTCTTTGCGCATTCCTGGCAAACGCCCACATAATTCATCGAATACATCCATACTGATCTTACATAGCAAAGTATCTTCAATCGCTATTGCATCACAAGTGTGTTCGCCTGTATCGAAAGCGTCGAATCCAAGTAGATCACCAGGCAAGTGAAATTCTAGTACTTGCTCTTGTCCGTCGCTATTCGAAATAGACGTTTTAATTGCACCTGATTTTACAGCATAGATACCCTGCTGTATTCCCTTCGCCTTAAAAACTGATTTCTTCTTTTTAAGTTTTATACTTTTATCAATCGACTTCTCTACCTCATCAAGCTCTTTTGAGGACAATCCATTGGGTATACAAACCGAATGTAGACTACAAGCCTCACAGCTAACTGGTTTTTGAGCAAAGTTGTTTTTTGGGGGTTGCATAATCATAGATTAAAGTTGTTTAGCCAAAAGGGCAAGTTTTGATATAAAAAAACCTTAAATAACTTTTGAAAACCGTTGTTCACTTTGTTGATCCCTTAGATATTTATCAAATACCATACAGATAGTTCTTATCAATAGTCGTCCACTAGGTGAGACCAATATTTGGTCTTCATGAACGCTTAATAGCTCATCTTTTTCTAGCAAAACCAATTCATTTAATTCGAGGTCAAAATATTCATTAAACTGAATATCGTATTGCGCTTCAATTTCCTTAAAATCCAGGCAGAAGTGGCAACTTAACTGCTGAATAACACTTCGTCTAAGCTGATCATCATCCGTCAAACCAATTCCACGAATTATAGGCAGTCTTGCCTCATCGATAGCTTTGTAATAACCATCAAGATCTTTTTCATTTTGACTATAGCTATTATTGACACTGCTTATTGCACTAACGCCCATCGCTATAAGGTCACACTCAGCATGAGTAGTATATCCTTGAAAATTACGGTGTAACTTGCCCTCTTCCTGAGCTATCGCCAATTCATCGTCTGGCTTGGCAAAATGATCCATACCGATGTAGTTGTAACCTGCCGCGATGAGGCTCTCGATACTCTGTTGCAATATATCCAGTTTTGCTTCTGCCTTGGGTAGCTCATCTTCATTAATACGTCGTTGTGGCTTAAATAAGTGAGGCAAATGAGCGTAGTTAAACAGTGAAATCCTATCGGGTGATATTTCAATAATATGCTGTAATGTATTTGCAAAACCATCAATTGTTTGCAAAGGCAAACCATAGATTAGATCAATACTGATTGATTTGGCATTATTAGTTCTACATGCGTCGATAATAGCCTGTGTTTGATGAATCGGCTGAATACGATTTACAGCTTTTTGTACCTTGTCATCAATATCCTGAACACCTAGGCTAAAGCGGTTAAAACCCACTTCGCGTAAAACCTTAATCGTTTCATCACTGACACTGCGCGGATCAATTTCAATAGAATAATCTCCGCTATCATCATCCAGTAGATTAAAAGATTTTCGAGTATAATCCATTAAAGCTCTGATCTGATCATGATTTAAAAACGTGGGCGTTCCACCACCCCAATGTAATTGCTCAACTACACGTGATTTATCAAATAACTTACTTTGAATATCTATTTCACGATATAAATAATCCAGATATGTATCTGTTTTGGAGTAATCTTTAGTCGCTATTTTGTTACAAGCGCAATAAAAGCAGATGGTGTCACAAAAAGGGATATGGAAATATAGCGATAACGGTGTACTGTTTTGTGGCAGATTACTATCTTCTGCATGTCTTTCATAATCAGCTTGATCAAATTCTGGGGTAAATGCTACAGCCGTTGGATAAGACGTGTAGCGTGGGCCTGCCTTGTCGTAACGTTTTATTTTTTCAATATCAAACTGGATTTTCATTATGATTTACGATTCCTTTTTATTTGTTTCCTTCGCAAGTGCTTTGATAGTACTAATGATATCCTCACTGTCCCACTCAACTCCTCCAAATAAAGTATATCTAACTTTACCCTTAGTACCTATTACAAAGTTTGATGGTGCAGCAAACACATTCCATGCCTGCACATTCTCACCCTTAGTATCCATTAAAATAGTAAATTCAGGTTTAACTTCATCGACAAACTTTTGTACTTCCTGCTTACTCTCACCCATATTAACGGCAAGTATTTTAAAAGGTATTTTGGCTTCTTCCAGCTTTTTTGTAAGCTCATTCATGGATGGCATTTCGACGCGACACGGGGTGCAGTATGTTGCCCAAAACTGCACCAACACAACTTTACCCCGGAAGTCGTTAAGGTCAACAGCTTCCCCTTTAAGGTTTTCCAGTTTCAGCATTGGTGCCGCAATCTCACCATCCGTTTTCTTTAACTCGGCAGCCATAAGACTATTCGTGAAAACAAACATTGCTGCGATTAAATAAAGAAATAAATGTTTCATTTATGCGCTCTCCCCAAGAAAAATAAACTTGCTTTAATAAGCCCCGACATCTGTGATGTAACAAGGTTTTCAGGTGCATTCGGATCCTTTCTTTTAAAGAAGTAACCGCGAACATCTGGTATTAATTTTGCGTAAACAGTACTCCCATTTTTCTTCAATGCATTTGTTAAGTGCCCTATTCCCCAACGATTAGGTGTACGCTCACCTTCTAGCAACATAATAGGAACTCGTGTTTTTCCGACTGCATCTTGATATTCTGGCGGCTTACCTGGCTCTGGTTTTTGCTTATTCAAACGCGGAAACATAAGAATAACACCACTTAGTGGAGAGTCACTATGTGCCTTTTCCCACTCTACCGCTACCCGCAGGATTAATTCTGTATCTGGACCACTGGCAATCATATAAACCTTTTTATTGGTTTTTTTTGCTTTCTCTAGAATATTTAAAAGTCCATTGGTTGGTATATCACTTAAACTACTTCGAACTTTTGGCAACATATAAGCCGAAAGCATATCAGGCATCCAAACCTCAATACCATCTTTGGCCAGAGCCTCTGCAGTTTTTTCTTCAGAAATACTGGAACCTTGATCACAGGCAAAACCAACAAGAAGTTGATTACCATCCGCTTTAAAAATACGTATATCTACTTCTGTTTCATCATCAGCATTCACCGAAATAACTTCATCAGAGGCAGAGACCAAAGTAGACAAGCTAAAAAGCAAAATCATTATAACTGATTTAAATAAACGGACGGTCATGTAAGTATGTTTTTCAAGTTGTATTAGAATACGCTAATATTATCATATTAATAATCGGTTGGAAATTGATATGTATCAAATCACCGCTTTACTTGCCTCACAAATATAGTAGGAGGTTAATGATTCCTTGCACAGAGAGAGGATAAAAAAATCGCTAGATTCCCCTGATGTTAAATACTGGGGGGGGTGCCATCACTATTGTTATTATTAGCTTTTAACTTTTCGTCATTTTTCTTCATCAACTGCAGTGTTAAATAGATTTTTGCGGGTAATAATAAAAATAGCCCTGCGCCTATTATGCCTGCAATTAGCAATACACCCTGAGTACCATTTTTAAGGTAGATATCACTAAAAACAATCAAACCCACACCCGTTAAAACAAGGGCTAAACCGATGGCTATCATCATATATACAATAATATTTATCTTTTTTTGATTCATTAAAAAATACCAGAAAGTTATTGTTCTCATCATCACAAATACCACATGATACTGCCTAAATTAGATTCTACCATTGATATTTCTCACTTATCTGTTCAAGACAAAGCGGTATTTTCACCTAAGAGTCTACTATATTGCTACTTTTTACGTCCTCAACATTAGTCTGCTAAATAATCAGCGAACACATGCTAAACTCTCTTGGAGTAATAATAATAAACAAAGGAAACCCTATGAAAAATGCCCTAAAAGTAACTGGTTTATTTACCTTTCTGGCTGTCGCATTTCTAAATGCCTTTGTTGATCTCGGGCACAAAATAATTATTCAGAACACTATCTTTAAAAACTATGATGGCCCTGAACTGGTTGTCTTAAGTTCTATCGTTAATGCACTGATATTATTGCCTTTTATTCTATTGTTTACACCCACAGGATATATCTCTGATAAATATGCAAAGAATAAAATTATGCGCGTTAGTGCCTGGGTTGCGCTTGGCATAACACTGCTTATCACTTTTAGTTATTATCAGGGCTGGTTCTGGGTTTCTTTTGGCATGACATTTTTACTAGCGCTACAAAGTGCTTTTTATTCGCCCGCTAAATATGGTTACGTCAAAGGTCTAGTAGGCGACAGGCGACTTGCCCAAGCCAATGGTTTGCTACAGGCGGCAACCACCATTGGAATATTACTGGGTACTTTCTTCTTCTCGATTTTCTTTGAAAAGATCATTGCTGGATTTGAAATTACCGATAAGGATTCTTTGATTGCCATGATTGCACCTTTAGGCTGGGTGCTGGTCGCGCTAACTACTATCGAATTAGTACTCGCCTATCAACTCCCTGAAGTCAGTAAAACCAATAAGAAAATGAACTTCCGTTGGGATGATTACTTTCATGGCAGAACACAGGTGCGAAATCTACGCCTGGTAAAACGTCATCCTTATATTTGGCTGTCTATTTTAGGATTAGCCGTATTCTGGGCGATCTCACAAGTACTACTAGCATCCTACCCTGCCTATGCCAAGGAGTTCTTAGGCTTAAGCAATACCGCTGTGGTGCAAGGACTAATGGCATTCGCCGGTATTGGAGTCATGATTGGCTCAATAACAGCAGGTCGTGTGTCACGCAATCACATTGAAACCGGTCTCGTTCCTGTGGGTGCTATTGGTATGACCATAGCGCTGTTGCTAATCCGGGTTTTTGATTCCAGCCTGATGCAGGCTTTGAATTTTTTATTCCTCGGTATTATGGGCGGCTTTATCGTTGTCCCCCTTAATGCATTGTTACAATACCACGCCAGATCCAATCAGCTTGGGCGAGTACTCGCTGCTAATAACCTGATTCAGTTCAGCGTCATACTAGTATTTCTGGTCATTACCAGCGTACTCAGCTATTACAAATTTGGCAGCACAGGAATTCTGTGGGGGCTAGCTTTCATCGCTCTGGCTGGCACAATTTACGCCATTTTTAAAATTCCGGAGTCTTTATTACGCTTCATCATCGCGCGACTTTTTGCTGCACGTTACCGAATGAAGGTACTCGGATTCGAAGATCTGCCTCACTCTGGCGGTGTATTACTACTTGGCAATCATATTAGCTGGGTAGACTGGGCGCTGGTACAAATTGCCAGCCCACGCAAACTCAATTTCGTGATTGAACGTGGCTATTACGAGCGCTGGTATTTAAAAGGTTTTCTTAGTTTATTCGGTGCCATTCCAATCAATAGCGGTGGCAGTGCTGCAGCGCTAGAAACCATCAACACCTTATTAAAAGAAGGTAAAGCGATTTGTCTGTTCCCGGAAGGCACCATCAGCCGTACCGGACAACTCTCTGAATTTAAACGTGGTTACCAAAGAGCGATTGAGGGTACTAGAGCAAAGATTGTTCCTTTTTATCTGCATGGTTTATGGGGTAGTCGCTTCTCTCGCTCCAGTGGCTTTTTAAAAGAAGGTCGTCAATCTGGTTTCAAGCGCGATATTATCGTCGCCTTTGGTAAGCCAATGCCAACAGATACCACTCCTGATCAATTAAAACGGCGCGTATTCGATCTGTCTTTCACCTCGTGGCAAAGCTATGTAAACACGCTCGACTCTATTCCGGTTTCATGGCTGAAAACAGCAAAACGTATGAGCTTTCACATGGCTGCCACAGATGTTATCGGTGAGCCTGTAAGCCATCATAAATTCATTACTGCCGTTTTTGCCTTTTCGGGCTTGATTGCTAAAAAAAGTCCCGAACAGAATATTGGTCTGCTTGTTCCCGCCAGTGTCGGTGGAGCAATTACCAATATGGCAGTACTGGCATTAGGTAAAACAGTGGTCAACCTTAATTTTACCGCAAGTTCAGAAGCTTTACAGGGATCTGTAAAGAGTGCTGATATTAAAACTATTTACACATCAAAAAAGTTTTTGCGAAAACTGAATGATCGCGGCATAAAAATTAAAGAAATATTGCCGCATACACAGCTGATTTTTCTGGAGGATTTTAAGGAGGAATTATCCAAGGCAAAAATGCTTTTCACCATGTTATCGGTAATCTTATTACCCACTAAACTTTTACAATGGATTTATATTAAACACATTGATCTTGAAAATACCGCCGCAATATTATTTTCTAGTGGCAGTGAAGGCACACCCAAAGGTGTTGAGTTAAGCCATAAAAATCTAGCGGCTAATTCACGTCAGGTTGCCGATATGCTAAATACCCGTGAAAACGATATAGTCATGTCCTCGCTACCCACCTTTCATGCATTTGGTCTTTTGGCAACAACCTTTATGCCGCTATCAGAAGGCATCCCGATTGTTTGTCATCCAGATCCAACCGATGTAGTGACCATAGCCAAAGGAGTCGCCAGAAATCAAGCCACTTTCCTTTTTGGCACATCAACGTTTTTACGCCTTTATACCATGAATAAAAAAGTGCATCCCTTAATGCTAAAGTCTTTGCGCATGGTTGTAGCAGGTGCGGAACGTCTCAACCCGGATACACGAGATGCTTTCTCACTAAAATTTAATAAACAGATACTTGAAGGCTACGGAACCACTGAAACATCACCTGTGGCGAGTGTAAATATCCCCGATGAACTGGATACCAACTACTGGAAACCACAACTGGGAAACAGACCTGGAACCGTTGGTATGCCACTCCCTGGAACCAGCTTTCGCATAGTCGACCCCAATACACTGGAAGAACTGGCAACTGGAGAAGATGGCCTGATTTTAATTGGTGGTCCACAGGTAATGAAAGGCTACCTACACGATGAAGCAAAAACTGACGAAGTTATCGAAGAATTGGACGGTCAACGCTGGTATCGAAGCGGCGACAAAGGTCATCTCGACTCAGATGGCTTTCTCACCATTGTCGACAGATATTCACGCTTTGCAAAACTCGGCGGTGAAATGGTGAGCTTATCCGCCGTAGAAGAAACCATACGAAGTGCACTGGGTGATGTTGAGCTTGAGCTGGTCGCTGTGAATATTCCTGATGATAAAAAAGGCGAAAAAGTGATTCTATTAATTGCCAATGAAATGCCCGCAAAAGACCTCAAGAAAAAACTACTCGATGCAGAGATGAATCCTTTGATGATTCCATCCAAATTTACCAATGTAAATGCAGTACCAAAATTGGGTAGCGGTAAAACTGATTTTGCTACTTCTAAGAAAATTGCTTTGGGTGAAGTTTAAGGGACGCTGAGAGTAAGAAAACCAGAGGGAACTCTGCGAATCTTTGCGCTGTTTTTCTCCCGCGTACTCTGCATTAAAAAGAAGGTAAATTCCCTCGATTTAGTATCAACAGAATCAAGTGGCACCCCCCCTAGTTTTTAGTATCAGAGGGTTACGTATCCTTAGGACTTATTTATTTTCAATAACTACCTATCAAATAATATAACAAACATGCCAAAAAAACTATTCATCTTATTGCTTGTTGTTTTTTTCTGTATGAATCTGGCGGATACTTACTTCATCACAAATATCTATGTGGATAAGTTTTATCGTAATGATAAAGATGTTGTTTTAGCTGTTCTAAAAAATGATCCTTTTAGAAATAAATTTAGCTTTATTGCCGATGAATCTATGAAAAAAGATAAGCCATTTGTTATGGCTGCGATGCAAATCAGTACTAATGTATTAGAATATATAGATACATCTTTAAAGAATGATATAGACGTTGTATTAGCAGCTGTAAAAAGCGATGGTAAGCAGCTTAAATACGCCAGTCAACCTTTGAAAAATAATACTAAAGTAGTTTTAGCCGCAATAAAACAAAGTCCTAAAGCTTTTATGCATGCAAGTGATTTATTAAAAAAAGATAAAAAAATTGTATTGGCTGCTATATCTAATGATGCTTTGATGCTACGCCAGGTAGACAAGTCCTTTAGAAAAGATAAAGAAGTAGTTTTAGTTGCATTACAATCTGCAAAATTTGGAGAAGCAGGATCCATCTATAAAGACATAGATGTGTCGTTGAAAAAAGATACAGATTTAGCCTTAGCAACGATTAAGAGAGGTTCTGGCATGCTTGGTATGATTTTTGATAAATCTATCAGCAAAGATAAAGAGTTTGCCTTAGCTGCACTTAAGATAAGCCCTTATTCATTTAATCACATAGACCGATCATTTCGTAAAGACAAAACAATGATGACAGAAATATTCAAGTATTATAATAATAAATATGATGATGAAAAAGTAATGCTATTTTTAAAAACAATGGTAATAGATGTAGTGGATGAAAGCTTTAGAGCAGATTTAAAAAAGGAGCTGGGATGGTAGTGGCACTCTCAGTTTTTGGTATCAGCGGAGTGGCACCCCCCCTAGTTTTTGGTATCAGCGAAGCTGAGCAACTAGATAAGGGATAGAAATTAGCGGATATAATTATAGCTGTCCTTTGTTTGCATTATTCACTACATTTGGTGAATACATACCCATAACTAAAAAGGGAAGTTTGAGTCGTAAAACTTACGTTTTCCATCTTTCCACTCTTTATATTGCTTTTTGCGATTCATAAGTTCTTTTACTTGTCCCTCAAAAAAATCTGTAAAGCTCATGTCAAGATCATAGTCCTCATATCCATTTCTGTCTCGTTGATGTATTTTTTTATCTTTCATGAAGCAGGCAGAAGAAGAGTTTGCTTGTAGTTGTAAAAAAGGGACAGCATTCACATCAGCATAATCTTCAAAAAGCTCTTCAATAGCACAATCTTCTGTAATAGTTTCAGAAAAGCTATTACAGAAAAAGCCTTTCCAAGAAGTCCAAGCGGGACCTACATGCCCACACTCTGATGTGGGCCAAACTTCTTCTTTTACCATTATGGTTAATGGGAATTTTTTTAACATAGAAAAATCCACAAAATCTTTAGGCAGAGAATACCCTATATTTTTCTCAAATCGTCTAATAACCTCCATCGATACTTTACCGTCATAATAGTCAACTTCAATCTCATTATCGATGTGTTTATCTATTATCTCCTGTATTTTCATATTAAAGATGCTCTTATATTTAATTTTAGATAAAGCTCATAAAAACCTTAAATTTTAAAAGTCTCAGCTATTTGCTTAACTTGAACACCTTCCATCAATGATAATTATACGGCTTTAGCTTTGAATTCTTGCGTATATTGCCAAGTCTTTCTTGGCTGTGTGTATTTGGGCATAGGACACCTGTTTAGTTAGGGTTGGGTGTCCGTTTTATCGGGGGAAGTACAAAGTCTGATGCAATGACTTGTTGAACGAAGCCGCTAACGCGGAGAATCAGCTACACCATTGTGCTCATCGCTTAATCATATTCTACTCAATCACTCTAGTCTATCGTCATGGTTTTAACCACAATGGAG
>Ga0209633_10005224_pt1 | contig 11465 bp, 9 predicted proteins | sample Cruoilmetagenom1_FD_187290 | JGI IMG/M metagenome (GOLD analysis project Ga0209633, IMG submission 187290) | Oil polluted marine microbial communities from Coal Oil Point, Santa Barbara, California, USA - Sample 1 (SPAdes) (version 2) | ecosystem: Environmental > Aquatic > Marine > Oil seeps ... | reverse complement strand
CCCTTTAGCGCCTAGCGCCGCCGTCACTGCGTCCGCCGCCGCCAGCCCGTAAACACTGCCGCCCGCCAGTACCAGCGCATGTACCCGCTCAACCATGCTATCACCGCTCAGCAGGTCAGTCTCACGTGTTCCTGGTCCGCCGCCGCGCACATCAACGGCACACAGCGCTGGTTTATCAGGCAGGATGACCGTAACGCCCGTTTTAACATTTTCGTCATGAGCGTTGCCAATTTTAAGGCCCGCTATATCCGTGATTAAGTTTTTTGTCATAGAGGTTCGTCTCGTTTCAAACACAATTGTTAAAGCAAAACCGCCGTTAATTCATCAACAAATTTGCTTTATTTTTTAGGCTTTATTTTCCCCGCTTGGCTGCGCCCACGTTTTGTGTGTATTGATAAATTCATCAATATTTCAGTCTCCTAATTTGCGGCAGCACATCTACGCTTAAAATCGATTATCAATCGATTTTTTGGCTACGCCAACCAGCTTCGAAACGTTCACGCGCTGACGGATTTGAGTATCGCTAACGCTCACTCAAATCCTTGCGCTGGCACGGAGCGATGTTTGACATGTAGTGTCATGTTGAACACCTAAAACCAATGTTTGCTGGGCCTTCTAGCACTTAAGGTTCTTTGACCTTCAAACACCTATGTTTTTTAGACCTCCCCACCTCAATATTTGCAGTCTACTCGTACCAGTACACACTCTAATCTTATGGCAGCCTTCGCTCCGTGCCAGGGCCTCAAGGCCCGTGAACGGTCGCTCGGCACAGCCGAGCGAAAAGGCATAAAAGCAAAAAACTCTCGCCATCCTCATACCCCTCCGTACACCCCCCAGCGCCAATGCCGCGGCGAGTCGCCTCGCCGCGTGATAATCTCTCTTAGGCCACAAACTATCGTCATGGCGGTTTGGATTTTCGTCCGAGCACCGTAACTCCCTCCTCTCCAGTTCCCGGGCTTGACCCGGGATCCAGAGCGTGGCCTTCCGGTTTAATGGATGTCGCTCTGGACCCCGGGTCATTATGTATCCCGGCTTCGCTACGCGAAGACTCGCCTCTTGCTCCGGGGACCAGATTGTTGTTAGATTTGTCTGTTGATGTTTCCGCTGCTGCAGCCGCCGCTTCAAGTGCCTGCGCATAGCTCCTATGCTGCGCGGCCTTATATATCAGTGCTGGGTCAGCCTCATAATCTTCCTCAAGCTCATCTGGCCAAAATATCGCAGGCTTAAGCGCGCGCTTCTCGCGTGGCCATGTAAATATGGGTTTCGCGAACGGATCAGGCAGATCTGGGAATGTTGTGTTCAATGGCTTGAAAGGGCACCAATAGGCGATAGACGGGAGGGTGATAGGCTTCCACTCATAGGATTTGGGCGTTTTGCGGGGCGCAGATTTTAGCTGCGTCTTTGCACTACCCGCAGGCTTTTTGTCGGGCCAGCCACCCACATCATATCTCGCTTGCCAGCGCTTGATGTTCGCTTCGCCAAGCACGCCCCGCGCCCAAGCTCTGCCTGCGGCGCTGGTTATCACATGCGCCCGTATCTGTAGGTTCCTGTTAAAGTTCTCACACGCGCGTATGCACGTGTCTAGCTTAGCGATAGAGCGCGCTAATATCAGGGTCACGTGGCTAAAGTAATCCTCATCAGTTTCCTCGCCGCGCAGGAACCTCTGCACCAATGCCATAGCGGCGTCCAGCCAGCCGTCAACAATCTTGCGTTTACGGCTGGTATCCATGTAATTGACCAGCGTGTGAGCTGGGGGTTTATCTGTTAATGTAAATTTTGTCATTCTTGCAGTATGGGGCAGACCGCAAGGCGTATAATGTAAAACGGTAATTATCTTGTAAGTCTCTGTTTTTTCCTAATATTATTATGCGCATTCCGAGGACAGAATTATGTAATTGCGTGTAAAGTAATCGTTTACGGATTATGTTGAGGTTCGTCAGGGTCGCGCATAATAATTCGGAACGTCCCTGCGGGCGTCTTTTCATTGGGTGCGATGGACAACATTACGGATACAATCATCCCCTTTTCACAATAGGGTGTTATGCGTGGTGTTTGCCCTAAAGCTGATATACTCGCGTTGATACGGTCGATAAAATTTTCGGGCATAGAGAGAGAGCCTGCGGTGATTTTTATTACTTTTAAAGATATTATCTCTGAATTTTCCGCCCGGATGTAATTTGTGTCAATTTTCACCGATACCTTTTCTTTATCTTGTTCTGCCGGGCAAATGTGTTTTGATATGTTGCCACTTAAAGACGCTCTTTTCGGGTGGCTGAAAGTAATAACAACTGGGTTCGTTGTAGCGTTTGTTTGTGCGTTCATTTCTTGAGCGTTAGTGGCAGCGCACGACGTAAGCAACATTACCATGCAGCTTAGTTTTATTGTCGCGTAAGATTTGGGTTTTATATATTCTTTAAATTTCAACATTGTTTATTATCGATTTGCACATGAGATAGCGCTATTCACAGACATTACGAGCATGATTCTTGATTATCATCAATTCCGTCAGGTAGCAATGGTGGGGGTGGAAAACCATCAACGCCTGCTAACTGTTTTATGTCCACATCATATATATCCATGTCAGAGTAATTATACTCACGCATTATGCCATCAGGGCCAATTATATACGTACTTAGCGTATCGGGGTTTGCACCAGCAGAAACGAGGTCCCGCAATTGTTGCCAATCACCTGGACTTGGATAGCGGTTTGCGGCGTCAGCAAAATCAGCAGCAGGGTCTTGTATGCCAGGCGTATTTGGGTCTGTGTCTTCACGAGTAGCTGGGTTGTGGTTGTGTATTATTGCATGAATTTGACTTTCGTTAACTCCAGTGGGTAAAGTAATAGAAAAATTATCAGGGTCGTTTGATGTTCCTGGCGTCACGAATTGTAGAACTCCTTCTGAATCCGTGTAAACTACTGAGCCATACTCGTTAGTTGAGCTGTCTGCGTTATCCATTATCGCCGTTTCTACTGTTTTGGCAGCGGCATCAATAGCTGCTTCAATTACACACTCTAGCTGATGGATGAGCTCTGCAATATCAATACCCAAACCTCCATCATCTAACGGAGCAACGGCGATAAGTGTACTGCCGCTGGACGCGATTAAGGTGATGGAGTCGTCTCTTATAATTGTGCCTGTGGCAACAACTTCGTCTTCTTCGTCATCATCGTTATTGTCATCAGGGCCGACAAAGTTTTCTTGATTGAAATAGTCAAAATTAGTGAAAATGCCCGAGTCGATAAAATAGCCAACTAGGCTAATACCGCCGCCGCTACCGCTACGGCCTGTACGGCTACCACTTACTAGAATATTATCTTCTGTAAACAGCACTTTGTCATAATCAAGAGTGTCACCAGTTTGGGCTTCGACCTGATCAAGCAAGGCTTCTATATAGGCGTCAAAGAACGGGTCGAGCTGGTCTTCGTATAGGACTGTATATTCGGTGCCAAGAGGCAAGATTTCAGGATCAATTGGCCCGACTAAACTAGGGAGGGTAAGAGCAAATTCATCGCCTTCTAACTGCGCTAATTCTATGTCGATATCTACAAATGCATCCATGATGAGTTTCCCTATATTTTGATTTATGGTTAACAGGCTACACGATAAAGAGGTATAAGCCAATCTTGCATGTATAGTGCAGTAGGGAAGGACTAGGTCGTGCTGTCACCGCTAGGCAATTGACTTAGCACATCAATGACGCTCTGTATCAACGGGATTTCGTGCTGCATGGCGCGGTAGCCGCGCTCTATGAGTTCCGCCGCCTTGGTAAACTCTGTCATGCCGATATGGCCGATGCGGGGCGCGACGAATACATCTGGCGGATCGCCCGCCAGCCGTGAGCGCGCGATGCGGTCCATCACGATATTAAGTGTGCCCATCATAACAGAGCCAAGTTTTGGCGTGCCTTTTTTGCTCTTGGTTCCGCCGATTAGGCTCTTTAAGAGCAAGCGATCGGGGCGGAGTTTGTTGAGGGATTGGCCTGCAAGTTCAAACGGGTCCATAGCGTCTCCGTCTTTATCGTCAAAATCCATATCGTGTGAACTGCCGATAGGACCAAAGGCATCACCGTTCAAGCTCACGGCAATGACTATATGCGCGCCAAGGGCACGGCAGGTCGAGACGGGCACTGGGTTGACCAAAGCGCCATCAATCATAAAGCGGCCGTCTATTTGTATCGGCTCGAACGCGCCAGGCAAAGCGTATGAGGCACGCAGGGCAGGGACAAGGGGGCCGTTTTGCAGCCAAACTTCATAACCCGTGCGCAGATCGCACGCTACGGCGGCGAATTTTCGGTCTAAATCCTCGATATTGATATTGCCGAGATAATGGGTCAAGACTTTCGCCAGCCGTTCGCCGCGCATTAGCCCAGATCCGCCCCAGCGAATATCCATATAGCCGATCATTTTGCGTTTATTGAGCGAGCGGGCCCAGTCTTCTATGGTATCAAGTTCGCCCGCGATATAGGCCGCGCCAACCAGCGCGCCAATAGAGGTGCCGCTAATGATGTCAGGTTTAATGCCCGCTTCGGTCAGGGCGCGGATGGCACCGATATGAGCCCAGCCCCGCGCAACCCCGCCGCCTAGCGCAAGGCCAATGGGCGGGTGTTTACGTTCCTTTTCATGATATTCATCATGAACGCCTGATTTAGTGCCTAGTCTCATCTGTGTAAAAGTCTCATGCTCTTATCTTACTGCGCACGCGTCGCGGGGCAATGAAAAACTTGTATTTTAGCATATGTGATTTTGACGCTTTGCCTTTTTGCATGTGCCGCGTATAGAGTGAACAGCGGGGTTTGTAGGGCGGATAAGGAATGAAAATGAAAAATGTATACAAAATCGGATTTATGGTAGGGCTTTTTGGAGCGCTAACAGCTTGCGGGGGCGCGGATGAAGCGCCCAAAAAAGATGTAAGGGCCGCCGCGCTGCAGGCGGAGCCAGCAGTACCAGCCATTCAAGCCGCCGACCGCCTTGATACGCGCGAAATTTTGCCAGTAAATCAACTGCAAAGACAGCATGTGCTTGAAGAAATGCGCGGGCTTTTGGGCGCGACACAGGGCATGATAGAGGGCCTCGCGGAAAATGATATGGATGCCGTGCAAACTGCCGCATCCGCTGTCGGCATGAACGCCATGCACACGGTTGAGAACCAAAAGAATATGAAACGCCTGAAAATGGGGCAGGCGGTCCCGCCTGAATTTAGGCAGCTTGGCCAAGGTGTTCACAAATCATTTGATGAAATGGCGCAAATGGCGGCGGATGGAAAATCTGCTAAGGATATCCAGCTAAAATTAGCAGAGACAATGAACGCCTGCACAGCGTGCCATGCGACCTATCAGCTGCCTAATCCGTAAAAATTCGCCGCCTTTCGCCGCCTTATGAACCCGTAATGAACGCAAAGTAAATTATGGGTTCAAATTGCCCGCATTAGTCCTTATGAATACATAAAACATAAGGAGGCGATTATGATAAAACTAAGACTAATAAAAATAGCTGTTTTCGGGGGCGCGGCATTATTAGCCACATCTTGCGAGACAATTTCCGAAGATCAATGCTTTGCAGCGGACTGGGCCGATAAAGGCTATAGCGACGGCTCTAATGGTCAGGCGCGCTCAAGCCTTAATGATTATATCGAGGCCTGTAGCAAATACGGCGCTGATGTTGACCGCAGCCGCTACCTTGAAGGCTATGAGAGCGGGCTGACGCATTACTGTACATATGATACAGGGTTTTCGCGCGCGGAGCAGGGCAATAGCTATACATCTGCCTGCTCGGGCCCGCTGGCCGCAGAGTTTCGGCGCGGCTATGAAGACGGCGCGCGCAACTATTGCACATATGATAGAGGCTTTGATCGGGGCGAAGAGGGCAGCAGTTATAAAGATATGTGCGAAGGCCCTGGAACCGAAGCTTACCGTCGTGGTTATAATGATGGCCACGCTCGTTATGAGTATGAACGCGAATATGACAGCCTGCTTGATGATGTACGTAAAGCAAAACACAATGTTGAAGATATGGAGGCGCGCCTGACGGATACGGCGCTGGACGCGGACGAGCGGTTCAGGCTTGAGAAAAAACTCCGCCGTTTCAACGACCGCCTAAAAGACGCGCGCTGGGAGCTACGTAAGTTCGAGCGTAAGCGGGGGTATTAGGGGGGGGCGAAATTAAGAGTTGAGTGAAGCCTTAGAGTGTGTTAGATTTATTTGTATGGTTCAGGGGGAATGTTATGCAGTTCTGGAGTAAAACTCTGTCAGCAATGATAGTTAGCGGTGGTTTTCTATGTGCGTCATTCCCAGTTCAGGCGAAATTTCTTCAAGCTGACCCAATTGGTACGCAAGACCAGATGAACTTGTATGCATATGTTAACAATGATCCACTCAATAATGTTGATCCAACAGGTTTGCGGACAAAGTTTCATGGAGGGGCTGTTGACTCTATAGAAGGCAATAAAATGTGGCTCAACTCATTAACTGAAGCTGGTATTCAAAACCCAATTGCCATAGGTGATGACATATTGTTCACGAGCGGAAGCACCCATGGCATGGATAATAACCAGTTACTAAGATTAGGTAACGTTATTTACTTGAACCAAGACGATAGGTTTTTAAGGGCTCGTGGAAAACAACGATACAGAACACCTAATAAACTGGTGCATGGCGAACAAAATAATATTGTGGGATACTCATTTGGTTCGTTAGTAGCTGCACATGAGGCGCTAGGTAGGGCTGACAATGGGGAATATGTAGATAATGTTGTATTGGTGGGGTCTCCAATTAACAAGAGTTTGGTTGAAGCATTAAACGCTCATGATAACATTGGGCAGGTATTAGTGCATAATCTTTCTGGGGACCCACTGCAAGCGCCGCTAAATGATTGGAAAATTATGAGGGGTGTAAAGAAAATAGCAGGTCAGCAAGCAGACCATACTGGTCATCATTCTCTCACGGGGCCGGAAAGAGAAAGCAATCGCCAAGAGTTTATTCAGTATATGAAAGACAACGGAGTTGAGTAAGTTTGTTGAATTTGAAAGACAAAAAGACAAAATCGTGGCTGAATTTTTGCATTGCTTATGTGCTTGCGTGCGGTTTTGTTATGTTTTTTATTTCCGTAATTGCAAATGAGCACTCGAACCTGTCTCACTGCGGCGCAGGGATTACCATCTATTCAGGCGTGATGTGGCTTTATGCTTCAGTATTGTTTGCGCTCATTGGGGTAGTAATCGTAATAACATTCAAAGATATAAAAACTTTTTTGTGGCTCGCTTTAATATTTACTCTTACGATTCAAGTTCTTGGGGCTCTTCCGAAGGTTGAAGATGGCTCTGCTCCAAGTTGCCAAAAGATAATTGTGGTACCAGGGGAGCAATGAGCCGCGTAGTAATCATCTCTATAGCATTTTTTGTTTCTATCTTTATGCTACTATTTGTGTTCATTGAAGGCGATGGGGTGACCTCTAGTGTTGTTTTTGAGCCAAACTACTCGCTAGAAACAGCCAAGCTATTTGGCAGCACGAAACAAATAGATTACTTAGAAGCCAAAATTACCATTGATAAGCTGATTGATCCAAGTGCTGATTCACAATTCGTTCGTGATGAGGTAGATAGGTTAGAGGCGGGCGTCAGGCGCATATTGAAACCTGGTGCCAGTGATGCGGATAAAGTTATGGTTCTTCGCGGCTACCTTTATCTTGGCGGAGAATGGAACGATAATCGTCCTTTCAAATACGATCTCAACGACCCGAAAGGAAAAAGCGAAACGAGCCGTTTATTGCATTATTACCTTGAAGCTCGACTTGGTAATTGCGTCTCTATGCCAATACTACATGCTATTTTAGGGCAGAGGTTGGGGTTGGACATGACAATTGCTTCCGCGCCTAATCATGTGCTTGTAATTTATACTGACGAAAATGGAAAACAAACCAATATTGAAGCAACAAGTGGTGGCCATCCGTCAAGGTTGGCGTGGTATAAGCAAAACTTACCCTTGTCCGACTTATCGATACAAACAGGAGCCTATATGCGCAAGCTTAATGGTCGAGAGGTTGTTGTTGTTATGAGCCATGATTTGATTGCTCATTTGTTGCGCGAGAAAAAATATGACGACGTTTCTGCCATTTTACCAATGTTGGCCAAACATAATCCCCGTGACGCTCACATAAGTTTTCAGCACACATTATTGTATGCTATGAAGCTTGAAGATGAATTTTACAGTAAGTACGCAACCGAAAAAGATATGCCGGCTGAATTGATGTCGAAATTTCAAGAATATAGACACCAAGAAGAATTAGGGCTTCGGGCAGCTGCGAATCTTGGCTACTTTGGCGAAGAGTGATTGTTTTTTGTATGAAACTGGATTTGTTTTGCATAAAAGTGGCGAATTAAATGGGATGTTTTTATGAAATTGCTGTGAATCGCGCTTTTATAGCCCGATTCATACCAGATTTGATGGGGCTTGCACCCCTGATTCCGCTTTGATTCATCGTTTTGTGTAAAACAATTGCGGCGTTTTAGCCGTTTGTGTCGATTTTAGTTGAAATTCTTAATGCTTTATGTGTATAAAGCCGTCCGCTCCGCCTTGGCGCAGTGGAAAAAAGTACAGTTTACTGTGGTTTTTGAGGTGGCATAGAGGCCGTCTGCATTAAAAGTGAAAAAAGTACATATTTTTTGCAAAAGGTGTTTGACAGTCGAAAATGCTTTCCCTATAGAGTGCTTCTCGAACGGCGCGGCCCACACAAACGGGCGGCAAAAGCTGTGAGAGACAGAGGCTCTTTAGAGAGCCTTTTTTTGAGAGCTAAAGTTTTTTTAGGTCTTAGTTGTTTGACATTGTGAATATGGAAAGAGAGACGCAGGCGGCTTTTAGCTGTGAGGCATATCGTTAGATGTGCCACATTTTGTTACTGACTGTTTAGACGTTTCTTTTATAATTTTTGTTATGAAATCGCTTGAACGAATTTGGATTTATTCAAAGGAGTTCGAGGGAACTTGACAATTTTTTTTGAACGCAATATTGCAAGTCTTGACTTTTTCTTTCGGGAAAGAGATGAGACTGCCAGATAAACAGTCGGACAAACTTTCAACCTGAGAGTTTGATTCTGGCTCAGAACGAACGCTGGCGGCAGGCTTAACACATGCAAGTCGAACGAGAAGCTATCTTCGGATAGTGGACAGTGGCAGACGGGTGAGTAACGCGTAGCAACCTACCTAGTAGTACGGAATAGCCCTTGGAAACGAGGAATAATACCGTATACGCCCTTCGGGGGAAAGATTTATCGCTATTAGATGGGGCTGCGTTGGATTAGCTAGTTGGTGAGGTAATTGCTCACCAAGGCAACGATCTATAGCGGGTCTGAGAGGATGATCCGCCACACTGGGACTGAGACACGGCCCAGACTCCTACGGGAGGCAGCAGTGGGGAATCTTGGACAATGGGGGAAACCCTGATCCAGCCATGCCGCGTGAATGATGAAGGCCTTAGGGTTGTAAAATTCTTTCGATGGTGAAGATAATGACGGTAACCATTAAAGAAGCCCCGGCTAACTCCGTGCCAGCAGCCGCGGTAATACGGAGGGGGCTAGCGTTGTTCGGAATTACTGGGCGTAAAGCGTCCGCAGGCGGATTATTAAGTTAGAGGTGAAATCCCAGGGCTCAACCCTGGAACTGCCTTTAAAACTGGTAATCTAGAGTTATGGAGAGGTAAGTGGAATTCCTAGTGTAGAGGTGAAATTCGTAGATATTAGGAGGAACACCAGAGGCGAAGGCGGCTTACTGGACATATACTGACGCTGAGGGACGAAAGTGTGGGGAGCGAACGGGATTAGATACCCCGGTAGTCCACACCGTAAACGATGAGAGCTAGTTGTCTGCAGGCATGCCTGTAGGTGACGCAGCTAACGCATTAAGCTCTCCGCCTGGGGAGTACGGCCGCAAGGTTAAAACTCAAAGAAATTGACGGGGGCCCGCACAAGCGGTGGAGCATGTGGTTTAATTCGAAGCAACGCGCAGAACCTTACCTACCCTTGACATACTCGTCGCGATTTCCAGAGATGGATTTCTTCAGCTAGGCTGGACGATGTACAGGTGCTGCATGGCTGTCGTCAGCTCGTGTCGTGAGATGTTGGGTTAAGTCCCGCAACGAGCGCAACCCTCGTCCTTAGTTGCCAGCATTTAGTTGGGCACTCTAGGGAGACTGCCGGTGCTAAGCCGGAGGAAGGTGGGGATGACGTCAAGTCCTCATGGCCCTTATGGGTAGGGCTACACACGTGCTACAATGGCGCTGACAGAGGGTTAATCCCTAAAAGGCGTCTCAGTTCGGATTGTCTTCTGCAACTCGAAGGCATGAAGTTGGAATCGCTAGTAATCGTGGATCAGCATGCCACGGTGAATACGTTCCCGGGCCTTGTACACACCGCCCGTCACACCATGGGAGTTGGTTTTACCCGAAGGCGCTGCGCTAACCTCGCAAGAGGAGGCAGGCGACCACGGTAGGGCTAGCGACTGGGGTGAAGTCGTAACAAGGTAGCCGTAGGGGAACCTGCGGCTGGATCACCTCCTTTCTAAGGATGATCTGGTTGGATTTATTCAATTAGGTCTCTTATGAAATAATCGCCGGCAGCATTTATGCTGACTGGCAAATCGATAACGGCTCGAAGCCGTCTTCGTTTCTCTTTCCAGTGTCTATATAAATCGCTCAATTTGGAGTGTTTTGTATTAGACATGTCGCGTTCGTGCGCTTCCCCGGAAAATTAGGGGCCATAGCTCAGTTGGTAGAGCATCTGCTTTGCAAGCAGAGGGTCGTCGGTTCGATTCCGTCTGGCTCCACCATTTTTTGAGTTTATCGGACAGCAGCGAAGGCTTTGTAGGCCGGTAGCTCAGCTGGTTAGAGCGCGCCCCTGATAAGGGCGAGGTCGGAAGTTCAAGTCTTCTTCGGCCTACCATTTTTACCAATCGTAAACGCGACAACAAGAGTACATATTTCATATAAATCAATGATTTGTATGGATGTTTTACATCGTAAAGGAGGGGTCATCCGCCCCGAAGTTTCTCCATACGGATTTATTCGTATTTACTTCATCGAGGATGACCTTTTGGAAATGCAATATTACCACATTAAAGCTTCGGCTTTTTTGTCAAATGCATTTCCTAGTAAAGATATCGTCTGGCGAATGTTCTGGGTGGTGGCATTTTACGTTTTCTCATCCGAGTTCAGACTTCATCAGTCCTGGATAGGTTGGGCGAACTGTTCACCGCGCATGAGCGTTTACGTTACATATTTCTTCGGAAGTGTGTAGCAACAGAAAATTTTACTGATATTGTCTATCAAGCATACAGTCAGTGTGTTTTGGTGGACATAAAACAAAAATTGGAATCATCCTTCGCGGGATGTGACCAAATTCATATCAAATGAGAATCAAGTGTTATAAGGGCGTTTAGTGGATGCCTTGGCACACAGAGGCTATGAAGGACGTGATACGC
>Ga0209633_10005223_pt1 | contig 11466 bp, 11 predicted proteins | sample Cruoilmetagenom1_FD_187290 | JGI IMG/M metagenome (GOLD analysis project Ga0209633, IMG submission 187290) | Oil polluted marine microbial communities from Coal Oil Point, Santa Barbara, California, USA - Sample 1 (SPAdes) (version 2) | ecosystem: Environmental > Aquatic > Marine > Oil seeps ... | reverse complement strand
GGTAGAAGGTCATAAATCAAAAGTAAAAATAGTCATAGAAAATGGAAGAACTCATCAAATAAGAGTACACCTCCAATCTGTAAATATACCAATAATTGGTGATTTACAGTACGGAAAAGCTTCTAGTCAAGTTCAAAGAGTGATGTTGCATAGTAAGATTACTAAAATTTTTGATTATGAGTTTGAAGCGAAAGAACCAAAAGAGTTTTATCATTTTGGTTTCTAATATCTAAATTAATTTATTTTTGAAAATAGAGATTTTAGTTTTTATAGATTCTTTGATATACAAAAAACTATTTCAAAGCTTTATATAGCTATTTATTCAAAAGAGAAACTCAATCTAAATAGAGTTGAAAATATAGGGAAAAATATACTTGATGAGTCAATTTATAATTTTGATATACTATTAGATATAATAAAAGATAACGAGTTCACAACAAAAGAACTAAAGATAAGGGGGAACTAATGTCTGTAAATAAGATACTACAAAGTGCATACGAACTTAGCATTGAAGAGAGAATAGAACTAGTAAAAAAACTTAACGAAAACATACAAGACCCGATGCTTTCAATGGATCCATACTACTATGAAAGAAAAAAACAAATAGCTAAAACTATAGAGGATATAGATAGTGGGAAGATAAAGATGATACCTCACGACGAGTTTTGGGATGAGATAGAAGAGTTTGAAAAAGAGTTGGTTTGTAAATATGACAATTGATTATTCACCTAAATTTAAAGGAGAATTAAAAAAGATACAAGTGTTTATTTCAAAAGATAATGTTCAAGCTAGTAAAAAGTTTGTAAAAGAATTAAAAAAACAGATAGAAAGTACCCCAAATATGCCGTACAAATACAGACCATCATATTATCATGATGACAAAAATGTAAGAGATATGATATATAAAGGATACACAATTATCTATAAAATATATGATGAGTATATAAAAATAGTGGAGATATTTAACCAAAATTTACCAACTATAAAGAAAAATAATCTATGATAAAATAAACAGCCATCTTACTTTTAACCTTCAACTTATTATTTGTTTCACAAGTTGTATGGGATGGGAAAGAGAGTGAGATATCACAAGAGCAGTATAATCAAATTATCAAAGAGTATGTAGATAAAACATATCTAAAAGAGGCGAAAGATTGGGATTAATTTGAACGAGAAAGAATTGAACAAGAAAGAAAATATACGACTAAAAAATTAACTAATAAAATCAAAAGGTATGATAAATATTATGAAAAACTTATGGACAGATGAAGAATCAAGTAACTACAAAACAGGTTTAGAACTTCGAGTTTATACTTCAAAACTACTAGGGCGTAGTGATGAACTGGTACTTCATGGTGGTGGAAATACTTCTGTGAAATCATGTGTAGACGGACAAGATATATTGTATGTCAAAGGAAGTGGTTGGGACTTAGTCAGCATTGAAAAAGAGGGCTTTGCTCCTGTGGAACTGACCATGTTACAAGATATGGCAAAAGTTGAAGAGCTAAGCGATAGTGAAATGGTAGCAGCTCAAAGAGAAGCTATGATAGATAAAACTGCTCCAAACCCATCTGTAGAAGCGATACTTCATGCAATCATCCCTTTTAAATTTGTGGATCATACCCATGCAGATGCAGTGGTAACTATCTCAAACAGTTTCAATGGAATTGAAAATATCAAAGAGATATATCCAAACTTTCTAGTAGTACCTTATGTGATGCCTGGATTTATTTTGGCTCATACTATTTATGAGATGATACAAGACTTAGATTGGGATAGTTGTGAGGGGATTATCTTGCACAATCATGGGATATTTACTTTTGATGATGATGCAAAAAAATCGCATGATAAGATGATAGATGCAGTTACACTAGCTGAAAACTTTTTAGAAAAAAATGCTCCACTAGTAGTTGAAAAATATATGCCAAGAGGAACACTAGATATAGAGGAGTTACAAGAGATTATAAGTAGTGAAAAAAGGTATGAAGTATTTGTAAAAGTAAATCAATCTCCCCTAGCACTTCACTATGCAACAAGCCGAAATCTAAAATCATTTGCTACACGAGGAGTACTCACTCCTGAGCATATTATCCGAACAAAAAGAGAGCCGCTTATTTTAGAAGATGATGATATTCAAAGTGCTATTGATAGATACAAAGAAAACTATGTAGAGTATTTTGATAAATTTAAAAAAGATGAGATTATGCTCAACCCAGCTCCAAATTGGGCAGTGGTAAAAAACTTTGGAACAGTAAGTTTTGGAAAAAATGAAAAAGAGGCAACTATTATAGAAGATATAAACAATCACACTATGAATGCAGTTTTAAAAGCAGATATGTTAGGTGGATATGAGAGTATAAGTTTGCAAGATAGCTTTGAGATGGAGTATTGGGAATTAGAACAAGCTAAATTAAAGAAGTAGGGTAGAGTGATGCAACAATATTTAATGGCAATAGATGCAGGAACAGGAAGTGTAAGAGCTGTAATATTTGATACTGACGGAAATCAAATAGCAATGTCACAAGAAGAGTGGACACATTTAGAAGAACAGGGTGTTCCTAACTCTATGAGTTTTGATTGTAATACAAACTGGGATTTAACTGTATCTTGTATACAAGAGTCTATAAAGTTAGCGAAGATTGAAGCCAAAGATATAGTTGCTGTGAGTGCAACAAGTATGAGAGAGGGGATTGTTCTTTATGATGAAGATGGAGTAGAACTTTTTGCAGTAGCAAATGTAGATGCAAGAGCTAGTGACGAGGTAAAGTATCTTCATAATCATTTTAAAGGCTGCGAAGAAGAGTTTTATAAAGAATCGGGGCAAACCTTTGCTTTGGGTGCAATTCCGAGGATTTTATGGCTTAAAAACAATAAACCAGAACTCTATAATAAAGTGGCAAAAATAGGGATGATAAGTGACTGGATACTTTATAAACTAAGTGGTGTATTTTCAAGTGACCCAAGCAATGCAGGTACAAGTGGTATTTTTAGTTTAGAGAAAAGAGACTGGGTAACTTCAATGGCTTCAAAAGTGGGATTAAAAGATGATATTTTCCCAAAAGTTTACGAAGTTGGAGAGGTAATAGGAAAAGTTACTAACAGAACCTGTGGACTAGAAAGTTCCACTTTAGTTGTTCAAGGTGGTGGAGATGTGCAACTTGGCTCAGCTGGTCTTGGAGTTGTTGAGTTAGGAGATGTGGCTATACTTGGTGGCTCTTTTTGGCAGCAAATAGTGAATATCAAAAGTGATATAACTCCGCCTGAAAATGTAAGCGTTCGTGTAAATCCTCATGTAATTCCAAATCAATCACAAGCTGAAGGGATCACTTTTTTTAGTGGTTTAGTGATGCGATGGTTTCGAGATGCTTTTTGTGAGTTGGAAAAACTGGAAGCCAAAGAAAAAGGTGTAGATGTTTACGAAATACTAGAACAAAAAGCTAGTAAAGTTCCAGTTGGTTCAAATGGAATTATCCCAATTTTTAGTGATAGTATGAAATATGGAAAATGGTACCATGCAGCTCCTAGTTTTTTAAATCTAAGTATTGATCCTAATGTGTGCAATCGTTCTTCAATGTTTAGAAGTTTACAAGAAAATGCTTGTATAGTAAGTGATATAAACTTAAAAAAAATAGAACAGTTTAGTGGTATAAAAGCCCAAACAATAGTATTTGCAAGTGGGGCTAGTCGTGGGAAACTTTGGTGTCAAATATTAAGCGATGTAACAGGTTGTACTATAAAGGTGCCAAAAGTAACTGAAGCCACAGCTTTGGGGGCTTCCATGGCTGCTGGTGTTGGTGCAGGAGTTTACAGTGATTTAAAAACTGCTTCAAAAGAGCTTGTTTCATGGGAGAGAGAATATTTTCCAAATGAACAAAATCATAAAAAATACAAAGAGATAAAAGAGACTTGGCAAAAAGTGTATGATAAACAGCTTGCATTGGTTGATGAAAATTTAACTACATCAATGTGGAAAGCACCAGGATTATAAAATATTGCACAATTCTATATTAAGTTTTAATTAAGATTAATAAAAAAATTACGCGTGATTTGAAGATATAGAGCAAGAAGTTAATGACTTTATAACTGAAGAGCTATAATAAGTAGTTACCTACTAAAGCTATTTTCTTTAATCTTAATTAAAACTTAATATAGAATTGTGCTAGATTAAAAAATATTTGATACAATACAAAAAATAAAACAAGGATAGAGAATGTCAACAATAACAAAAAGAGTAACATTTATAGCAAAAGAGGGTTGTGAAGATAAAATGAAAGAACTTTTAAGTGCTATGGTAAAACCATCAAAAGCTGAAAAAGGATGTTTATTTTATGAGATATTTCAATATGAAAATAATAGAAGAAAATTTATGGCTGTTGAGACTTGGGCAGATGATGAAACTTTAGATGGACACAAAGCATCTGCACATTATAAAATATATAAAACAAGTTATGAACCATATTGTGAAGATAAATATACAGATGAGTTAGAGGTTTTGGGATAGTTGAGAAAACTTCTAAAGTAAATTATTTTTTTAGGTACTAAGTTTGATGATAAACTCAGCACCTATATATTTTTTACCTTTATATTCAAAAGTACTATTTTGTGCTTGAATTTCACCATCCATCCCTTTTACAATAAGATTGTAAGTCATATGTAGTCCAAGACCAGTTCCTTGGCTTTTATGTTTTGTAGTAAAATATGGATCAAATATTTTAGGTAATACTTCTGCAGATATTCCACCTGCGTTGTCTGAAAAATGTAACAATATAAAATTTTGTTGCTTTTCTATGGTTATGAATATTAGTTTTTCTTTTATATTAGTATTACTATTTAACGCATCTTTTGCATTATTATAAATATTCATAAAACATTGTAATAATTCATTTTTATAACCGTTAAGAACTATGTTTGTATCTATATTTTGAACAATATGGATATTGTGGTTTTTTATAGATGGTTCAATGAGATTGAGAAGACTTTGTAGAAAATCATTTGCTTTGAATTTTGATTTTACTCTATCTCCTTTTATAAAGTTTGTAAAATCATCTATTGTTTTTGATAAATATTGTACATTGTTGTCAATTGCATCACAAGCATTATATAAAAATTTATCATCAAGTACACCATACTCTTTTTGTACTTTTATACCTGTTGCACTTGTAGAGATTACGGAGAGTGGTTGTCTCCACTGGTGGGCAATATTTCCTATCATCTCTCCCATTGATACTAATTTTGCTTGTTGGAGAAGTTGTTGTTCTTGTTGTTTAAGAAGAGTAATATCTACAATACTTATCAATCGAACATCTCTATTCTTGAAATAATGACTTTTTAATAATACAGGTATTGAGGAGTTGTCTTTTTTTAAAATACGAAATTCATAAGCCGGAGTATCTGCTTGCAATAGTTTCTTTTTTGCTATAGTTTTATACTCTTCAGGGACGAATGATAATATCTCTTTACCTATTAATTCTAATTTTGAATTGAATCCCAAAATATCTACGCTACTTTGATTTACCTCAATACAAATCCCTTTTTTAAAAATTGTAATCCCTTCCACTGTTGCGTTTATAATTTCATCAAACTCTCTAAGTGATTTTTTTAATATATATTGTTTATAGATAAAAAATAAAAATAAAAATAAAATAAAAATAAAAATATATATTAAAATAGTATAATTAAAAGGTTTGTTAAAAGGTTTTGAAAGCCATTTTTCATGAATTATTTTTTTTGATTCTTCTGAGATATTTAATAGGGTTTTATTTAATATATTCAAAAGGACAATATTATCATCTCTAACAACAATAGAAAGATCATATTGCATATCTGAGTATCCTGCAATTTGTAGAGTCTTAAAGTTATATATGTTTTTATAATAAGATAACACAGGTAAAGTTGCTATTGTAAAATATACATCTTCATTTTCAACAGCTTCAAAGGCTTCTTTATATCCTTTTGTTTCGAGTATTTTTATATTAGGGTAAGCGGTTTTTAATTTACTAATAAGACCACTATGTTCTTTTCTTGAAAGGGTCTTATCTATGATTTGTTCAAGGTTATTTACAAGTGGTTTATCATCTTTTGTAACTATTGCTAGATTATAACTTAAGTAAGGCTTTGTAAAGTTAGCGTATTTTGATCGTCCTTTAGTTTTTATAGCAGCAGGGAGAATATCACATTTTTTATTTTTTAAATATTCTTGTGATTCACTCCAAGATTTTGTTTTAATAAATTCAAATTGTAAACCAGTCTTTCTCCCAACAAGTTTTAATATATCTATGGAGATACCATTTGGTTCACCATCTTTGTTTGTAAATTCTATAGGAGTCCAATTTGGATTTGTACATACTTTTACAATCTTTTTTTTTAAGATATAGTTTTTTTCACTTTTTGTTAACTCATTATTTTTATTATCTATGTGATAAATTGAATTCTTAAATGAAAGTTGTGTATTTGAATTGCCTAAGAGTCTATAGATATCATGTATTTTCTCCAATCTCTCTTTTTCAATAGTACCTATTGTATCAGTACCCTCATATGCTAACTCTTTTAGTTTTTCTCCTTCATATACAAGAGCTTCTTTTGATTTATTTAAAGAGTTATATTTTTTATAGATTATTTCACTTGTTTCTTCTATATGTTCAAAAGCGTATTCCCAACCTTTTAAGGAAGCAAATGTGAAGTTTTTAACTAAATTTGGATTTTTATTTAAAGTTTTTTTATTTGTAATGAGTAAATCATTATAAAAATCAAATCCATAATCTTTTGGATTAAAAATAACGGGCTCTCCACCTAATTGTTTTAATATATAAGGCTCATTTGAAATATAGGCAGCCATAATATCTGCATGACCATTTAATAAATCTTCTACATCAAAAGTTTGTTTGATTATCTCCATCTTATCAAAAGCAGTTTTTTGTGAATATAACATGGATAATAAAGAAGCATTAGTACTTAAATCTGTAGTAGACATAAGTTTTTTCCCTTCTAGGTCTTGAAAGTTTTTTATATTTGAACTTTTGTCAGTAAGTAGTACTAAAGGGGAAGATTGAAATATTGCTGCCAAAAAAACTATATCATTTTTATTTTTTTCAGTTATAAAAGCAGTTGATCGAACAACAGAAAAAGTTGATTTTTCTTCTACAATGTTTTTAGCCATATCGATACCATGCTCCCACTCTTTGATATCTACATCCAAGGAAACATCATCGTAAAAACCTTTCTCTTTTGCCATAATATATCCAGCAAATTGAAATTGGTATTTCCACTGTAATTGCAATGATACTTTCTCATTTGCAATAAGTAAAATAGTAAGAAGATGTAAGGCTATAATAATTTTATTTAACATTTCAAGAGTATAACTGAAACTCAATAAAATATTTATTACATTTGTTGTACAATTATGAAATGAATAAGAAAAAAATATTTTTAACAAATGATGATGGTTGGGATGCAAAAGGTTTAAAAAAGCTTATTGAGGTTTTAAGACCTATTGCTCAACTAACTATCGTTGCTCCAGCAACAGAAAAATCAGCATCAGCTCACAGTATGACGCTAACACGTCCGATGAAGCTAATTGGAGTAGATGATGATTATTATAAAATGGATGATGGGACACCTACTGATTGTGTTTTTATTGGGTTAAATAATTTATATAATACAGAAATTGGGGATAAGCCTGATTTAGTAATAAGTGGGATAAATATTGGTTCAAATATGGGAGAAGATATTACCTATAGTGGAACAGTAGCAGGTGCAAGTGAAGCAGTACTTCAAGGGATACCTGCCATTGCAATAAGTCAAGTTTTTAATGATCTCAATAATGTGAATAAAGATGCATGGGAATATGAGTTAGCATGTAGTGTGATTAAAGATATTGCACAAAAAATTTTAGAGGGTAATTTTCCTTTAGGAAAAAGAAAAATATTAAATATCAATATTCCACCTTGTGGTATTGGAGAGTGTAAAGGGATAAAAATAACAAATGCAGGGTATAGAGAATATGGAAATGATTCTCATAGATATACAAGCCCAAGAGGCGAAGAAGTTTATTGGATAGGTTTACACCCACTAATATGGCAAAAAGTAGATGGGAAAATGTGTGATTTTGAAGCAATTAAAGATAATTGTGTTTCAATAACACCTGTACAACTTGATATGACAAGTTATGATGATATAGAAAAATTAAAGGAATGGATACAATGAAAAATAGCTTTTATGATGAGTTATTAGGCGATATAAATAAATTAGTTGGTGATTTAAAAGATGAAAATGAATTGATTAAAATTTTAAAAAAAAGATTGACTAAAAAAGAGTTTCGATATTATAAATTAAAAGTTGAAAATGCTACAACTAAAGATATGATAAAAGAGTTAAGTGTTGATAATGAGAGATTTGAAGAGATAGAAGCACAAACTATTCATAAACTAAATCAAGAAAAAATTAAACAGGAACTTACTTTATCATGAGTTTTGTAAAAGCAATAATTTTCTTTGCTTTTTTAGTGATATTTATTGCAGGTTGTTCAACTAAAATTGAACAAAAACCACATTTAACAAAAGCAAATTTAGAAGAGGTTAACTGGGAAGAGCTCAAGGGCTTTGAAAATGATAATCTTGAACTATCTTTTGAAGTTTTTAAAAAAGCATGTACAAAATCTAAAAGATATGATACCTTAAAAGAGATATGTACTAAAGCAACTCAATTAGATATAAAAGACTCAAAAGAGTTTTTTACAAAGTTTTTTACACCATATAAACTTTTGGATGGTAACAATGTTGATGAGGGTTTGATAACAGGATATTATGAACCTATTTTACATGGAAGTTTAATACAAACAGATGTTTATAAATACCCAATATACAAAACACCTACAAATCTATTAACAGTAGATTTTTCTAGTTTATATCCTGAATTAAAAGATTATAGATTACGAGGAAAAATTGTTGGCAATAAAGTAATTCCTTATGATAGTAGAGAAGATATAGAAACGCAAACTCATTTAGAAGCTATATGTTATGTAGATGATAAGATTGATCTATTTTTTTTACATATCCAAGGGAGTGGAAAAGTGCAACTTGAAAATGGAACAATTATCAATGTAGGATATGCACAACAAAATGGAAGAGGTTATTACCCAATAGGAAGAAAGCTTATAGAAGAGGGACATATAGCTAAAGAAGATATGTCACTACAAGCTATTAGAAAATGGCTCAAAGAAAATCCAAAACAGATTGATGCTATACTTAATCTTAATGAGAGTTATATCTTTTTTCATAAAAGTGATAAAACTGCAACAGGAAGTTTAGGTGTCCCTTTAGTAGCGAATAGAAATTTAGCAGTTGATAGGAGTTATATACCATTAGGATTTCCAGTATTTATTGATACAACCAATCCCCTTGATGAAACACCTATTCAGCAGCTTATGGTAGCAGCTGATACGGGTGGAGCAATAAAAGGTGAAATACGTGCAGATTTCTTCTTTGGAAATGGGGAAAAAGCAGAAAAACTTGCAGGTATAATGAAACAAAAGGGAAGTTTGTATATACTCATACCAAATAACATAAAAGAAACTGATGAGAATGATGAAGGATAAAGAGTGCATATAACAAATAAAATTTCTAATTTATTTCATAAATTTGCAACTTATGAATTTCCTAAAACTGTACAAAATATTATAAATATAGGTTATGTAAAGTTTTTGGGATTAGATATGAGAGAGTTTAAAGACCCCAAAAGTTATCGAACTTTAAATAAGCTTTTTACACGAGAATTAAATACTCCAAGAGAGGTAGATCATAGTTTAGATAATTTTATAAGTCCAGCAGATAGTTTTGTCACACAATGTGGTCAAATAGAAGATGAAACAGCTCTTCAAATCAAAGGGATGAGTTACAGTGTAAGAGAGTTGCTTACAGATGAAATTTTGTATGATAATTTAGAAAAATTAAAAGAGGGTTCTTATGCAAATTTTTATTTAAGCCCAAAAGATTATCACAGATATCATGCTGTTTATAATTGTCAAATAACAAAGTTAGTTCATGTACCAGGGAAATTGTATCCTGTTAATCTTACATACCTTCACAAACAAGAAAATCTTTTTATTGAAAACGAAAGAGTCGTTTTAGAGTGTAAAACAAACGAGGATAAATTGTTTTATATGGTTTTTGTTGGAGCATTGAACGTTGGAAAAATGGCATTTACCTTTGAGGAAAAAGTATCCACAAATAGTGATATAATTTATCCCGTAACATATGAGTATGAGGATTTATATGTAAAAAAAGGTGATTGCCTTGGGTATTTTGAGATGGGTTCAACAGTATTGATATTTTGGGAAAAAGATATGGTTGAGTTAAATAATATTATCAATACCGAAGTCAAGTTCTCAAATATTATTGCTACAATAAACTAATATAAAAAAAGGGGGGGGAGAAATGGTGAATTATAGATTTAAACTAATAATCTTATTTTCACTTACAACTTTTTTATTTTCAAAAGAGTTAATTACACCAATACCTTTAGAGATTAAGTACGATAAACAAAAAGCTCTTTTAGGGAAAAAACTTTTCTTTGATACAAGATTAAGTGAAGATAATAGTATGAGTTGTGCAAGTTGTCATATCCTAGATGAAGGTGGAGATGATAATTTACAATTTTCAGTAGGTATAAATGGACAAATAGGAAATATAAATGCACCAACAGTTTACAATAGTGTATTTAATATAGCACAGTTTTGGGATGGAAGAGCTGCAGATTTGCAAGAACAAGCACATGGTCCAATCGAAAATCCAATTGAGATGGGGACACAGATAAATAAAGTAATCACAAAACTTCAAAAAGATACAATTTTAAAAAAAGAGTTCGATGAACTTTATAAAGAGGGAATCACTGCACATAGTATCACAGATGCAATAGCACACTTTGAAACAGCATTAATTACTCCAAATGCACCTTTTGATAAATATTTAAAAGGAGATGAAAAAGCTATCGATGAAGATGCAAAAGAGGGTTATAAACTTTTTGTGGAATATGGATGTATCTCTTGTCATAATGGCGTGAATATAGGAGGTAATTTATTTCAAAAAGTTGGTTTAATAAAAGAATTTGAAACGACTGTTAAATCACTAGGAAAATATGATGTTACGGGAAATAAATTTGATATTAATTATTTTAAAGTTCCTACATTAAGAAATATTTCTAAAACTTCACCATATTTTCATGATGGTTCAATCTTTGATTTACAATCTGCAATTAAAGTTATGTTAAAGATTCAACTAGGTGTAGTTGCTTCTTCTAGTGAGATAGATAAAATTGCAAAATTTTTAAAAACACTTGATGGTGAAATTCCAAATATAATACGAAGTAGTAATTAGTATGAAAAAACCGATAATATTTTCGATACTTTTTTTAATTGGATTATTGTTTTTAGCATATAATAAATATGATACAAAAGAGAAAATAACTAACTAT
>Ga0209633_10005222_pt1 | contig 11467 bp, 8 predicted proteins | sample Cruoilmetagenom1_FD_187290 | JGI IMG/M metagenome (GOLD analysis project Ga0209633, IMG submission 187290) | Oil polluted marine microbial communities from Coal Oil Point, Santa Barbara, California, USA - Sample 1 (SPAdes) (version 2) | ecosystem: Environmental > Aquatic > Marine > Oil seeps ... | reverse complement strand
GGAGCTTGAATACGGAAAGTTTCTGATGTATGCCGAGGGCTTTGACGGCGACCTGGGCGAGATTGTTATTAATAATTCTGAAATTTCAGCTTCCGACAGTTGTCTGACTCTTCCACCTCTCGGAGAGGCTGATTTTCCGACACTCTATCCGGGCTACGAAGAGGTGGTATTCAGGATTGAGATTGAAGACGGTACGGGTGAAGAATCCGAAGCAGTTTTTTATGTTGACGGAGGAAATGCCGAGATAGCTGAAGTCGATTTCTCAGACCTTGAAACGCAGGGTTTCGTAGCATTCAGCCTGATATTCTCTAAAGATTCGGTTAATTTTGCCGCCGGCAGTGAACAGGCCGGAGAAACAGGTTTTTCCGGTGATTTTAGCGGAGTAGGCTACAGGATTAAAAACAACAGCCTGAGTGAAAATCTGGTGATCAAGAGTATATTAGTAATTAGAAAAAATATTAGTATTTCAGAAAAGGCCCCTGATATTTCCGGAAAACAGCTGAAATCCGGGATAAACTCAACAGAAAATAAGAATAGAAGTTAAGGATGAAAAATGAAAAAACATCTCATTTTACTATTACTCGCGGTAGTTCTAATCTCAACTGTTTCGGCACAGGAAGTCTCCGAGAAGCAGGAGATTGCTGTTTTTTCATTAAGTTATTCTGACTGGACTATCCCAAGCGGCGCATTGGGGATTGTGGACCAGCAGATAATTGAGGTGTTAACGAATTTGGGGCGATTTCAGATTAAGGGTTTGGAATTCAGGTTGAGAGCCGATGATGTTCTGGATTTTATTGATATGATTAAGGATGTAAACGAATCAAATATGGTCATCGATGAGAAATACAGGTTTGGAGAAGCGGTTTTCACTGAAGCCGATTTTGAAGAGCTGGTAGCTTCCTTCATTATCGTCGTGCCTGCATTAACTTTCTACGATTCAATAGTTGAGACTACCGGAGACGGAGCTGTCTGGGAAGTTGAGCTGCAGACGGCATTTACCTTTATTCATGTGAAAGATTCGACTACATTGGCTCAGTTTTCAATTGATACCTTCGGAACCGGAGAAACTCAGCGCGAAGCTACTCTCGATGCAGCAAAGGCTATTTCGGGACAGCTTGACTATGAACTGCGCAGCATTGAGGAATTTCAACTTAAGTCCGGAATAATTGAAGTTCTTCCCGGGAGCAGGGTAATTATTGAGCTTGGGGAAGGTATGGGCCTGGCGAAAGGCGATGAGTTTTCGATTATGCAAACAAAAACCCTTAATTCAGGTCATACCATAAAGGAAAGCACCGGTCTTCTTGTAATCTCGGATGTGAAACAGGACGTGTCCTACGGCCGTGTTCTCTACAGCGACGGCAGGGTGAATCCCGGAGACCAGCTTGCGGAAGTCCCGCGAATGGGAATAGATGTATCAGCATATGGAACTATGCTGTTCAATATACCTGAGGACGGCCCCATCAGCCTGGACGGCGGCCTGGTCGGGGTTAAGTCTGTATTTGCCCGCGGTTTCTATGATATGAGACCTTTCGTCGGAGTTGAGGTCCCTCTGGTTGACGGGACGCTGAATAGCCTTTGGCCCGGGCTTTCGCTGTCAGCCTATGTCGGCGGGGAACTGATGTGGTTTCTCGGAAGGCTTCAAATTGAACCCTCTATTGCATTTGGAGTTACAGGACTGGTTCCTCTGACTGATACTGATGAGTTTGTGATGTCGCATATCGGCGGGAAGGCAGGAGTGGCCTTGAACTGGATGCTGACGGATAGTTTAAGATTGTTTATAGACGGCGGTTATACACACTGGTTCTCGATTGCACCGGACTGGTTGCCGTCGGTCGATGCATTCGGCGGGATTTTTGCCGGACTTGGTGTTACATTTAAATTATAAAATTGGAGATAAAATAGTGAGATCCAGAGAAAAATTTACCAGATATCTTTTATATACGGCAGTTCTTGTGCTGCTGTTTGCTGCGATGTCCTGTAGTACTCCAGGCAAAGCGTCAGCCGGACCCGCAGAGGGGAAGCCTTCAGGTTCAACCGAACCTGTCTATTTCGGTTATGGTGAGGGACCTGGTTCCATTGAAGCAATTCAGAATGCAAAAAAAGATGCGGTGCAGACTGCGGCTGCAGACCTCCTCGGCAGGGCTGCGGCAAACGGTCAGAAAGAAGAACTTGCTTATTTTTTCAATTCTATAAATGATATTGAACCCTATGTCATTGCCGGAAGTCAGGAAACAGTAGAAAGCAGAAATGACGACGGTTTTTACTACCATCTCGGCGTAAGGGTTAACCTCGAGGTGCTTGCCTCAAAATTGAAAAGCTCGGATATCCTCGGTGGACAGATAGACGGGAAGGAGGGAAACATTTACCGGCTTTCTGATCAGGACTCTCCCGAAAAACCAGTGTCTGCAGCTGAGATTTCCACTCCCCCGCAGAAGGCAGAAGTGGCTGAGGTTGAGGAACCGGCGCCCGCTGCTGAAGCCCTTCCTAAGGCAAGTGTTGAAGAACTGAAGATTATCAGCGAATATCTGGATTCATTAACCTATATGGTTTACTTCAATGAGGAAACTGAAGCCGACCCCTTCCTCACCCGTACCGCGGTAATTTCAGCAAACCGTTATCTTGATAAGGAAGGTGCCGAATATGTTGATCTCACTCAAATAGAGAGAATCAAAGAAGATCAGCAGCTTGTTTATGAAGAGGAAACCGGTGAAGCTGTAAGCATAGTGCAGTGGATAGCTCATAAGCTTAATGCTGATGTCTATATCGAACTGTCTCTGAGTACGAGCACAAAGACCGAAGGCAGTAAATACTACGGCAGTGCCAATGTCAGTCTGAACAGCTTCAATGCGTCAACTGCAGAAGGTCTTGGTTCGGCCGTATACCAGACTATTCCGCCGGCATTCAGCCGCATCTCCGAGAAGGATGCGTTAACGAATGCGGTATCATCAGCCGTCTATAACGGGATGAAGGCAGCAGTCGCCAAGGCTGAGAATGAAGCGGCTAAAGCCGCGGCGAAAGGTTTCAAATACAGCCTTTCATTGATGAATACATCTGACTCGAAAATGATGCGTGATTTTGAGAAGAAGCTTGAACGGAAGGTTCAGGCTATTAAGCGGGTTTCATATTCGCCAGAGGAAAGCACGTTTGAGGTATATCTTATTGGAGATATCGCAGATTTAGAGGATCTAATCTATGATACAGTAGAATCCGTTCCCGGCATGGAGGGGATAATGCTTGTCATGCAGAGAGGAAACTCGATAACTTTTGATACAGGGATGTAGTGGTGAAAAGAAAACGTTTTCTGCCGGTAATCCTGGCAGCAGCAGTTATTTGTTCCGCATGTACCACATCGGCAGAGCTTGCTCCGGCCTGGACGAATGCCCCGCCTGATGATAATGCCGAGTATACATACTTCTTAGGGATTGGTTCAGCCTCATCGGGCGATGAGGGCGCTGCATCAGCCGAAGCCGCCTCGCTGATTGTTGCAGATATAACCAAGTTCCTCGGAGTAAGAATAACATCTGATACTACGGCTGAAGCGAAGGACGCCTATGGTAAATTTGAATCAAGTCTGATCTCGGTGGTGCAGGAGAAGTCTTCTGCACGGCTCAGCGGCCTGAGGATGAGTAAGCGTCATGTAGAATCAGATGAATCCGGTGTGACGGTTTATCTGCTTGCCGAATACGGTACAGCTGAGCTTAAGGCTGAAAAGATCAGACTCGCTGAGCTCTTTAAGGAAAAACAAGAGGCTATATCGGGTCCCGAGAAAGAAGGCGACAAGCTCGTTCTCGAGCTAAAGTATTACCGCTCAGCGGTTCAGTATATTGAAGCTGCTTTAGCTGCATCAAATTCAGATTTGGAGAATGCCGATCTGAAGTTTGAACGTAATATCATTAAAGCCCGTGAATCTATCGATCATCTGAAGATTGAGAACGTCTCTGCTCCTCCAGGTACCTATGTCGGAGAAGATTTTGACCAGGATTTCAGGGTCAGACTGTCCTCAGACGGGATAAATATCGAAGGACTTCCGGTAACGGTGAGCTATAAGGAACTTCGGGAAAACGGAAGAAAGACAATCAGGACGCATACGGTTCTGACCGACAGTGAAGGAATTGCCGCTTTCAGGCCTCCGGCCCCGGAATGGGTGGGCAATGAAAAGATAACCTTCTTTCTCGATATGAGGGCTGTGATTGAACCGCTTGAAGAGGTTAGTTTCAAGCTTCTGCAGTATGTAGACGGCCTGGAGCAGGCGGTTAATGCAAAGCGAACATCCTTTAATTTCGAGGTTCTTTCGAAGGCTGTTGAGATCCCGACCTGTGTGATGGTGATGGATGTGGATCGAAGCGGAAACCCCCTGAATAAAACCGATACGGCCTCAGGTATTCTGTCTGAACTTTCGGATGCAGGTTTTGATGTTTTCATCCTTCCGGTTGATTACCGAATGACGGCTGTGAGCGATACCGAACTGATTGAGCTCGTTCGTGAGCAGTATGGAAATATCTATCAGCGTTTTATCTTCGGTACAGCAGAGATAAGCAGCTTTGAAGAAAGTTCGGGCTCGGTGATTGTAAAGGTTACCGGTAAGATTAAAGCAGTTGAGCTTGAATCAGGCCGTATTCTCTTTTCAGCATCCGAACAGAAGCGTGCGAGAGGCGGAAATAATTCAGCCACAATATCAGCGGCTTTTTCCAGTCTGGGAAGAATGTACGGCGATAAACTGGTATCAGATCTACCCTGAAAATAAACCGTTGGGATTGTTTGAGATAATTCCGATGGCTCCGGCTGCCAGCAGGCGCTGTGCTTCATCCTGGTCATCTACCGTCCATGACATAAACGGTTTGTCTCCACTCAGCATATTGAATAGATTGAAGCATCTTCTAATCTTTTTATAATGCGGTTTAAGAATATCCGCCCCTGCTATCCACCTTCCCTCGCCGTTACGAAGATACCATGGCAGCTTAGCGGCGTTGGTATAGATAATTGCAGTCGGAACATTAGAAGCTGTCTGTTTGAAATACTTTAACGGCATTGGATTGAATGAAGATACAATGCAGCGTTCTTCAAGGCCGTATTCTGAAATGAGTTTATACAGCTTGACTTCGATTCCGGTCCTTGAGGTTTTTCTGCATTTTATTTCGATATCATAGTATACTCTGCTGCCGAGAAGATCGAAAACATCCTGAAGCAGCGGCAGTTTCTCTCCGCTGTACTTTTCACTTTTCCAGCTTCCAGCATCGAGAGTTTTAATCTCATCCCAATCAAGTTCCTCTATGAGACCGTCGTACCCGGTTACCCTTTTTAGGTTATGGTCGTGGGTGACGACAAGCTCTCCCGACCGGCAGAGATGGATATCCAGTTCGATGCCGGGTACTGTTCTGTTCACTGCTTCTTCAAAGGCGGCCAGGGTGTTTTCGGGGGCGATACTTGAGTATCCTCTATGCGCAAAGATGTAGGGTTCTTTCTCTCCTGGGTAAATGATCATAGCCAAGAATATCACCTTGTTTATTTTCACGCAATCAGTTAGCACCGATTGTCAGGCAGCCCGATTGAAAAATAACACGAATTTCATTATTCTGTCATCAATGAAAGAACTATCTTACAACACCGAAGATCCGATCGCAGCTCTGGCTACGGGCTGGGAAGAAAGTGCTATCGCAGTGATTAGAACGAGCGGCACCGATGCAATTGAGCTGGCTGCCGGTGTTTTCTCGAATAAAGACGGCCTTCGCAGTGCTGAAGGCGGAACTATAGTTTACGGTTATGTTCTAGACCCGGAAACAGGAGCGCGTGTGGATGAAGTCCTCGCTGCCGTTTTCAGAGCTCCCCGCAGCTACACCGGAGAGGATTCTGTTGAGTTTTTCTGTCACGGCGGAATCCCCGCTGTATCGGTTGTGCTTTCAGCCCTGAAAAAAGGCGGGTTCCGCGACGCTGCACCGGGAGAGTTTACGATGCGTGCCTTTGTAAACGGTAAACTGGATCTGACAAGGGCTGAGGCTGTACATGAAATTGTAACAGCTAAAACCGCCAAGGCACACTCGCTGGCGCTAAACCGCCTCTCAGGGGCGCTCGAACTTCGAATTGAGGACCTCAAGCGCCGTGTACTCGACATGCTGTCATCTGTTGAACTTCTGCTTGATTATCCTGAAGATGAACTCGACGGGCAGGCGGGGGAGTATCCGCTTGATGTACAGGCCGTAGAAAATCTCTGTGCTGATGTTCAGCGGCTGGCGGACAGTTTTAAAGCCGGGAAGGTTTTTCGTGACGGAGTACCCGCGGCACTTGCGGGAAGAACCAATTCCGGTAAGTCGTCGCTGTTCAACCTGCTGCTTAGAGAAGACCGGGCGATTGTTTCTGAGATACATGGAACCACCCGGGATTATATTGAGTCATGGATTACGGTAAAGGGCATTCCCCTGAGACTTTTCGATACAGCAGGGCTTCGTAATTCCGATAATCCGATTGAAGCGGAGGGAATCAAACGAAGCGGTGAGGTTATTGCAGATGCAGGTATTATCCTTTACCTTGTTGACGCTGTCTGCGGCTTGAATGAAGAAGACAGAACCTTTCTGGACCGCCTTCAGGGTGAAGAGCGGCTTATCAGGCTGTGGAGCAAGATTGACGCCATCCCGAATGAGGGGGCATATGATGAAGATCAGGTCCCAGACGGTTTTATCCCGATAAGTTCGCTGACGGGTGAGGGCCTTGCTGAACTTGAAAAAGCCCTTGCTGAAGCGGCACTTGGTAAAAAAGGACTGGATGATACTGTCGTTATTGATTCAATGCGTCAGCGCGATCTGCTTCAGCGTGCTGCAACGGCCCTGGACAAGACAAGGAGTGCAGCGGAAGAACAGGCTCCCCTTGATGCTGCGGCAATGGAGCTGCGTGATGCTCTCGATGCCATGGGTGAGATAACAGGAGAAGTCAGTTCGGCTGATATCCTGAATAATATTTTTTCAAATTTTTGTGTAGGAAAATAATTTGAGTAAAGCAGATTTTGATGCAATTGTAATAGGCGGCGGTCACGCAGGCATAGAAGCCTCCCTGGCGCTTGCCAGGCTCGGGTTTGAAACAATGCTTATAACCCAGAGTCTTGACACTATAGGCAGGCTTTCCTGTAATCCGTCTATAGGCGGGTTGTCCAAAGGCAATATTGTCCGTGAGATTGACGCCCTCGGCGGTGAGATGGGAAGGCTGATAGATGCTGCGATGATACAGTTCAGGATTCTGAATCAGAGACGCGGTCCGGCCGTCCAGGCTCCCCGCGCTCAGGCTGATAAATTTCTGTACAATAAACTCGCGAAAGAAACGGTAGAAAACCAGAAAAATCTTCAGCCTTTTCAGGATACGGTTACCGATTTCATCCTCGATGATGACGGACGTGTGATTAAGGGCGTCGTTACCGAGCGCGGAAGACGTTTTACAGCCCGTACGGTTGTGATGACAACCGGAACCTTCATGGAGGGGAAGATCTTCATCGGCGATTATGAATCCCCCTCGGGGCGTATCGGCGAACCCGCGGCAATCGGGCTTGGAACCTCGCTGAGGCGGTTGGGATTCAGGGTGGCCAGACTTAAAACCGGGACACCGGCCAGGGTTTCATCCGCCTCAATAGACTACAGTCGAATGGAAGAGCAGCCCGGCGACCCGGAAATAATCCCGTTCTCATTCGCAAATGACGCAGTAGACAGGCCGCAGGTGCCGTGTTGGATAACCTATACGAATGAAAAAACTCATGAGATTATCAGGGCAAACATGGATAAATCTCCCCTCTACGGAGGAAAGATAGTCGGTACCGGCCCGCGTTACTGCCCGTCCATCGAGGACAAGGTTGTAAGATTCCCAGACCGGGATCGTCATCAGATATTTGTTGAGCCGGAAGGCCTGGGTTCGGACGAGATGTATCTCAACGGTATCTCATCCTCACTTCCCGAAACAGTACAAGAGGCCTTCATCCGAACCCTTCCCGGCCTGGAGGATGTAAAAATCATGCGGCCGGGATATGCTGTTGAATATGACTTCATTGACCCGCGCCAGCTGCTGCCGTCGCTCATGACGAAGAAGATTGAGGGCCTGTTCAGCGCAGGCCAGACAAACGGTACATCAGGCTATGAGGAAGCAGGCTGTCAAGGGCTTCTGGCAGGTGTTAACGCTGCGCTTTTCATGCTCGGCCGCGATCCGCTTGTGCTGAGCCGTTCCGAGGCCTATACAGGAGTTCTAGTTGATGATCTCGTGACCCTCGGGACGAAGGAACCCTACAGGATGTTCACCTCGAGGGCGGAGTACAGGCTCTGTCTGCGGCATGATACCGCTGATATAAGACTGAGTGAAAAGGCCGCCTATGCCGGACTCCGCAGCGAAACTGCCGCACAAGCCCTTGCTGAAAAGATGCAGGGTATAGACGAGATTAAAGAGCTGCTCTCCTCGCGCAGAGTTATCAAAAGAGATCTTGAATCGGCGGACGGCAGGATAGAAGGTCTCGAGCAGCGGCTTGGAGAAACCTTTGAAAAACTCATGAAGGTTCCGAACTTTACTACCGATGATCTGCTTCTGCTTGAAAAAAAACTGGAAACTCGAAATCGAAGATGGCTTGATCAGGCTGCAGTTGATATTAAATATGAGGGATATATCGGACGGCAGCAGAAACAGATCAATCGTTTCAAACGGATGGAAAATCTGAAAATAGCCGCTGATTTTGATTATGACGCAGTATCGGGCGTATCGGTTGAGTCGATCGAAAAATTCAAGGATATAAGACCCCTGTCTGTCGGGCAGGCTTCTAGAATCTCCGGAGTGCGTTCTTCGGATATTGCCGTTCTACTTGTAGCGCTGGGGCGGGGAGGAGATGGGCGGACAGATAATGAATAAATTAATAGACGGACTTAGTCTCCTTGGTATTGAAGCCGATGCCGGTCATTTAGCAAAGCTTGAAACATATATACAGGAGCTTGAGCTCTGGAACTCGAAACTGAATCTTGTCTCAATTGAGGACTATGAACAATTGATAGTAAGACATGTTCTTGACTGTCTCGCAGGGCTCAAGCCTCTTCAGCAGCTTGAAGGAGCCCGGGTTGCCGACATCGGCTCAGGTGCCGGGCTTCCGGGCCTTCTGCTGGCGATATTTATGGAAAACAGTCACTTCACGCTCGTTGAACGCTCGGGTAAGAAAGCGGGCTTCCTGCGGAGTACTGCAGCGCTGTTAGGAATGGTGGATCGTGTAGAGGTTGCTGATACTGATTTAAAGAATGTGAAGAGCGAGTTCGATATAGTAACCCTCAGGGCATTCAGGGATTTCGGAGATTTCTACACGAGCTTGAAGGCTGTGACAGCTCAAAGTGGAAGCATTGCGGCATATAAGGCCAGGAAATCTTCAATAAATTCAGATTTAAAAGCGGTTGGAATAGATCCGGAGGCGGTCGGGATAGTACCTCTTAAAGTCCCATACCTTGAGGAGGAGAGGAATCTACTGCTTATAAAGCCGTGGTTGTGAAGCCCAGTCTGGAATCAGGATTAAGTATCAATTTTCTTCATAACCTTAACAAGATCTTCTTTTTCCGACAGATCAATAAGTCTCGCTTCAACAAAATTCTTAGCTCCAGGGGAGTAAGAACCGGCCGATATGCACATTCCTCTGCCAGCCTTCACTTCTTTTATCTTTCCATAGAGATCCCGCACAATCAATTCTCCAACCTGTCCGGTTGATCTGATAAATCTGAAGATTATAACATCTTCCCATTTTGCAGAGCTGATATCTACAGTCATATCGATATAATCACTCTGCTGAGTCGCAACATCAAGGACCTTGATGCGGGTATTGGGGAACTGCGCCGCAATAATCTTCCTGCACATATTAATGAAACGGCTCTTGTCACCCATCAGAAAGATCTTAAGATTAAGGTTTGAATCAAGTTCTCCATACCGTTTCAGCAGCATTGCCGCATCTTTGTAATTCTGATTTTTTGCGACGATATTTTCAAGAGGATTTATTGCATTGGATATCTTATCCGCCTTTATGTAGCAGGTGGCCAGTCTGTAGTTTAGTTCTAGAATCATTTCAAGTTTGAGGTTTGGGTTCTTAAGTCCAAGTTCGAAGTACATCACGGCCTGATCATAATTCCTGAATTTCATCGATATAGTGCCTGAATAGATACAGGAATGGGCTCCGTATCTTGCATCGTTTCGAAGTGAAGCGAACATCTTCAATGCCGCATCCGACTGACCAAGATTGTAAAGACATTCACCTTCTGCAAAGGTAAGCTCTTTATTATCCGGTTCGAGTTCAAGGGCTGTCTTAATAGCTTCGCTTGCATCATTATACCTGTTCATTCTGTAAAGACTGAGGCCAAGGTATTTATATGTTGAGATATCATCAGATTTCTGATTCTTAGCTTGATTTAGAAAAGCCGCAGCTTTTTCATAGTTCTTCCGCAGGTATTCAAGGTAGCCGAGGTTGTAGTTAACGGTGAAGAGATCAGGGTTAACTGATCTTGCGAGCATGAAGCTCTTGTAAGCTGCTTTATACTGTTTGGATTTAATGGCACAGGTTGCATGCTTCAGAGTAATATCAAATTCATCCAGAGTACTGTCTGTTGCGCATAATTCCATCAGAATATCAAACAGTTTAAATGCTTTTTCATAATCTTTTTCCTGAAAATGAAGTTCCGCAAGATAGAGAAGGGCTGCCGGGTCCTTAGGATTCTGGATGAGCCTCCTGTTCGCTTCTTTAATCACCGCGTTCCTGTCTGTAGCTCTTGCTTTTTCAAGTTTTGAGTGAGATTTAGAATTCTTTCTACCTTTTATAACCAATACGACGATAATAATAGCAATAACAGATGCAATAATTGGGATGAATACATATGATTCCAGAATAAGCATAGTTTATTATTGTGTTTGCTAAAGTAAATGTCAAGTTGATAAAAATTATTGACAAAATATTTAACGGGTAATAGGTTTAATATAGAGGTAAGGAAATGGATAATTCTACGATAGGGATTAAAGTAGCTGACGGGACATATTTCCCAATTCTTGAGGAAGAGCGGACCGGAAAAAAGAAACTTGTTCTAACGACAGTAAATGATGATCAGGCCAGTGTACAGATTGATCTTTACAAAGGCGAAGGACAGGAGCTTAATGATGCACTCTATATTGGAAGCCTTGTAATCGAGGATATTATGCCCGCTATGAAGGGCGACCCCGAAATTGAGCTATTAATAGGCATCGATTCTGATGGTAATCTTAATGCTGAGGCGGGAGACACCGCAACAAGTGAAAGGCAAAGTTTGAGTGTCAGTCTAGAATCTCTGGATGACGGAGATTTTTCATCTCCTAATTTTGAGCTCGATGATCAAGGTTTTGATGAAATTCCTTCCCTTGATGAAGAACCCGCTTTAGATGACGGATCGTCCTTCGATGAAGAACCTGCCTTTGATGACGTTGCTTCTTTCGATGAAGAACCCGCCTTTGATGACGG
>Ga0209633_10005221_pt1 | contig 11468 bp, 8 predicted proteins | sample Cruoilmetagenom1_FD_187290 | JGI IMG/M metagenome (GOLD analysis project Ga0209633, IMG submission 187290) | Oil polluted marine microbial communities from Coal Oil Point, Santa Barbara, California, USA - Sample 1 (SPAdes) (version 2) | ecosystem: Environmental > Aquatic > Marine > Oil seeps ... | reverse complement strand
CGGCACCTGTGTGTCTCTCTGCCCCACGGGGGCATTATCAACAAAAACAGACTTTGCAGGTACACCGGAACGGGAATCAAATTCCGTTTGCGGGTTTTGCGGCATTGGCTGCAATTTGACGTTAGGCATAGCTGGAAATATGATTGTGGATGTTAACCCGGCCCACATTGAAAACAGCGTCAATGATGCGACGCTTTGTGTCCGCGGACATTTTGGTCATGACTTTTTAAACTCTACACAAAGACTGACCCATCCTCTTGCCAGAAAAGAAAAAGAACTCGTCCCGGTCTCCTGGGATAATGCACTGGAAACCACGGCAAAGAAACTTTTAGAAATAAAGGATCAGCACGGGCCCGAAAGTATCGCCTTTCTCGGCTCCTCAAAATGTTCCAACGAAGAGAACTACCTTTTTCAAAAAATTGCCCGCACAATCATAGAAACAAACAATGTGGACAATGGCGGGTATCTGTCCGGGAGACTTCTTCTTGATCTGGCGGAAGAACGAACTGACAAGGCAGGCCGTTTTAACTTTTTTGCCGGCCCTCTTTCCGGACTTGAACAGGCAGAAGTTATTTTCGTGCTAGGGGCCGAACCGGATCAGGCGGCACCGGTTTTGGACTATTATCTCAAAAGAAGTGCTAAAAAAGGTACTCCACTGATTGTGGCGAACCCCAAAAAAATAGGCCTGACAACCAGCGCCTCTTGTTGGATTCACCCTTACGGTTCCCCTAAGCCTGCGCAGAATTTTTTTGACACATTTTACCTTGAACTGATCAATTTGATTTCAGCAAATCTTCTTGAAAAAAACGCAATTGACACATCGTTTATATCTCGTTTCACAAGCGGCTATGAAGAATATAAATCAGATCTTTTATCACTGGACCAAAAAACATCTGTCGAAAAAGCAAATCTTGATAGCCGCTCAATAAAAAATGCTGCCGAGACATTAACAGGAAAGAAAATAACGTTTGTGGTCGGAGATGGATTGATGCTGCAACGATATGGCAAAGAGGCCATGGAAGCTCTGCTCAATCTTGCACTGATGACTGGAAGTATCGGATATAAAGGGGCGGGTTTTCACATTCTTTCAAAAGAAAATAACCTTGTGGGGGCATGGGACATGGGAACAGTTCCGGGGACCCTGCCGGGCAGGTTGATGATTAATAATGAGAATGATCGCAACATCTGGGAGAAAGCCTGGAAATCAAAAATCCCACAAACCAAAGGGTTAGACCTGTATCAAATGATAAAGAAGGCTGAAGAAGGTAGTCTTAAGGCAATCTACATAATGGGAGAAAATCCTCTCCGCAGCCTGCCCCAGCCAAACCGTCTCTTAAAATCATTCGAATCACTGGAATTTGTTGTCGCCCAGGACATTCTCTTTAACGAAACGGTTAATATTGCAGATGTGGTTCTGCCGGGAGCTCCCTTTTCTGAAAAAGCAGGCAGTTTTACAAATATGGAAGGTAAAATTCAATGTTTTTCCCCTGCACTACCGCCCCCGAAGAATGCCAAAACGGATTTGGAAATTTTAGGTTTAGTTGCTGAAAAAATGGGCGCCCCTGAGTACAAAAGCAATCACGAAGATATCAGAAAGGAGATCAGCAACACTATCTCCGCTTATTCAGAAACAGCTGCCTGCAAACACCCGATATGGATCCGGGAGAAAAATCAGTTACAAGATAACATGGCAGAAAAACAGATCCGTTTTTCACCCGTAACCTCGAGCAGTGAAACTGTATGTGATGATGATTATCCATTTATTGCTCTATTCGGATCTACTCGGTTTCATTTGGGAAGTGGCACGAGGACTGGACAATCTGAGCGGATAAACGTTTTTGCCCCTCAGGGAGAGATTGAAGTCTCTCCAGTTGACGCAGAAAAAATGAATTTGATTAAAGACGATCGGATCAAGGTCACCTCAGTGACAGGAGAACTGGAGAGAACTGTTAAAGTTAACAGTAATATTCGATCCGGTTATATCCATATCCCCACTGCCTATAATCATAACGATGCGAGATGCCTTATTCAACTTGTGCCTCTTCTAGACGCCGACTCAAGCGGATGGGATTCATGCCGGGTTACGGTTGAGAAGGTTTAAAACAGAAAGATGGAAATGCAAGAGAGGAAAAAAATGAATCCAACCGAAATGGATTGGGAAAAACTTTCTGAAATTCTAGCACAACATCAGGGGAAGAAATGGGGATTGATTCCCCTGCTCCAGGAAGTCCAGGAGGGTTTCGGGTTCATTCCTCCCGAATCCATTGAATCCATAGCTGAAACCCTCAACCTTTACCCCAGTCAGGTACAGGGTGTCATCACGTTTTATGCCGGTTTTTCTTCAGAACCAAAGGGAAAATGCGTTCTCAAGGTATGTCGAGGAACAGCCTGTCATGTAAAGGGAGGAAAATCTGTTCTGAGATTAATACAAAAAAATCTCGACCTCAAAGAAGGCGAAACCAGCCCTGACTATCAGTTTACCCTTGAAACCGCAGCCTGCCTGGGGGCCTGTTTTCTGGCGCCGGCTATGATGGTTGATCGTGAATATTACGGTAAACTGAACCCGATCAAGGTTACCAGTATTCTCGGTGAGTACCGGAAGGAAAAGGGAGAAGATTAAATCATGGAGAAACTTTCATCCATCGGACAATTTGAGTGGCTCCGCAACAGAATCCTGTCAAAAACTACAGAAGATAAATCTGTGGTACATGTCTGCATGACCGGCTGTCGCGCCTACGGTGCAGCTTCAGTTAAAGATGCGCTTGTGGAAGAAGTAGAAAAACAAGGCCTTTCCGAGACAGTTGAAATCCGATCAACCGGATGCCATGGTTTCTGTGCAAAAGCTCCTGTTATCGGGTTTGAACCCATGGGTATACAATACCAGGAGGTAACCCCCGAAGATGCCCCCGAGATTACCGCCAAAACCCTCAAAGAGAACCAATTAATCGAAAGACTGGCGTACAAAGACCCTAAAACAAAGGTACCCATCTATCACCTGGACCAGATCCCTTTCTATGCAAAACAGGAAAAAAGAGTTCTGAAACGGTGCGGGCGGATTGATCCCACAAGTGTAGAGGACTACATCGCAGCAGGGGGATATCAGGCCATTGTCAAGGCGCTCACAAAAATGAGCCCGGATGAGGTAATTGATGAGGTACTCTCTGCTGGAATAAGAGGGCGTGGAGGAGCTGGCTTTCCCACCGGCCTGAAATGGAAATTCGCCCGTCAGGCTGCAGGACAGCCAAAATATATCATATGCAACGCAGATGAAGGAGATCCAGGTGCCTTCATGGACCGGGCCATGCTGGAGGGAGATCCTCACGCAGTACTGGAAGGGATGCTGATTGGGGCCTATGCACTGGGAGCTGCTTATGGATACATTTACGTTAGGGAAGAATATCCGATCGCCATTGATCATCTTAATATCGCCATCGAACAGCTACAGGAACTGGGACTTCTTGGCGAAAACATTCTGGGTATGGGTTTTGACTTTGATTTGTCCCTGAAAATGGGCGCTGGTGCTTTTGTCTGCGGAGAGGAAACTGCTCTCATGGCATCTATTGAGGGAAAACGCGGCATGCCGACAGCAAGGCCGCCGTTTCCTGCCCAGGAGGGGTTGGACAGAAAACCATCCAACATCAACAATGTCGAAACCTTTGCGAATATTCCTCTGATTATTAATAAAGGGGCTGCCTGGTATGGAATGGTAGGTACTGAAAAAAGCAAAGGTACCAAGATTTTCTCCCTTGCTGGAAAGGTTAATAATACTGGTCTGGTAGAAGTTCCAATAGGGGCCACCATAAAAGATGTGGTGTTTGAAATAGGTGGGGGTATTCCCCAGGGGAGAGAATTCAAAGCTGTTCAGATGGGAGGGCCTTCAGGGGGGTGTGTTCCAAAACAGTTTTTAAACCTACCCATTGACTATGACACGATTCAGAAAATCGGCGCAATCATGGGCTCCGGTGGAATGGTTGTGATGGATGAAAATAACTGTATGGTTGAAATTGCTCGTTTTTTCCTGAGCTTCACCCAATCAGAATCCTGCGGAAAATGTGCGCCATGCCGCCTGGGAACTACTCAACTCTTAAAGATATTAACACAGATAACAAATGGCGAAGGCCGGATGGAGGATATCCAGACCATTAAAGATTTGGGCGAGACAATTACATCTGCGTCCCTCTGCGGACTCGGACAAACCTGCGCCAAACCTGCCTTATCCACTTTGAAATATTTTACAAAGGAGTATGAAGACCACATTAAAGAGCATCGCTGTAGTGGGGCGGTATGCGACTCGATGGTGATATCTGCCTGCCAGCACGCCTGTCCCGCCGGAATTGATGTTCCCAATTATGTTGCGGCCATTGCCTGCGGTAATTATAAACAGGCCGTTGATATTATCAGGGAGCGTAACCCGTTCCCGGCCGTTTGCGGGCGAATCTGCATCCACCCTTGCGAAACCAAATGCAGGCGTGGAGAGCTAGACGAAGCCATTGCTATCAGGACACTCAAGAGGTTTGCCTCAGACTGGTATTTTGAAAATATTGGCATGGCAAAAGAACCTTTTCCCATTATCTATTCCGAAAAGATAGCTGTTGTAGGTGCCGGTCCTGCCGGACTGTCCTGCGCTTATTTTCTATCCCAAATGGGATACAAAGTAACAGTATTTGAATCCCAGAAGGTTGGTGGCGGAATGCTGGGTATTGCCGTTCCTGAATTTAGGCTTCCCCGTGAAGTTATTGAGGAAGAGATAAAATATATTGAAAGCTGTGGCATAGAAATTTGCTACAACACACCCATCGATGCAAAGCGCACTGTAAATGATCTCTTAAGAGAAGGGTTCAATTCTGTGTTTATCGCAGCCGGTGCCCAGGCCAGTAAACAGGTGGGAATCCCCGGTGAAGAGCTGGCGTTAAGTGGACTTCTTTATGGGCTGCAGTTCTTGACAGACATCAGGTTAGGCGAAAAGATAGTGCTGGATGGAAAAGTTATCGTCATAGGAGGCGGAAATGTAGCTTTTGACGCCGCCAGAACTGCTCTTCGAATGGGTGCTCAGGACGTTCATATCTATTATCGCCGCGGTATCGAAGAGATGCCCGCCTGGGAAAAAGACATTGAGGAGGCTGTTGAGGAAGGCGTTATCATAAATCCTTTCTGGTCACCGGGGAAAATCATCCATGATAAGGAAAAAGTTACCGGTATTGAATTCATAGGGAGTAAAGCTATTCTGGAGCCGGATGGCAAATCCTATATAAAGGTTGAAAAAGATCGAACCCTGAAGGTTGATGCGGATACAATTATCATTTCAATTGGCCAGGCACCGGATTCTTCCTTTATTTCAGAAGACAGTCAACTGGAGAGATCCTTGTGGGGCAGTCTGGAAGTAGATAGCAACACCCTGACGACAAACGTTGATGGCATCTTTGCAGGCGGTGATTATATCACAGGACCGACCACAGTAATATCTGCCATTGCCTCAGGTAGAAGAGCTGCTATTGCCATTGACAAATACCTGATAGGTGCAAAAGGCCCTATTCGGATTATTGATGAAAAAACACAATTTGAGGAAACTGCCGGCCTTGCGCTTGATGAAGAGACAACCGAAGAAAAACCAAGAATCCAGATTGAAATTGAAAATCCTGTAGCCAGAACAAAAGACTTCCGGGAAGTTGAAAAGGGCTTCACCGAAGACCAGGCCCGTATAGAAGCGGGAAGATGTTTAAGATGTGATCTGGAGGAGAGATAATTATGATCAGATCGATTACAAAACCAAAATCAATAGAAGAGATTGAAAGACTTCTAGACGGGCTTAATCGAATTTTCATCATTGGCTGTGGAACCTGCGTAACTCTCACCCACACAGGTGGTGCCCCGGAAGTAGCTGCCATGAAGGAGATCCTTTTAGAATCAGGAAAGCTTGTTACCGGCCAAATCGTTGTTCCCGTGGCTTGTGACAATCTGACATCCGAGATTCTAAATGAGGAGATGGGGAAAATCGAGCAGGCTGATGTCCTTCTGATCATGACCTGTGCCTTCGGGGTTCAAACTGTTTCAAGCCAGCTGAAAAAAATGGTGGTTCCGGCCCTTGATACCCTCTTCATTGGCAAAGAGACCGCTTATGGCCAGTTTAATGAAATTTGTACTCAATGTGGAACCTGTATAATAGGTGAAACAGGAGGGATCTGCCCAGTGACCAACTGCCATAAAGGGTTGGTGAACGGACCATGTGGCGGAACAAATCAAGGTAAATGTGAAATCGACAGCAATAAAGATTGTGCATGGACTCTTATATATAATCGCTTGATGGAACTGGGCCGACTGGATTCCATGCGAAAGCTTCAGGGCCCGAGAAATTTTCTAGGTGAGCCTACACCCGGGAAATATGAAATATCGAAATCGTAAATTGTGATGGCGGCGTAAAAAGTCTCTCTCGCCGTCATTCCCGCGCAGGCGGGAGATAAGCGCAGACTTCGGTCTGGTTATTTAAATACGTTCTGGATTCCCGCCTGCGCGGGAATGACGGAGGCGGAGACTGTTTCGACATCTACGCTATCTATGACGCCATCGAGTACCCAAAAGGACTATATAGCTATGATCTCCTCATTTAAAAAAGCACTCGACTCAGGGAAATTTATCATTACTTGCGAGGTGGCGCCCCCAAAAGGTATAAACCTGGAAAAAACTGCCCACCACATTGAACTCCTGAAAGACAAAGTTGATGCCATGAATCTTACGGATCATCAGAGTTCCGTTATGCGCTACCCCTCTCTCGGGGGTGCGCTTATGGTAAAAGAAATGGGAGGTGAGCCCATATTACAGATGACCTGCAGGGATCGCAACAGGTTGGCTTTGCAGGGAGATCTTCTTTTTGCAGCAAGTCGCGGGATCCACAACGTTCTCTGTCTTACCGGTGATTCGGTCATGCTGGGGGATCATAAAACGGCAAAAGGTGTTTTTGATCTTGAATCCAGCCAGCTTCTGGCTGCAATCAGAACCCTTGAAAAAGGAAAAGACCTTGGCGGAAATGATCTGGACGGGTCTCCTGCTTTTTGTGCAGGTGCCATTGTCACACCTGAAGCAAACCCCATTGAACCTCAACTGATAAAATTTGAGAAAAAAATCGAGGCCGGTGCAGAGTTCATTCAGACACAGGCTGTTTTTGATCTAGACAAATTCAAATCATTTATGGAGTACGCAAGACAGTTTCCCGTAAAAATACTGGTTGGCATCATCCTGCTGACATCTGCTCCCATGGCCAGGTTTATGAATAAAAACATTGCCGGAGTCAATGTTCCTCAACCGTTGATTGATGAAATAGCCCAGGCGCCCAAGGGAGGAGCCATAGCAAAAGGAATAAAAATTGCCGGACGTATGATTAAAACAATCCACGCTGAAAATATTTGTGACGGTGTCCATATTATGGCTATCGGAAAAGAGGAGTTGGTGCCGGATATTATGGCTGCGGCCGATTTGACGTCATGATAATAGAAAATATGCACTCCAAAAAGCCACTTGAAGTCCTCTTTTATCTCCTGCGGGGCACAGCAACAAACAGATAAAGACATATCGCAACGCTATCATCTGTTAGAAATCTTTTTTTGTCCCCATCGTATGCCAGTTATATCCCAGCATTATTTTAAAGATATCGACAATCTTATCATCCCATTTCACATTTTCTTTTGGAATTTCAACATCTCTCTTCTCGACTGTCTTTATCTCTTTATCTTTTTCCATGCGTATTCTCCTTGGGGTTTTCACACTTTCAATCAAACTTATCTTATTCACAGTTTCAGGACAATATATTTTCTTAAATTATCTGCTATCCTGTACTGAAGAGAGCTTCCTGCATCATTAGAAAGAAAGAGAATCACGGCTAAAGGTTTTATAATAAGAATATCATATTAAAGAAGATACAATAGGAGTGCAGGTAAAAGGCAAAATCCAAGTGCAGTGGAGACAAAGACTATTCCGGCAACTTCTTCAGGGTGCTGATTATACATCTGGGCAAAGAGATAACAGAATACCGCTGCAGGCATTGAACACTGCAAAATGACCACACCTGCAGCCGGCCCCGAGAGTTTCAGCAGGGAGACCAGAACAACCCCGACTCCAAACCCCATTCCCAGACGCAACAGCGAAAGAAAAACAGGAATCTTGAATCGCCTTACCTTCAACCGTGACAGAGATACGCCCAGAGTAATCAACATCAGCGGAATAGTCAAATCACCGATGAGTTTAGTCGTATTGTAGAGCCATTCAGGAACCTGAGTACCGGAAAACAAGAAGAAGGCGGCCAGAATAGTGGCCGGAATGATGGGCATCTTAACAATAACTCTGGGTGAAAAACTGCCCGAAACAAATGCAGCACCTGCAGTCATCTGAAAAATAACAAAGACCGCAAAGAACGTTACCCCCAGAGTCAGCCCTTCTTTACCAAAGGCCAGATAGCATAAAGGCAATCCAACGTTCCCAACATTCGGAAAACTCAAGGTCTGAAGGTAGGCACGCTGGGGCAAACGGAAAATGGCAAGGACCAGTCCACCTATAACAATAAAGGCTATATTAGCTAAAATAGCTGCCAATCCCATTTCCAGAAGAGCATCGGGCGGCAAATTTACAGATGATAAGGTATAAAAAAGCAAGCATGGAGTTCCGAAGTAAGTAACAATGGAAGTGATCAGTCCTGTATCATAGGATCGACCACTTCTTGCCCAGCAAAAACCAATGCATACACTGATTAAGACAGGAGCCAGTATTGAGATGATTACGGAAAACATCAGCACATACTACACCGTTTTTAAAAAATAACTGTACCAAAAAATCAGGGCAGTCTTTTTGAAACCAATCCTCCTATGGTGGCATCCCTGCCTCTCCAAAAGGTTGAGATGATCACACCAATCTGGTATAATTAAGTTAAACAAAAATAGTTCGAATCGCATGTCAGAATTATCAGTTTTTCTATTTTCTCTCCCATAGGAGGATTGTTATGAGCCGAAAAAAAATATTGGTGGCCGTTGACGGGTCAGAATATTCAAATAAAGTCCTGGATAAAGCCATTGAATATGCAAAATTACTGGACGGTGAAGTTGTATTTGTTAATTGTCATAAAAGGTTCCCGGCAATCATTGGGCAGCCATACAGGGATAAAGAGATAGCAGACATAATCAGCGGAGCTGAAAAACTCATCAAGCCTTTTCTACAACAATTTAAAAATGAAAATATTCATGTTGAAGAACGGCTGATGGAGGAACCTGCCGGGGCGATGATCTCAGATATTGCCAAAATTGAGAAATGTGATCTGATCATTATGGGTTCACGTGGCCTGACCAACCTTGCAAGCATGATTGTCGGCAGCGTAACCAACAGAGTTCTGCAGACAGCTCCCTGCTCTGTTCTGGTAGTAAGGTAAAATATGAACAGACGCAGTTTTTTAAAACAGGTCGGTATCTGGTCCAGCGGCATCTTTCTGGCTGACCCGGTTTTTCGGATCACATCGGAATTGCTCGCTTCTGAAGCAGTGGCTCCAATACTCTGCGTTGGTACGGGAAAAAATTATAAATCCCTTGTATCTTCAGTTCTACAGCCCCTGGGAGGAATGGCTGCCTTTGTTAAACCTGGTGACCAGGTCGTGGTCAAACCAAATATCGGCTGGGATCGTCGCCCTGAACAGGGGGCAAACACTCATCCGGAAATAGTCAGGGCTGTAGTAGAACTTGCCATCCAGGCCGGCGCAAAAACTGTGATGGTCTTTGATCGTACCTGCAATGAAAAACGGCGGTGTTATGTCAACAGCGGCATCAAAGCAGCGCTGGACACCATAGATAACCGCAAGGTGCAATTCAACTATATCGATAAGAGAAAGTTTATTCCTGTCACTATTGAAAAGGGAAAATCGATCAAGAAATGGTCTTTCTATAAGGATGCTCTACAGGCCGACTGCTATATTAATCTTCCAGTGGCTAAACACCATAGCTTAGCAAAACTGACCCTGGGGCTGAAAAATACAATGGGAGTGATAGGCGGCAATCGCGGGAAAATTCATGCTGACATGGGCCAGAACCTTGCCGACCTGAATACAGTCATCAGATCCCATCTGACCATCATAGATGCTACTCGAATTCTCCTTCGCAACGGCCCCCAGGGAGGTAACATCAAGGACGTCAGGGTACTGGACACAGTGCTGGCCTCGCCTGATCCGGTGGCCGCTGATGCCTATGCAACCACCCTGTTTGGGTTCAAACCGGAAGAGATTGATTCCACCAGGGCTGCCACTGAAATGGGGTTGGGTGAAATGAACCTGGACAGAATGGATATCCGGACGATATAACATGATGCCGAGGATCACCCTTCGTACCTGCCGCAAAATTTCCCAGATTTTCTTTCTCTTCCTCTTTCTCCTTCTGTTCCGGTTAACTGACTACTCAGGCCTTGACGAGATCCCATATGCGGTTAACATCTTCTTCCGCTGGGATCCCCTCATTGCAGCCACTGTACTGCTCGCTGCAAAAACGTATATATCCCTCCTCTTACCGTCTCTTGTTATCCTTATTTTGACTCTTGTTTTCGGTCGTCTATTCTGCGGCTGGATATGTCCCATGGGTACACTGCTCGATTGTGCCGGCAAGGTAATCAATCCTCTACCGCAGACTAATTATTCACTGCGATCTGTCAAATACATCCTGCTTGCAGTTATTCTGATTTCCAGCCTCTTCGGGTTGCAACTCGTCGGTTTTTTCGATCCACTTTCTATCCTGGTCCGAGGGATGACACTTGCTGTTGACCCTGTCTTCAATCTCATCATAAGCGGCTTTTTTGACCCAATCTATCACTATGCACCGGAATGGCTCAGTAACACTACCGAGCCGGTTTATACTATTTTAAAAGACAGTGTATTGCCCCACCAGCAATCGTTCTTTAAACTGAGCAGTCTCTCCGGTTTTATTCTCATAACAATCATAGCACTGGAAAAACTTGACAGACGGTTCTGGTGCCGCAATCTCTGCCCTCTTGGTGCATTACTGGCACTCTTTGCCCGGTTCTCTTTTTACCGCCGATTCCCTGGTATTGCCTGCAATGACTGTCAGCACTGTGCACCATCATGCAGGATGAACGCATTTGACACAAAGAGTGGATATATACGACATGAGGAATGCAATCTCTGTATGGACTGCGTTGACTACTGTATCAATCAGCCATCGCGCTTCTCCTTTTCCATGCCGAGAAATCAACTCCCGGTTGACATCAGCCGACGCACCTTTGTCGGAGCAGCACTGGCAGGTTTCTCCCTTCCCCTGCTGTCAAAGGTAAATGCGCAGCACCTGCTACCATCCCCTGCCTTGCTACGTCCACCGGGGGCTGTAGGTGGAACTGAATTTTTCTCCAAGTGCGTCCGTTGCGGAGAGTGCATGAAAGTCTGTATCCAGAATGCACTTCAACCCTGTTTCTTAGAGAGCGGCTATGAGGGCATGTTT
>Ga0209633_10005220_pt1 | contig 11469 bp, 6 predicted proteins | sample Cruoilmetagenom1_FD_187290 | JGI IMG/M metagenome (GOLD analysis project Ga0209633, IMG submission 187290) | Oil polluted marine microbial communities from Coal Oil Point, Santa Barbara, California, USA - Sample 1 (SPAdes) (version 2) | ecosystem: Environmental > Aquatic > Marine > Oil seeps ... | reverse complement strand
CGACATTCTCGAACTGGCCTCGATCGAGGCCGGCCGGATCGCACTGGACATAGGCCCGGTCGACGCCAAGGCTGTGGTCGACGGCGTCTACACGATCAGCCACGAATATGCGCGCGAGCAGGAACTCCAGCTCGAGGTCGACTGCCCCGCCAATATCGGCATGCTCGAGGCGGACGAGCGGCGGCTCAAGCACGCGCTCTACAACCTCGTCTCCAACGCCATCAAGTTCACGCCCTCCGGCGGCACCGTGACGTTGCGCGCCCGCCGCGACGGCCGCTTCGTGGTCTTCTCCGTCACCGACACCGGCATCGGCATTCCCGAGGAGGAGCGCATCCACGTCTTCGACAAGTTCGTGCGCGGCCGCGATGCCGACGGCCGCCAGGTCGGTGTCGGCCTCGGCCTGTCGCTGGTCAAAAGCCTGGTTGAGCTGCATGGCGGCGCCGTCGCCATCGATTCCAGCGACACCGGCACCACCGTGATCTGCACGCTGCCCGATCGCGCCACGCCGGTTGAGGCCGACCCGGACGATGGCCGTACGGAAGAACCCTCTTCCGAGCTCGAGCGCGCGAGCGCCTGACGCCTGACGCCTCTTGTCGCACCGGAACCCGCTGGTACAGTCGCGCGATGACCGAAGAGCCGCTCAGCGCCGATGCCGGCGAGATGTCCACGACCCGTTATGTCAGCGACCGCGAAGCGGCGACGACACGGCTGGCGGCCCGTATCGCGACCGTCGCCGAGCGCGGCGACGTGCTGGCGTTGGAAGGCCCGTTGGGAGCGGGCAAGACCGTCTTCGCGCGCGGCTTCATTCGGGCGCTGACCGGCGCCGACGAAGAGGTTCCGAGCCCGACCTTCACCCTGGTTCAGATTTATGATTGCGCCGCCGGCCCGGTCTACCATTTCGACCTCTACCGCATCGAGGCCCCCGACGAGCTTTACGAGCTCGGCATCGAGGAGGCGTTTGCCGAGGGCATCGCCCTGATCGAGTGGCCCGAGCGCGCCCGCGCCTTGCAGAACGAGCGCTGGCTGACCGTCGTCTTCGCGATTGAAAGCGGGCCGGCGGAAACACGGTCGCTCGCGCTTCGCCCCGGCGCGGCCTGGAAAGCCCGTCTGGAAAAGCTCAACCTCGCCGGGATCGAGGCCGCCCGTGACCGACCGCCCGTGACCGACCGCCATGACTGAACATGCTGCCGATCGAGACGCGCGTATCTCGGCCCTGCTTGCGGAGGCCGGCTGGGGCGCGGCGACGCGTGACCCGCTGCCGGGCGATGCCTCGTTCCGCCATTATGTGCGGCTGCGCGGAGGCCCCCGGCCGGCATTGCTGATGGATGCGCCGCCGCCGCAGGAGGACGTGCGGCCTTATGTGCGCGTCGCCCGCCACCTGCACGGCCTTGGCTTCAGCCCGCCGGAGATCTTCGCCGAGGATGTAGAGGCCGGCCTTCTCGTCATCGAGGATTTCGGCGACGAGACCTATACGCGCCGCCTGGCCGCCGGCGGCGACGAGACGGAGATGTACGCGCTCGCCACCGACGTGCTGATCGCGCTCCATCGGAACGAGGCGGCCGGCGCCATCGATCTGCCGGCCTATGACGGGGCGCGTTTGTTCGAAGAAGCCGCGCTGCTGGTCGACTGGTATCTGCCGGCGATCGCCGAGCAGGCGCCGCATCCGGAAATGCGCGAAGAGTATCGCGCGCTCTGGGCCGGGCTGTTCCCGCTCGCCGATGTTTTGCCGGCGACGCTGACCCTCCGCGACTTCCACGTCGACAATCTGATGTGGCGGGCCGGCCAGGCGGATCTCGCCCGCTGCGGTCTTCTCGATTTCCAGGATGCAGTGATCGGTCCGGTCGCCTACGATCTGGTCTCGCTGCTGGAGGATGCCCGCCGCGATGTGCCCGAGCCCTTGATCGACGCCATGACCGAACGCTATCTCGATGCCTTTCCCGCGCTTGATCGCGCCGACTTCGCCGCCGCCGCCGCGATGCTGTCGGCCCAGCGCAACTGCAAGATCATCGGCATCTTCACCCGGCTTTGCGTGCGCGACGGCAAGCCGGTTTATCTCGAACACATCCCGCGCGTCTGGCGTTGGCTCGATCGCGACCTTTCACATCCGGCGCTGGCGCCGCTGAAGGCATGGCTCGACCGCGTCGTTCCACCCGGCCAACGCCGCATTCCCGACGTGCCCCCCCTGCTGTAAGTGTGACCGCCTGAACCATGCCAACACCGCCGCCGATCCGGATCGCCATGGTGCTCGCCGCAGGTTACGGCAAGCGCATGCGCCCACTCACCGACACCATGCCCAAGCCGATGATCCCGGTGCTCGGCGAGCCGATGATCGACCGCGTGCTCGACCATCTGGAGCGCGCCAGGGTCTCGACCGCGGTCGTCAATCTCCACCATCTGGGTGAGAAGCTCGAAGCGCATTTGCAAACCCGCCGGCAGCCGGAAATCATCTTCTCACACGAGGATACGCTGCTGGAGACCGGCGGCGGGGTGCGTCATGCCATCGCCAAGCTCGGCGACAAGCCCTTCATCGTCGCCAACTCCGACACCGTCTGGCTCGACGGGCCGACCCCGGCGCTGGAGCGCCTGCGCTGCGCCTGGGACGGCCGCCGCATGGACGCGCTTTTGATGCTCTATCCGACCATCGCGGTGCCGGGCTATGACGGCGCCGGCGACTACTTTATGGACCCGGAGGGCCGCCTCACGCGGCGCGGTGAAAGCCAGGTCGCGCCCTTCGTCTTCACCGGCGTCCAGATCCTCCATCCCAAGATCTTCAAGGACGTGGCCGAGGGCCGCTTCTCGCTCGTCCGGCTTTACGACCAGCTCCAGGAAAGCGGCCGCCTCTTCGGCATGCGCCATGACGGCGAGTGGTATCACGTCGGCACGCCGCAGCTCCTCGCCAAGGTCGAGCGCGTCATGACCAGCGGCCCCGCCGCGCAGGAGTGGTTGTGAGGCTGACCTTGAGACTGGCTATAGGCATCTAAATGGTCTGAGGCATCGGCGCGCTGATGGGTCTTTTGGACGCCCACCTCCGCGTTCTGGCCGACATCTGCCAACCGAACCCCAACCAAGGCGGTGAGTGAGCAGTTATGACCCTGACCGGACATCCTGGCTGGCGGGCCCTTTCGGGCGGCTCATGAGGCGCGCCTATGCCGTGACCGACGTTGTATCCCCCAGTATCCCAAGTGCTGCTCGTTCCGGTCAAATGTCCAATTCACGGGTCAAAAGGGCCGTGAATAGATGAACTTTGCCAGCAATGAGTTCTTATTCCTATTTCTGCCCGCGACGATAGCCCTAGTTTGGTTCTTGGCGGGCCGGCTTCATCGAGAACATCTCTGCCTACTCATCTTCGGAATATCCTCGACCTTCTATCTATTTCACAGCGTATATTTCTACTTTCTGCTACTGGCTTCAATCCTAAGCAACTATGGCCTAGGAAATTTGGTCAGTCAGCGAAGAAGTGCACTTGTAATTGGGATCGTATTCAATCTATCGATTTTGTTTACTTTTAAATACTTCAATTTTTTCACAGCGCAGTTTGGATATGACGCGTTAAATATTGCTCTACCGCTAGCGATTTCCTTCTACACTTTTCAGCAAATCAGTTTTTTGGTTGACCGATTCGCTGGCCGGATCGAAAGTTATCCGACCCTCATCACCTACGCCGCCTATGTCACATTCTTCCCGCAGCTGGTGGCGGGACCGATTGTACGCTTCGGCCAAGTGTCGAGACGCCTCCTCTCGGCGCGTCCATTCAAGGTTTCGCTCGGGCGTCTGCGCCTCGGCGGCGCCTGGTTGGTAATTGGACTCTTCAAAAAGGTTGTGCTCGCCGATTCCCTCGGTTCGGTAGCGGAGGCCGCCTACACAAACGTCGCACAACTGACCTTTCTCGACGCCTGGATCGGCACGCTTGCATTCGGGCTGCAGATCTATTTCGACTTCTCCGCCTACACGGACATTGCGATCGGTTGCGGTCTCATTCTCGGTCTGAGATTGCCCGAAAATTTCGATCGTCCTTACCGCGCGACGAATATCTCTGAGTTTTGGCGCCGTTGGCACATGACCCTTTCACGTTTCTTGCGGGACTATCTCTATATTCCCCTAGGCGGAAATCGTCATGGACCTTGGCGGCGCGTCCTTAACGTCTTCATCGTGATGCTCCTGGGCGGACTCTGGCACGGTGCAAACTGGACATTCGTTTTATGGGGCGGGCTGCACGGCCTATTCCTGGCCTTTCTTTCACTATGGCGAAAGTTCGGTATCGCCCTGCCGTCGCCCGCGGGTTGGTTTCTGACCTTTTTGTTTGTGACGCTGGCGTGGGTCGCATTTCGCGCCAACGACATCGACGACGCGGCGCGTATCTGGTTGTTGATGGCCGGCACCGAGGGTGTGGTGCTGCCACCCAGCGCCAGCGGACTGGCTAGACTTATTGGCGCCGAAACCGAAATTCGACCGCTTGCCGCGTTTAACCTGCTGAACCTGATGCTGGTTCTTGGTGCGTTGGCGGTCGTCTTGTTGGCGCCGACAACTCGCCAATTCGCCTTGTGGCGCCGCCGCCCTCTTACCCAGGCGTCTATCCTCGGGGTGTTGTTCGCGCTTGCCGTCATTCTGATGCAGGATGGGTCGGGCCGGTTTATCTATTTCGTGTTTTGACGCCGGTTCGGACCATGCAAATGAACGTCCATGTCAAATGGCTGTCACTGTTGCTTGGCGCCGCCTTGGGCACCTCGGTGATCTTTGTCGGGGCGGTTGTCGGGCTGGTGGATAGCACCTCAATAATGACCTACAAGCGCTCAATGGTGGCGTTTAAGCTGGCTCGGCTGGAACGGGCCGGGCGTCAACCTCATGTCATATTCGTGAGTGGTTCAAACGCGCTGTACAGCATCGATTCGATGGTGATTCAGCGACGAATCGATCGTCCGGTAACCAACGCGGCCGTCCATTGGGGCTTGGCGATTTATATGGTTGAAGAAGTCGTGAAGCGCGCGCGTTCCGGCGATGTGATTATTTTACCGCTGGAATACAGTCTCTATACGCGGCCCACACCATCGGAAACGGAGGCCTGCTACCAAATTGCGCAGGCGCGGAGGCGATTAAACAGTGTTGGTGACTGGTTCCACGCACTTCGCATCTGTCCGCAACGGTGGTTGGTTTACGGGATCATTCTCAAAATACAATGGGCATTTGCCGGAGGCGGAGGGTTCAGTGCGGTTGCGGAACTCAGTCCCAACGGCGACATCCTCATCAACACGCCATCAAAAGCCACGCCAGGAAATTATTCGGGCAACCCGCCAAAACCTCCAGAATCGGCGACAGGCAAAGGTTTCGCGCGTCTCGATCGCGCAATTCGGGTCGGAAGACAAAAGGGCGTTCGATTTGCTGCGACATTTCCGGTGATGCCCGTACCGTCGAAGAAGGCACGGCTGCAAATCGACCGTTGGGAAAAGATCATTCGTCAATGGGCAAAGAAAAACAGAATCGATGTCCTATCGTCGCCCGACAAGCACTATTTCCCCTCGCGGTGCTTCTTCGATCAGGTCTATCACTTGCATCGTGGTTGCTCGCCGCAAAACAGTGAAAAATATGCGTCGGCGATTATTGACGCGATCGGGAGCGGCCGTCTTCCGTGAACGTTCGGACAGGTGGCGCCAGCTCTTTCGTTGCACCGAGCCATAGTCCTTTCCGGCGCGCCGGTGCCGCTCTAACCTGACTGGCAATGCTTTACTCGATCGCGCCCGAACGCTCCTTCGTCGACGCACTCGCGCGCGGGCTCTTGGCGCGCGCGGGCGGCGAGCCGCTCAGCCTGGCGGCGCCCTTGATTCTGCTCCCGACGCGGCGCGCCGGCCGGGCGCTGCGCGAGGCGTTTCTGCGGCAGTCCGATGGTCAGGCCTTGATCCTGCCGCGCATGCGGCCGATCGGCGATGTCGATGAGGACGAGCTGGCCCTTGGCGAGGGACTTGTGGGCGAAAGCTTGACCGACGAGTTTGCCGAGGGCGCCGGCGAAACGGCGCTCGAGCTGCCGCCCGCGATCCCCGAGCTTCGCCGCCGCCTGCTGCTGGCGGGCAAGCTGATGGAGCAATCCGCAGGCGCACTGGGCGCCGAGCACGCCGCCTGGCTGGCGGTCGAGCTGGCGCGCTTTCTCGACCGCGTGCAGACCGAGCGGCTGCCCTTCGCCGGGCTCCGCGACTTCGTGCCCGAGGACTACGCGGAACACTGGCAGACCGTGCTCGCCTTCCTGTCGGTGCTGGCCGACGACTGGCCGGCGATGCTGGCGGCCGAGGGCGCGCTCGATCCCGCCGCCCGCCGCAACGCCGCGCTCGAAGCCCTGAGCGATGAATGGCGCGCCAGCCCGCCCGGCCATCCCGTCATCGCCGCCGGCAGCACCGGCAGCATCCCCGCCACCGCCGACCTGCTCGCCGTGGTCGCGGGATTGCCGGAGGGCGCCGTGGTGCTGCCCGGCCTCGACCGGCATCTGGACGATGCGGCCTGGGCGTTGGTCGGCGACGATCCCGGCCATCCTCAGCACGGTCTCGCCCGCCTGCTCGCGCGTTTGGGCGCTGACCGTGAAATGGTCGCGGACTGGCCGGACGGCGAAGCGGCGGCGGCAATGACACCGGCCCGCAGCCGCCTCGTCTCGGCGGCGCTCGCTCCGGCTGCCGCGACCGACGGCTGGCGCGATCTCGCCGGGCAGGGTTTGGAGGACGGGCTGAAGGACGTTGCCCGCCTCGATGCGCTCAATCCGCGCGAGGAGGCCGGCGCGATCGCCCTGGTCATGCGCGAGGCGCTGGAAGCGCCCGGGCGCACCGCGGCGCTGGTTACCCCCGACCGCAGCCTTGCCCGCCGGGTCGCGGCGGCGCTCGGACGCTGGGGCCTGGAGGTCGACGACAGCGCGGGGGTGCCGCTGGGCGCCTCGCCGCCCGGCGCCTTCCTGCGCCTGACGGCCGATCTCGCCGCCGCCGATGCCGCGCCGGTGCCGCTGCTGGCGGCGCTCAAGCATCCGCTCGCCGCCGGCGGGCTGGCCCGGCCTACGTTCCTGGCCAATGTCCGCTTGCTCGAGCGTGCGGTGCTGCGCGGGCCGCGCCCGGCGCCCGGCTTTAAGGGCCTTCAATCGGCGTTTCAGCACGCCCAGGTCGATCGCTACCGCAAGGTCGACGTGTCCGCGCTCAAGACGCTGTCGACCTGGGTCGACGATCTTGCCGGCGCGGTTGCGCCCCTGGCCGCGGCGATGGCCATGCCAAGGGCCACGCTGCCCGAGCTCCTCCAGGCACATATCGCGGCTGCCGAGGCGCTGGCCGCGAGCGACGCGCAAGAAGGCGCGGCACGCCTCTGGGCCGGCGATGCGGGCGAGGCGGCGGCGGGCTTCGTCTCCGAGTTGTTCCAGGCGGCGGGCGAATTCGCGCCGGTGGCGCCGGCCGAGTATCCCGCGCTGCTGGCGGCGCTGATGGCGGGCCGGGTTGTCCGCCCGCGCCACGGCGCCCATCCGCGCCTCTTCATCTGGGGCCTGCTCGAGGCCCGGCTTCAGCGCGCCGATGTGATGATCCTGGGCGGCTTGAACGAAGGCGTCTGGCCGCCCGAGGCGGTGGCCGATCCGTGGATGAGCCGGCCGATGCAGGCGCGCTTTGGCCTGCCCCTGCCCGAGCGGCGGACCGGCCTCACGGCGCACGACTTCGTCCAGGCCATGGGCGCCGAAACCGTCGTGCTCACCCGCGCCGCCCGCCTCGAAGGCGCGCCGACGGTTCCCTCGCGCTGGCTCGCGCGCATCGAGGCGGTGCTGCACGCGATCCAGGGCACCGACCCGTTGGGCGAAGACGCATCGCCATGGCCGGGCAGCACGCTTCTCGACTGGGCCCGCGCGCTCGATGAGCCCGAAAAACGCGTCGAGGTCGCCCCGCCCGCGCCGCGCCCGCCGGTGGCGGCCCGGCCGCGCCGGCTCTCGGTCACCCAGATCGAGATGCTGATGCGCGATCCTTACGCACTCTACGCACGCAAGATCCTGCGCCTCGATGCGCTCGATCCGATCGATGCTGATCCGGGCGCGGCCGAGCGCGGGCAATTCATCCACCAAGCGCTCGAAGCCTTCGTGCGCGACTGCCCCGATGCGATGCCCGACGATGCGTATGCGCGGCTGCTGGAGATCGGCCGGAGGACCTTCGGCCCGGCGCTCGACCATCCCGGCGTCTGGGCCTTCTGGTGGCCGCGCTTCGAGCGCATCGCCGGCTGGTTCCTGGAACGCGAGCGCGAGCGCCGCGCGGCCATCGCCGCCAGCGCCGTGGAGGTCAAGGGCGAACGCGTTATCGAGGGCCCGGCCGGCGCCTTCGTGCTCAACGCCACCGCCGACCGCGTCGACCGCCTGGCCGATGGCAGCCTCGCCATCCTCGACTACAAGACCGGGTCGGTGCCGAGCAAGAAAGAGCTTGCCGCGGGGTTTGCGCCGCAGCTTCCGCTGGAAGCGGCCATCGCCCAGGCCGGCGGCTTCGACGGCGTGCCGGCGGGCGCGGTCGCCGAGCTTGCCTTTTGGCGCCTCGGCGGCGGCGACCCGCCCGGCGAGATCAAGCCGGTCGCCGATCCTGCAACCCTTGCCGATCAGGCGCTCGCCGGGCTCACCGGGCTCATCGCCAAATTCGACGATCCGGCAACGCCCTATCATGCTATCCCGCGCCCCGAATTCGCGCCGCGCTACAACGACTACGACCATCTGGAACGCGCCGCCGAATGGTCTGCCGGCGAGGAGGAGGCATGACCACGGTCGTCGAGACCCCAAGGGCTCGTGCGGTCGCAAGCCAGCGCGCCGCCTCTGACCCGCGCGACTCGGCCTGGGTCACCGCTTCGGCGGGCACCGGCAAGACCCGCGTGCTGACCGAGCGTGTGCTGCGCCTGTTGCTCGACGGCACAAAGCCCGAGCACATTCTTTGCCTCACCTTCACCAAGGCCGCAGCGGCGGAGATGGCAACGCGGCTGTCGGGCAGTTTGAGCGCCTGGGCCGTCGTCTCCGACACCCAGCTCACCGAGGCGATCGAGGCGCTCACCGGCGAGACGCCCGACGCGGATCGCCTGCGTGCCGCGCGGCGGCTTTTTGCCCGTGTGCTCGATGCGCCCGGTGGGATAAAGATCCAGACCATCCACGCCTTCTGTCAGGCGCTGCTGAAGCGCTTTCCGGTCGAAGCCGGCGTGCCGCCGCATTTCACCGTGCTCGACGAACGCGACGCACTCGATCTCCTCGGCGAGGTTCAGCACGCGCTCCTTGCCGCGGCCATGCCAGGGCGGGGGCACGATCCGGCGATGGCCGAGGCGCTCGGTGCGATTACCGGCCATGCCAGCGAGGCGAGCTTTGCCGAGCTGGTGGCCGAGCTCACGCGCGCCCGCGGCATCCTGCGCCGGCTGATCGCGGCGGCGGGCGGCATTGCCACGCTGGAAGCGGCGATCTTCGCCAGCCTCGACGTCTCGCCCGAGGATGACCGCGTCACGGTGCTGACGCCGGCCTCGCTTGACGTTTCCTTCGATGGTCCTGGTTTGCGCCGCGCCGCCGAGGCAATGCTGGAGAAGGGCGGCAAGACCGATCAGAAGCATGGCCGCCTGATCGCCGACTGGCTGGCCGATCCCGCGCAGCGCGACGCGCGCTTCGAGGCTTACGAGAGCGCCTTCTTCACGAAGGGCGGCGAGCAGCGAAAATCACTCATCTCAAAACCCGCACAGAAAGCCGAGCCGGACGGCGAAGCCACGCTCGCCGGCGAGGCCGAGCGCGTCGCCGACATTCGCGCGCGGCTCAACGCGGTCACCGTGGCGCGGGCAAGCGCAGGGCTGATGCGGCTCGGCGCGCGGATGCTCGACGACTATGCGGCGCGGAAGCGCCTGGGCGCCTTGCTCGATTTCGACGACCTCATCATCATCGCCCGCGAGCTGCTTGCCGAGCGCGCGGCGGCTGCCTGGGTGCTCTACAAGCTCGATGGTGGCATCGACCACATACTGATCGACGAGGCCCAGGACACCAATCCCGACCAGTGGACGGTCGTCCAGGCACTGTCGGCGGAGTTCTTTGCCGGCGAGGGCGGCGTCTTGCGCGACCCCGAACGCCCCCGCACGGTCTTTGCCGTCGGCGATGTCAAGCAGTCGATCTTCAGTTTTCAGGGCGCCGATCCCGACGGCTTCGGCGAAATGCGCGACTACTTCGAGAACAAGGTCGGCGAGGCGGGCGAGCGCTTTCGTCCGGTCGGCATGGACGTGTCGTTCCGCTCGACCCAGGCGGTGCTGCAGGCGGTCGATGCCGTCTTCGCACGCGATGATGCACGCGCCGGCGTCGCCGATGCGAAGATCGAGCATATCGCCGAGCGGGCCGAGGCGGCCGGGCTGGTCGAGCTTTGGCCCACCGTCAAGCCGCGCGACGCGCAGGACGAGGCGCCCTGGACGCTGCCGGTCGAACGCCAGGCGGCCGATGCGCCGCGCGCGCGCCTCGCGGGACAGATCGCCGCGACGATCCATGACTGGTGGTCGTCCGGCGCGCGCCTCGGATCCGCCGGCCGGCCGATCCGGCCCAGCGATGTGATGGTGCTGGTGCGCCGCCGCCGCGGTTTCGTCGAGGAGCTGGTGCGCGCATTGCGGCGCCTGGAAGTTCCGGTCGCCGGCGTCGACCGGCTCGTGCTCTCCGATCAGATCGCGGTGATGGACCTGGCCGCCCTCGCGCAGTTCCTGGCGCTGCCGCAGGACGATCTGACGCTCGCTGCGCTGCTCAAGAGCCCGTTGATCGGGCTCGACGAGGACCAGCTCTTCGCGCTCGCCCACGACCGCGAGCGGGAAACGCTGTGGGCCACGCTGACCCGCCGCGTGGGGGACGATCCGGCCTTCGCTCGTGCGCGCGAGGCGCTGGCCCATCTGCTCGCCCTGGCCGACTATGCGCCGCCCTACGAGCTTCTGGCGCGTGTCGTCGAGGCAACCGGCGGCCGCGCCGCCTTCGCCGCGCGCCTCGGCCACGAGGCCGAGGACGCGGTCGACGAGTTCCTCTCCCTGGCGCTCGACTACGAGCGCGCACACACGCCCTCGCTGCAGGGCTTTCTGCATTGGCTCGCGGCGGGCGAGACCGTGGTCACCCGCGACCTCGAACAGGGCGCGCGCGACGAGGTGCGGGTGATGACGATCCATGGCTCCAAGGGCCTGCAGGCGCCGATCGTTTTCCTGGCCGACACCATGGCGCTGCCGCCGACCCGCTTCCCGCTCATTCTGTGGCCGACCGTACACGGACCGCCTGCGCCGATCTGGGCCCCGACGCGGCGGCTCGAACGCTCGCTCGACCAGGGCGCGCGCGCGGCCATAGATGCCCGGCGGCTGGAGGAATACCGGCGGCTTTTGTATGTGGCGATGACCCGCGCCGAAGACCGGCTCTATGTCTGCGGCTGGGAGACCAAGACCAAGCCGACGGATGACTGTTGGTATCGCTTGGTCGAGGCGGGCCTTGCCGAGGCGGGCGCGCCCGCCGCGTTC
>Ga0209633_10005217_pt1 | contig 11472 bp, 10 predicted proteins | sample Cruoilmetagenom1_FD_187290 | JGI IMG/M metagenome (GOLD analysis project Ga0209633, IMG submission 187290) | Oil polluted marine microbial communities from Coal Oil Point, Santa Barbara, California, USA - Sample 1 (SPAdes) (version 2) | ecosystem: Environmental > Aquatic > Marine > Oil seeps ... | reverse complement strand
ATTTTGACATTGCTATCGAAGAAATTTTTCCGCCCTTGTTAACAGGCAGCTGTGTAGTGGTACGCCCCGCAAAATGCTCTGATAGCCTAAATGAGCTATCCACCATTATTGACACGTATAAAATAACCGCCGTTCACATTGCCACCGCTTACTGGCACGAATGGGTTGATTTGATGGTTGCGGCAAATGAAAAGCTACCTAAGTCATTACGCTTAATGGTGGTGACGGGCGAAAAAGTATCGACCAAACATTACCAACATTGGATAAAACTAGAAGATAAAAAAAACGCCAAAAATCAACAAGTTTTATGGTGCAACGCCTATGGACCAACCGAAGCAACCGTAAGCGCCACTGTTTTCATCCCTGATGAAGATTTTAGCGATGACGACATGCCCATCGGAAAACCATTAAAACGCTATGATGCACTGATTGTCGATGAAAACTACAAAGACTTACCGATTGGCGAAACAGGGCAATTACTCATTGGTGGACCTGCTTTAGCACGTGGCTATTTGAATCGCCCAGATTTAAACAATGAAGTGTTTGTTGAAGTAAATTATCAACAAAACAGTAATGATGTAAGCCAGCGCATGTACAAAACAGGCGATTTAGCGCGCTGGCTACCTAATGGCGACATCGAATTTGCAGGGCGCATTGATCACCAAATTAAACTTGGCTCTTATCGCATAGAACCCGGCGAGATCGAAGTGGTTATTAATCAACACCCTCAGGTTCTAGAATCACTGATTACTTACGATGAATTAGATGGCAAAAAATCATTAATTGCCTTCGTAGCTATGGGTGATGTTATCAAAGCTCGCTCTGACAATAGCGAAGATAATTCTGCACTTTTACAAGACCTTTCAACGTTTTTACGCAAGAATTTACCTGCCTACATGGTTCCTGCACGTTATGTATTACTCGAGCGATTCCCCAAAACCACCAACGGTAAAATAGATCGCCAAGCATTGCCTGATGTTACCCAAAGCGAAGTACCTCATTCTTCTAGTTTTATCGCCCCACGTAATAGACTAGAACGAAAATTAGCGCGTATGTGGCAACAGGTATTAAGCCTGCCAGAAGTCGGCATTCATGATGATTTTTTTGCCTTGGGTGGTAGTTCATTACTGGCCGTAGGCGTCGTTTCACGCTTGGTATCAGAACTAGATTTAGAGCTACCCGTGCGTGATTTTTTTGCGAATCCAACGATTGCTAGCCAAGCAAAACATATTCGTCAAATGTTGCATATAGATAGCTCTCTAGCAGAAGATGATGCAACAAACCAAAATGACAGCCTCGCCCTAAGACAACGTTTGCCGATGATTAAACCGAGCTTTTTTAAGAGCGGTGTTCACAATCTTTACGGCATTCATTACCAACCACCAGAAATACAATCGCACCAACAATCTCGCTCACATGCGATTTTGATGTGCCACCCAATTGGGCATGAATACCCGCGTTCGTATCGAAATTTACAACAATTATCGATTCAACTCGCGCAATCTGGCTTTGATATTTTTCGTTTCGATTACGCTGGAACAGGTAATTCATCGGGTGAAAGTGCGGAATTAACGCTAGAACAATGCGGCAACGATGTAGAAACAGCAGCTACTTATATTCGTCAACAAAGTGGATGCCAACAATTATCCATTATTGCTGTTCGTATGGGCGCGCCCTTTGTATTAAATGCAAATATCGAGTCAGTACAAAACCTGATTTTATGGGACCCTGTTGTACATGGAGCAAATTACATCAATATGCTAGAGAGCTTCCATCATCACGCGCTCACTAGTATGACTGAATTTAGAAAAGTGCGAAAAAATCGTCTACTGATCAACTTTTTGGTCATGCAATGAGCGATGAAAAACGACAAAGCTTGTCAAACATTAATTTATTAACTGCAACTACTACATCCTCAACTTTAATAAAGTTGGCAGAAAAAAACGTATTAATCAGTAGTGCTGGCTATTTACAAAATGAAGTTGATTGCGAAGCACTAACAAAGAGCTATCAACACTTTTTCACGACCGATGATATTTATTGGCACAACGCACAATTTACCGAAAGTGCTTTCTCATCACCGCAGGCATTTCAGATCATGTTATCGCTGTTAAAAGATGAGGGTCGTCACTAATGGATCAAGCAATTGTTTTTGGGGAATATGATCACCTAGTCGGTGTTGCCAATATTGTTCAATCTGATTCTGCGAAAGAACAAGTAGCAATGATCCTAATAACCGCAGGCATGTTGCACAATGTCGGACCTTTTCGTCTCTATGTTGATATTGCTAACAGCCTTGAAGCACAAGGCATATCATCCTTACGCTTTGATATATCTGGCATTGGCGAAAGCTTAGGTGTAGGCGTTGCGGATAAATCCATTAATCGTGCCGCCGCCGAAGCCAGCGAAGCAATGGATTATCTCTATGAAAAACAGGGCATTAAAAAATTCATAGTCTTCGGGCTTTGTAGTGGGGCGGATGACAGCATACAAACAGCGTTAGAAGATGACCGAGTTATCGGCGTAATTTCATTGGATGGCGTGGGTTATAAAACACCCAGATTCGAATTAAAACAAAAACTATTTAAAATTCGTAAACTATTCAACATCGAAAAATGGAAAATAAAATTGAGCCATTTTAGCAGCATAAAACCTACACCAGTATCACTCGCTGTCGGTGGTGATGTTAGAGAATTTCCAGAAACACCAGAACAAGCCAGTAAAGAATTACAACAGCTTGTGGATAGAAATACACAGCTCTATTTTATCTACACTGGCGGCACAGATTATTACAATTATGCCGAGCAATTCTACGAAATGTTACCTGATGTAAATTGGAAAGGAACTGAATCAACCCGTTACTTTTCGCACATGGATCACGTAATTTTACTTTGCGAAGATCGCCAAGAATTAGTGGGCGATATTACAAATAAAACACTGAACATGGTTGAACAAATTGCGTGATCAGTTCCCATAAAAAATCAAGCACATTTATAACTGATCAAACACAATTAAGCTTGCCATTGGGAGCACATTCCCTGCTTATTCAAGTTGTAAAATACGATCTAAACCAATACGAGGATTCACTCTATTCTACGTTTAAAATTGAGCAACCAAGCGAATCAAAGCAATGGATTATTAAACGTAAAGCCCAATTTTTAGCTGGTCGTATTGCTAGTAAATACGCTTTAAAAACAATGGATGCAAAAGATGAAACGATTCACATAGGCAAACACCGCGAACCGTTATGGGATGAAAATATCATAGGTAGTATTTCACATGATAACGGTGTTTCTATTGCTACAGCCCAGTTTCAAAAATCAAGCAATCAGGGAATCGGGCTAGATATTCAAACTATTCTTAATGATCAAGAAATTACTGAAACTACCAATATTGTGTTAACAGCTAACGATAAAAAACTCTTAAAAAAAACGGAGCAAAACTCTTTTTACAAGCAGTTTTCAGAGCAGTCATATAATCAGCTTTTCACCCTATTATTTTCGGCAAAAGAAAGTTTTTTCAAAGCAGCATTTAAAGAAATAGGACAGCATTTTAACTTTGATGTGATGTCGCTTAAATCAGTTGATTTTGAATCCAAAACCTTACTATTAAAATGTGAGAAAACCGTAAGTGATAACATTGTTTGTGGTTCTGAATATTTACTATATTTTAATTATTTAATTATCAATGAGCCTGTTTTTATAACATATTTTGTCTTTTCTCCCCTTAGCAAAAGGGGGGGACTGGGGGGATTTAAGAAGTTAGCAGAATGCCGATGTTTAAAAATAACACGAAGCCCTTAAATCTCCCCCGGCCCCTCTTTGATAAAGAGGAGAACCAAACTAAGAACGATGCTTAAATTGATCAAACTTAGCAGTAATATTTTCATATAAATCCTGTGTCCACACAGGCATTGTTTTCTCATCAAATTGCAACGCTTTAAGGCGCGGATCGTAGGGTGCAATCACAACTTCTGTATTTTCGATACCAACATCATTCACCAGCAAAAATAACTCTTCGATGGTTTTATCGCCCATCGCTAAACAACCGATAGATACCGCCTTACCGTGAATAAAAATATTAGTACCCGGCTCTGTTCTCCCCTCTTGTTTTGCATGTGCTAAATCAAATTCATTTGGGTAGTTAATTTTCATGGATAAATGATACGAACTGTTAGGGTTCAACCCGATTATTTTATAAATACCCTCCGGCACTTGCCTATCACCTTCACGTAATTTTGGTCCTAGTATTCCACTGAGTTTTTGGATTTTATAAGTATGGATAAAGCTAAATGGATCATTTCCATTACTTGCCCAAAGCTCTAATTTTTGCTCTTGCTTCATCGCTAGTAGCATTATATTTTTGGGTGGATAAGCAATACCAGACTGGGTAAAATAAGGTTGAATCGCACTTTTGGCACGCTCGCCATAGATTTTAACAATATCATCCGTGGTTTTCTTTCCGCTAAATTTTTGAGAAATAGGAACCCAAATACCTCGCCCAAAAAAATAGAAAATTAAACCCAAAATTAAAATACCGATGATAAAAATTAACTTATTATTCACACGATCCTCTTTAAGGGGCCTCTGATTAAGTCGATTAGATTTAAGCGCAGAAAAAACTGTCGCTATTTTTCACGAAGTGAGACGTAATAGTCATTCTATTGCGCCGATCTTAGTGGAAAATATCGGTAGTTTTAGCAAGCTTAAAATAATTGGACTTGATCAGAGGCTCCTTGATCAAATACGCAAGTGCAGATAATGACACATTTACTTTCGAAAGAAGATCATGAATTCAAGAACCAAGTTGAAGCTTGCGAATTTCCCGTATCAGAATTCGATCATAAAGCTCATATACGTTTAGCTTACGTATATCTTGTAGCAGACAATACAGAACTAGCCATACAGCTTATGCGAGATGCGCTAACAGCTTTGCTGAAATATGCTGGTATAGACCCCTCTCAAAAATATCATGAGACTTTAACCGAAGCTTGGATATTGGCAGTCCATCATTTTATGAACAAGACAGAAAGTTCGGAATCGGCTGATGATTTTATCAATAAAAACACAGTGTTATTAGATTCAAATATTATGATGACTCATTATTCAGCAGAAGTATAATTTTCAGAGCAAGCTCGTCAGTCTTTTGTTGAACCAAACCTTGAGCCAATTCCGGGGCATTGAATATAAAGCAATTACTTTAACAGGTGCTTTGGCATTTTCTTCTGGTTTGTTTATAAAAACTAAACCACCTATCTTCCCACTTTAAATTTGTTTTTTTGTTGCCTTTTTTAATATTTAAGAGCCCGCTATTCGCATTCTTTCCAATTCAGGATCAGACAACGGCACAGCATTCAGCAATGTTTTCGTGTAAGCATGTTGTGGATTCGTATAAAGCGTTTCAGCCTCTGCAACTTCGACCACTTTACCTTTGTAAAGCACCAGCACACGATCACACACATGGCGCACGATGCTTAGATCATGCGAGATAAAAATCATACTCATGCCGGTTTGCTCTTTTAAATCCATTAGCAAATTGATGATTTGTGCTTGAATAGAAACATCCAGTGCACTTACGGGTTCATCACACACTAATAATTCGGGCTTAAGCATCATCGCTCTGGCAATACCAATACGTTGGCATTGACCGCCTGAAAATTCGTGGGGATAGCGATTTTGTTGATCAACCTGCAAGCCCATAGAAAACAGACTAGCCTGTACCTTTTTCTGAATAGTTTCTGAGGACAAGTCTGGCATTAGATTTCGTAACGGTTCAGCGATTATCTGAGCCACTGTCATGCGTGGATTAAGTGCATCTAACGGGTCTTGAAAGATTAGTTGGATTTTTTTACGTAGTTCTTTTTGTTGTGTTTTACTAAAACTGTTTATATTTTGATCTTTCCATTTTACCGTACCACTGCTCGCTGGTTGTAATTGTAAAATGGTACGCGCTAAGGTTGATTTTCCACAACCTGATTCGCCGACAATACCCAGCACTTCGTTTTGGTTTAGCGTAAAAGAAACATCGTTTAAGGCATTTACTTGCTTATTTTTACCCTTGCCGTTTTTGTTAAAAACTACGCTGATGTTTTCTACGGATAAAAGTGCTTTTTTAGCCATTTTTATGTTCCTTAAAACAGGCAATTTGCTGACCTGAGTTGTATTGCTTTAATTCTGGAATTTCGTTTAAACACTGCTTATTCACATATTCACCGCTGCGTACAAAAGAACAACGGGGATGGAATGCACAGCCTTTTGGTAAATCTAGTGGGTCAGGTGGTTGACCATCAATCGCGCTCAAACGTCCTTTTTTTTGATTTTTTTCAGTTGATGTTGTTTTTAAAGTACGTGGAGAAGCCATCAACAACGCTTGCGTATAGGGATGTTTAGCACGATAAAAAATATCATCCACTGTTCCCATTTCGACAATGCGTCCTGCGTACATCACCACAATACGATCACATAAACCTGCTACTAACGGTAAGTCATGCGTGATCAACACAATGCTGGTTTTTTGGATTTCGTGAATTTCTTTTAATAAACGAATAATCTCAGTCTGTACAGTTACATCCAACGCGGTTGTTGGTTCATCGGCAATAATCAATTGTGGCTGGCATAGCAATGCCATTGCAATTACCACGCGTTGACGCATACCGCCAGACAACTCATGCGGATAACTATTAAAGCGTTCTTCGGCTTGTTTGATATGGACTTTTTTAAGTATTTCTATCGCTATTTTAGTCGCCACTTTACGAATCATCTGTTGATGAATTTCTAGCACCTCTGTCAATTGCCGACCGATACGCATATACGGATTGAGCGCGGTCATCGGGTCTTGAAATATCATACCTATATCTTTGCCACGAATTTTGTTTAAGACGTTTGGGGGCCGATTTAAAATAGATAGTCCGTTAAATTCAATCTCGCCTTGCGCCTGCCCATTCGCAGGTAACAAACCCATCAATGCATGAAACACCTGACTTTTACCTGCGCCCGATTCACCCACAATCGCCAATATTTCACCTGCTTGAATATCCAGACTAATACCACGTACTGCGTTTATCTGTGCTTCATCCGTGCTGAATGTTACGCTCAAATTTTTGATAGACAATAAACTCATGGCAACTTACCTATCTTTGGGGTCGAGCGCATCGCGCAAGCCATCACCAATAAAATTTAAACAGAATAAAGTCACCGCCAAAAAACTAGCGGGAAACAATAACATCCACGGCGCTGATTCCATTTGTGCCGCGCCTTCTGCAATCAATACACCCCAACTGGTCATTGGTTCTTGCACACCCAATCCTAGAAAACTTAAAAATGATTCAAATAAAATAACTTGTGGCACAGTCAAGGTGGCGTAAACGATTACCGGTCCCAGCGTGTTGGGAATAATATGGCGTTTAATAATTGTGAAGTGGCTTGCGCCTGTTACCCGTGCCGCTTCTACAAACGCGCGTTGTTTTAGTGACAATGATTGACCACGTACAATACGCGCCATTGTTAGCCATTCCACTGCACCAATGGCAATGAAGATTAACCAAATACTCCGACCAAAATAAACCGTCAGCAAAATCACAAAAAACATAAAGGGCAAGGCATAGAGAATATCCACAAAGCGCATCATCAATGCATCGGTTTTACCGCCCGTGTAACCCGCTATTGCACCATATAAAATGCCGATGATAAAACTCACCGCAGTTGCTAACAAACCCACCATTAACGAGATGCGTCCACCCTGCAAAGTGCGCACAAAAAGATCGCGTCCGTTGGCATCTGTACCAAAATAATGTTGCGATGAAAAATCGGGAGATGTGCCAATATTATCCCAATCAACATCATCTAATGCCCAAGGACTAATTGCTGGGGCGAAAACACAAATAACAATAATCAACAACAATAAAAACAAACTAAACATTGCAGCTTTATTGTGGGATAAACGCTTCCACGCTTTTTGCCAAGGTGCCTGACCTTTAGACGTTGCTGTCGATGTTGTAGAGGTAGTTATAGTTTTTGTATTAGCTGTCATGCGAATTAATACCGAATCCGAGGATCAAGCCAAGCGTAGAGTAGATCAACCAACAAATTCATCACAACAATTAAAACACCGTAAAACACTACAACGCCCATGACCAGCGTGTAATCACGATTAAGCGCACCATTCACAAAATGCCGTCCAATCCCCGGCAATCCAAATATTTGCTCTACCACCACAGAACCTGTAATGATTGCGGCAGTCGCAGGACCCAACCATGAGATAATTGGGAGCATTGTCGCTTTAGACGCGTGGCGAAATAAAAGAATCCTTGGTGGAACACCTTTTGCTTTTGCGGTACGGATATAAGGAGCGTTGAGCGTTTCGATTAAGCTGGCGCGTGTCATTCGCGCCACGGTGGCAATTTGCGGTAAGCTCAATGCAATCACGGGTAACACCATTTGTTTTAAATCGCCCCAGCCACCAGCGGGAAGCCAACCGAGAAACACTGCAAAAACAAGAACCAAAATAGGTGCCATCACGAAATTAGGAATAGCGACACCGATCATTGCCAGCGTCATCACTAAATAATCGACCAAACCATTTTGCCGTAATGCTGCGGTTGCGCCCAATGTAATGCCAATTAATAATGCCAAGATAATGGCAAGCAAGCCCAGTTTTAACGACACGGGAAAACCTTGCTGGATTAATTCACTTACCGTGTAATCTTGATATTTAAACGAAGGACCAAAATCACCTTTTAATATATTGGCAAGATAATAACCATATTGCACATAGAGCGGATCATTCAAATGATAAACACGTTCGAGATTCTCGGCGATTTCGGGAGGGACGGCGCGCTCTGAATCAAACGGACCACCGGGCGCAAGGCGAATCATAAAGAATGCCATCGTCACAATGATAAAAAGTGTGGGGAGCGTTCCGGCAATTCTTTTGGTAATGTAGGCAAGCATACTACAACGTTTTCTTTGCTTCCTCGATACGTGCATTTACTTGTTTAGGTGCAGTGCCACCAATATGATCACGCGCAGCTACCGAACCTTCTAGCGTCAACACATCAAATACGTCTTCTTCTATAACATCCGAGAACTGTTGTAGCTCTTCAAGTGACATTTCGCTTAAATCTTTGCCACTTTCTACACCAAAAGAAACCGCCTTGCCAACCACTTCATGGGCATCACGAAACGGCATTTCTTTGCCTACCAAATAATCAGCCAAATCAGTTGCTGTAGAAAACCCCTGCATCGCCGCTTTTCGCATACTTTCTTTATTAGTTTTAATATGCGGCATCATGTCGGCAAAGGCGCGCAGGCTACCTAATAATGTATCCACCGTATCAAACAACGGCTCTTTATCTTCTTGGTTATCTTTATTGTAAGCCAGCGGTTGGCTTTTCATTAGCGTTAATAAAGAAATCAAATCGCCATACACACGCCCTGTTTTGCCACGCACCAATTCGGGCACGTCGGGGTTTTTCTTTTGTGGCATGATTGATGAGCCTGTGCAAAAACGATCCGGCAAATTAATAAAATTAAATTGAGCGGATGTCCAAAGCACCAATTCTTCTGAGAAACGTGATAAATGCATCATGATCAACGATGCGGCAGAAATAAACTCAATCGCGAAATCACGATCACTCACGCCGTCTAATGAATTATTACAAGGGCGTTCAAAGCCTAAAAGTTCTGCGGTGTATGCACGATCAATCGGATAAGGGGTTCCCGCTAACGCCGCAGAACCTAATGGCATAATGTTAACTCGTTTACGACAATCTTGCAGACGCTCAAAATCTCGCGCTAGCATTTCAAACCATGCTAACAAGTGATGCCCGAAGGTAATCGGCTGGGCAACTTGTAAATGGGTAAAGCCAGGTAAGATAGTATCGGCTTCTTTTTCCGCTACTTCTAATAAGCCTGCTTGAAAACGTTTTAGCTCGCTACTAATTAAATCAATTTGTTCTCTAAGCCAAAGGCGAATATCCGTAGCTATCTGATCATTACGCGAACGACCCGTGTGTAACTTCTTACCCGTAATACCTATTTTATCGGTTAAACGTGCTTCGACATTCATATGAATATCTTCAAGCTGTACAGACCATTCAAAATTGCCTGCTTCTATATCTGCAATTATTTCATCTAAGCCTTGATGTATCTCCTGCATCTCGTCTTCTGTAAGAATGCCAACTTTGTGTAACATTTGAGCATGAGCTTTAGAACCAGCTATATCGTGCTTGTATAAACGCTGGTCAAAGGTGATAGATGCAGTGAATGCTTCTACAAATGCATCGGTTGATTCGGTAAATCGGCCACCCCACAGCTTGTCTTTTTCATTATTCTGTTTGTTTTCAGAAATATTGTTGGTATTTGCCATGCTGTTCAGTTTCCAGAAAGTAATAATTGCGTAGAATGTGACGAACGCTGCAAAAACAGCGACGAAAATAATAATAATAACGATAAGCGAACATAAGAGGCTTTAAATTAAGTCTCCATAATAATAAAAAACGCTTAGTAACGTACGAAGCGTACACGAATAGTACGATTTTCTCACTACTAAGTTGTGTAATCTAAAAGTGCGAAAACGTAATAATAAAAATAAAAGACAAATAAATGACTTCTTTTGTACATGAAAAACCCATCGGCTTTTTGCCCTGTCTTTGTACGCCACACATCGTGTTGCGTGCAATGGTTGTCGCTGAAGTATTAGCACTGGTTTTTTCGCTTACGAGTTCATCGCCAACCTATTTAGCTTCTTTTATAAAGCTTGGGCTTACCTCATTGTTTATGCAATGGGTTGTGTTGTCCTCTATTTTAGCCATTTGTCTGTTATCTAGCCGTTTAAATAAGTTATCAGTTACCCAGTTAACGATTGCTGTCACGGGGCTTGTGGTAATTTTTACCATTGGTGCGTCTATCTTAACTATCATGACAGATAGCCATCAAAAGGTCGGTATTATTCATTTTTGGGATACACCCTTCATTTTTAGAAACAGCTTTATTGCAACGGTCCTTAGCTTGATGGCATTGCATTATTTCTATATTCAAAATGAACGATCAGAACACGTAAAAGCAGATACGGGCGCAAAATACGATGCTTTGCAGTCGCGAATGCGTCCTCATTTTTTATTCAATAGCTTGAATACCATTGCACAGTTAATTCAAGTAGACCAAGACAAAGCAGAAGATGCTTTATTGGATTTAGCTGATATTTTTCGTACCACATTGGATACGCGTAATCGTATTTCATTGGGCGAAGAACTGGATGTGACCTTACGCTATTTGCGTATGGAAGGGCTACGCCTTGGCAAGCGTCGTCTTAACATTGTGTGGGATATGGATCGCAACACACTGCCATTTAATATGGAAATTCCGCCATTGCTATTACAGCCATTGGTAGAAAACGCCATATATCATGGAATACAACCCAGCAAAGACGGCGGCACATTAGGCATTAGTCTATATGATGCCGGTCCACATTTGG
>Ga0209633_10005216_pt1 | contig 11472 bp, 10 predicted proteins | sample Cruoilmetagenom1_FD_187290 | JGI IMG/M metagenome (GOLD analysis project Ga0209633, IMG submission 187290) | Oil polluted marine microbial communities from Coal Oil Point, Santa Barbara, California, USA - Sample 1 (SPAdes) (version 2) | ecosystem: Environmental > Aquatic > Marine > Oil seeps ... | reverse complement strand
CTGATGTTTCAAGGCGTCCGGCCAGCAGACTGGGATGCTTGGCCGATGTCCTTTCGGTGCCGCGCTTGTTGCTGCGGAGCAGCCCTTGCACCCGGTCCCAGAGATCCTTGTCGATGATCGCTTCATGCCTGCCATCATGGAGCTTGCCCTTGTGCGGGAGCTTGCCGATATAGATGGGATTGGCGAGCAAACAGTAGAGATGCCCTCGGCTGAAAGGCCCGCCGCCAGCTACACGATCGTTCTTCTGATGACGAACCTTGCTCCTCATGGCATTGTCACATTAACGTTCTGACGCTCACCGATATCTGCGGTAGCCTGTCGGGATGGGTAACATCTGCTTTAAACGCCACCGCTTTCCACCTGAAGTCATCCGCCACGCCGTTTGGCTTTACGCTCGATTCACTTTGAGCTATCGAGACGTCGAGGATTTACTCGCGGAACGCGGTCTCGATATCTCCTACGAAACTGTACGGCGTTGGTTCTTCAAATTTGGTACGCCGATCGCTCGAAACCTGCGCCGTATGCGACCAACGCCCAGCGACCATTGGCATCTTGATGAGATGGTCATTGTCATCCGAAGGCGACGTCATTGGTTGTGGCGTGCCGTCGACAATGAAGGCGAGGCTCTCGATTTTCTCGTGCAATCAAAGCGGAACGCCAAGGCGGCGTTGAAGTTGATGCGGAAACTGTTGAAGAAGCACGGGTGGGCACCTACCCGTATCACCACCGATAAACTCAGGTCTTATCATGTCGCCTTTCGAACCCTCGGCCTGACGGCCGAGCACATCGATAATAAGCGGGCGAACAATCGTGCGGAGAACTCGCATCAGCCAGTGCGACGGAGCGAGCGGAAACAGCAGCGATTCAAAATCACCAGGGTCTGCCCAACGCTTCCTGAACATCCAATCCGCTGTATACAATACCTTTTACGTCCAGCGTCATTTACTCAACAGACCCACTTTCAAACGGTTTCGAACCGACGCATTCAACGTATGGGAAAGTGCGAGCGCAGGAGCCTGAAAGGGCATTGACACGGATCTTTGCGGCTGCTTCCGATTAACGTGACAATGCCGCGGTGATGCTTAAAGCGGATGTTACCCATCCCGACAGGCTACCGCAGATACCAGTGAGCGTCAGAACGTTAATGTGACAATGCCCCGAAAACTCACACCAATCCTTCCGGCGACGAGAGCGGGCGATGGCGAAATACAGGAGCACAAAATCGCTACAGAAATTCGTCTCAATCCATTCTTCAGTCCACAATCACTTCAACCAGGAACGTCATCTCTACAACCGCGAAAACTTCAAGATTAACCGGTCAAACGCCCTTGCCGAGTGGCGTCAACTCGCAGCCTGAACTCGCAGCCCTACGGTTTGCGGAGGCCCGTTCGCTTTAACCTGACAGCACCTGAAAATGAGCTGAGCTGCGTACCCAACCCTTGACGGCACGGGGATGCGGAAATAGTAGTCCTTCATGAAACGTGGGGGTAAATGGCTTCTCGTGGTTGGTGTTGTCGCTGTTTTGGCGGCGGCCGCGCTTTTCACGCTGTCGTTTTCATACTTTAAGAACGCGGAGTTGCAGCGGGCGCAGAACAGAGCCTCGCTTTATCTAAGTACCTTGGTCAACGCCCTGGAGAGGTTCCAGTACCTCCCTTTCGTTCTTGCTCAGGACCCGTTCGTAATTTCGGCCGCAGCCGGCGTGGATAGAGACGGTTTGAACCGTCGTTTCGCCGAGTTCGCCGCCCGCGCCGATCTCGAAGCTATCTATCTAATGGATACTTCGGGCCTGACTGTCGCGGCGTCGAACCATGCTGCCGAAGTCACATTTATGGGCCAGAATTATGGGTTCAGACCCTATTTCAAGGAAGCCTTGGCGGGGCGCAGGGGCGAGTTCTTTGGGGTCGGAGCAACGACGTCTCTCCCAGGTTACTTCGTCGCCGAGGCAGTACGGGGAGAGGGTGGCGATGTTCTCGGCGTTGTCGCAATAAAGCTGAGCCTTAGCGATCTTGCGCAAGCGTGGGCAGAGGGCGGCGAGACGGCTGTCGTATCGAATGGCGATGGGGTGGTCGTTCTATCTTCGGATGCCAATTGGCTTTATCGAACCATAACCTCGATTTCCGAGACAAGGTTGGAGGAAATCGTTGCCGGACGTCAGTTTGGAAACAATGCCCTGGCGCCTTTGGAGTGGGAAGAAACCAGCGTTGACGGTGTCAGGTTGGCAGGCCGCAGCTATTTACGCGTGTCGTCTTCTGTGTTGCAACTTGGCTGGACTTTCCATTTTCTTGCGGATGAAAGCAGGGTGCGGGAACGCGCGTTGTTCGCCGTTATTGCCGCGGCGATTGTCCTTTCGTTGTTGTTGGCCTTGGCGGTCTTCTTGCGTTCCGAGCGCATCCGCGTCGCACTGAACGCATCACAGGCGGACAGGCGCCAGCTTAGGTCAGCGAACACAAAACTCGAACGGGAAATTGAAGAGCGTCATGCGGCGGAACAGCGCCTGGAAAGAGCACAATCCGAACTCGCACGGGCCAGCAAGCTTGCAGCACTTGGGCAGCTTTCCGCATCGGTTACCCATGAACTCGGTCAGCCGATTGCTGCCATGCGAAACTATCTAACCGCAGCAGAGCTCGATGCTGGCGATGACGATCACGCGAGTTTGTTTGAGCGTTTGGGCGCAATTGTCGCCCGGATGGAAAACATCACGACGCAGCTCAAATTTTTTGCCCGGCCAAGCGAGAGTAAGTTGGAGCGGGTCGATCTACACAAGGTGTTGGATGGCGCACTCGTGTTGGTCTCTCCTGACTTGAAGGCGGCCGAAATCGAGTTGTCATTCGACCTTTCCGATCAGCCTATCATCGTGAACGGGATTCGCTTGCGCCTTGAACAAGTTCTTGTGAATCTACTACGAAATAGCGTCGTGGCTATGAAAGGAAGCAGCTGGCGTATGCTTACGATCAGGATCGGCAAGACAGAATCGCGCGCGGTTCTTTCGGTGGAGGATACCGGTCACGGCCTTGGCGGCCAATCGATCGAGCAACTTCAGGACCCCTTCCACACCACAAGGGCTTCCGGCGAAGGCATGGGGCTGGGTCTCGCGATCTCGGCAGCGATCGTCAAGGAGCATAGTGGGGTATTATCGGCGAAAGACCTTGATGCGGAAGGGGCGATCTTTTCAATCGAGCTTCCTCTCGCGCAAGAGGAAGGCGTCGTATGACTCGGCAGGTTGCCAACGGGTACCGGATAATTGCGGTCGACGATGACCGGCAAATGCGCGAGTCACTGACTCATTTGCTGCACAAAGCGGGTTGGCAAGTGGAGACCCTGAGCCGGGGCGAGGATGTCGACAAGCGACTCCAGGAAAGTCGCGCCGATGTAATCTTGAGCGATGTCCGCATGCCCGGCATGAGCGGCCTAGACATGCTCCGGAGCCTTACAAGTGAAACGGCGCCGCCCGTCGTACTGATTTCCGCCCATGGGGATATCCCAACAGCGGTGGAAGCCATGCAAGAAGGGGCGTATAGCTTCATCGAGAAGCCCTTCGATCCGCACAAACTTCTCACGGTCTTGCGACATGCCGCCGAACAGCACCGTCTGACCCTCGATGCTGCAAGACTAAGGGCGCGGCTGGCAGATCTGTCCGGTCTCGACAAGGTTCTGCTGGGCGAGACTCACAGCATTGTGGCGCTGCGGGAAGATCTGCTGGACCTTTGCGATAGCGATGCGCCGGTCATGCTGCTGGGCGAGACCGGAACGGGCAAAGAACTAGTTGCTCGAGCGTTACACGACCTTAGCCCGCGCGCGGCCGGACCATTTGTCGCGGTCAACTGTGCCGTAATCCCGGTTCATCACTTTGAAGCAACCATGTTCGGCGAGGCAGGCGGCCCCCTGGGAACGCTCGCCAGAGCAGATGGGGGCACGCTTTTTCTCGACGAACTTGGCGTCTGTCCGCTGGAGGCACAGGCAAAGTTGCTGCGTGTGATCGAGACGCAGGAATTCACGCCGCTGGGGGCTTTGGAGCCTCGGCAGGTGAATGTTCGTGTTCTTTCGGCCTCGAACGAGAAGCTCGATACGGTCGTGGCTGAGGGCCGGCTTCGCGAAGACTTCTTGTACCGTCTCAACACGGTCACCTTGACCCTACCGGCCCTGCGCGACCGGCGGGAGGATGTGCCGTTGCTCTACGCCCATTTCGTCGATCAGCACGCGGAACTCTACGAGATCACTCCTCCCGAATCGACGGTGGAGGACTTGGCGGCACTGATGTCTCACGACTGGCCAGGCAATGTGCGCGAGTTGCGCCATGTAGCTGAGCGTCGGATTCTGGCGGCTCGGCGCGGCCGTGGCTCTGTGGCAGAAGCGATCCGACTAGATGCCGACATTGGCGAAGTGCCCGAGACCCTGCGGGAAGCCGTGGCCGCCTTCGAGCGTCAGCTGATCGCAAAAGCGATACAGACCCATCAGGGGCACATGGATACGGTCGCGGAAGCGCTTGGCATCGGGCGGCGAACGCTAAACGAGAAAATCGTGAAACTTGGCTTGAACAAAGAGGAGCTACTCTAAGCCACGCGAAAATCCGCAGGCACATTCTGCATATTGCGCGGATTCCCTCATGGGTATGGCGCTGTCCCTCCCGTTAGATTCCAGGAAAAGTCGCCTGAATGACTGTGTGTAAAACCGGGAGGATATCATGAAGAAGAACTTACTCAGGACTGCTACGCTTGCCGTGTTCGCCTTTGCCTTCACTGGGGAGGCTATGGCGACTGAATGGAACGTCTCGCTTTGGGGCAAACGCCGCGCCTTCACCGAAGGTGTGGAGAAACTGGCCGAACTGGTCAGTGCCAAAACCAACGGCGAATTCAAACTCAACCTTTCCTATGGAGGCCTTTCCAAGAACAAAGAGAACCTCGACGGCATCTCCATCGGCGCTTTCGAGATGGCGCAATTCTGTGCCGGTTACCATGCGGACAAAAATCCCTCGATCACCGTTCTGGAATTGCCCTTCCTCGGCGTTTCTTCGCTGGAACAGGAGATTGAGGTTTCCATGGCCGTCTACAGCCACCCGGCCGTGAAGGCGGATCTGGCGCGTTGGAATGCGACTCTTCTGATGCCCTCGCCACTGCCGCAATACAACATCATTGGTGTGGGCGACGCCCCGAGGACCTTGGGAGATTTCAAGGGCCTGGCCGTTCGTGCGACCGGCGGTATCGGGAAAGCAATGGCAACGTTGGACGCCGTCCCGACGTCCATGTCCGCATCCGAAGTTCGCCAGGCCTTGGATAGCGGCGTCGTGAAGGCCGTTGCCTTTGCACCGCACGCCCACATGGCCTTTGGCACTACGGAAAATGCCAAGTGGTGGACCACCAACCTCAATCCCGGAACCGTGAACTGCCCAGTGGTCGCGAATTCCGACGCGTTGAGCGCGTTGTCCGATGCCGAGCGCATGGCATTGCTGGGTTCGGTCGATGAAGCGATGGCGCACTATGTCTCCTTCTATAACGACAAGACCATGACGGCCTGGGGGCCGAAGTTGGACGCGAAGGGTATCGAGCGGATCACCTATGACGACGCCGCTCTTGCTGCCTTCCGCGAAGCGGTCGCAGGACCCGCCGCCAAGGCATGGATCAAGGAGAACACCGCGCGCGGTCTTCCCGCGCAGGAGCTCTACGATCTAGTAACCGGTCTGATCGCCAAATAGAGTAGAGAGCCAAGGCGTAAGGTCCCGTCGTCATGCCTTAGCCGGCGACGACGGGACCTCATTTGGTGGGATCGACCATGATAAGCGCGTCATCGGTGCTCGTGGACGGCACGCTTTTAAGCCGGCTGGACCGTCGGCTTTATCGCGTCGAGATGGGCTTGGCCCTGATTTGCGGGCTGGCTGTATTTTCGCTGATGCTACTGGCAGTGGTTAGCGTCGGCGGGCGCCACTTCTTCAATCAACCCCTCCCAGGCTACGTGGACTGGATCGAGCAGGTGATGCCATTGATCGCTTTCGTGGGCGTCGCCTTTTGCCAGCGAAACGGGGGCCATATCCGCATGGATATCTTGGTCGGCCAATTACGCGGGCGGGCTTTGTGGCTGGCGGAATTTTCTTCCACCTTTGCCATGCTTGTCCTGATGCTGCTGCTGGTCTGGGGAAGCTGGGCGCATTTCGACCGCTCCTTCGATTGGAGCGCGCCACTCTGGAGTCGGGATTCAAGCCTCGACATCCGCTTGCCGCTTTGGCCTGCGAAACTTCTGGTCCCGATCTCTTTCGCCGTGCTCAGCCTTCGGTTGGCTCTGCAGCTCTGGGGCTTTGGCCGTTCGCTTGTGAGCGGTTCATCGCGCCCCGTTGCCGTTCCACTAATCGAGTCCGCGGCCGCGATTGCCGCCAACGAGGCCGCTAGCGTCTCAGGGCTCGAGGAAGAGGGGGATGAGTGATGGAGCCGATTGATATCGGCCTGGTCGTCACGGGCATTCTTCTGGTCATCGTACTGATCGGTGTGCGTGTGGCGTTTGCTGCGGCGCTCGCCGGGTTGATCGGCCTGATATGGATTTTTTGGGCCAAAAAAGGTTACGACGCGAACCAATTTCTCTGGGCCCTGACGGTGGCCACAAAAACGGCCGGGCAGGTGCCGCATTCAAAGATCGCGAGCCAAGCTCTGTCGTTGATTCCGACCTTCATTCTGATCGGATACCTTGCCTACTATGCAGGCCTGACGAAGGCTTTGTTCGAGGCCGCGAAACGCTGGGTCGGTTGGCTGCCAGGGGGACTCAGCGTCTCCACGGTTTTCGCTACTGCCGGTTTCGCGGCCGTTTCCGGCGCCTCGGTTGCCACCTCCGCCGTTTTCGCTCGTATTGCGATCCCCGAGATGCTGGCGCAAGGATACGACAAGCGCTTCGCTGCTGGTGTTGTCGCGTCGGCAGGCACGCTCGCTTCTCTGATCCCACCGTCTGCGATTTTGGTGATCTATGCCATCATTGTCGAACAAGATGTGGGGGCGCTCCTTCTCGCAGGTTTTCTACCTGGCGCCTTTTCGGCGCTGATCTATGGCGGATTGGTCGTCGGTCTTGCGCTAACGTTCAAGAATTTTGGCCCGCCGGTGCGTGGATTCAGTTGGGTGCAACGATTCAAATCCCTGCCGGGTGCATTCCCGATTTTCTTCGTGGTCGTGATTATCATCTTCTTTATCTACAACCCCTTCGGCGGCGATGCCTGGGGTACGCCGACAGAGGGTGGGGCGCTCGGCGCCTTCGTCGTCTTTCTCATAGCTCTCTATCGCGGCATGCGCTGGCCACAGCTAAAAGCGGCGCTTGTGGAGACCGCTAAGCTGTCGGCGATGATTTTTACGATCATCTGGGGTGTTCTGATCTTCGTTCGGTTTCTTGGCTTTGCCGATTTACCCGGCGCATTTTCCGACTGGATCACCGGGCTCGATCAGAGTCCGATGCTAACACTAGTCCTTATTCTGCTTGCCTATGCGGTGTTGGGCATGTTCATGGATGCAATCGGTATGCTGCTGCTGACCTTGCCCGTGGTTTACCCCGCCGTTATCGCCCTAAACGGTGGCGAGGGCGTAACCGCCGCGGACAGCGCCTTTGGCATGTCGAGCGTTGGCGCCGCAATTTGGTTCGGGATCATCGTCGTGAAAATGGCCGAGCTCTGCTTGATTACTCCACCGATCGGACTCAACTGTTTTGTAGTGGCGGGTGTGCGTCCGGACATTTCCGTGCACGATGTCTTCCGGGGTGCTTCGCCATTCTTCGTGGCCGACGCCCTGACCATCGCCGGCCTCATCGCATTTCCAGGCATCGTCCTCTACCTTCCGGGCTTGCTTTTGGGCAGTTAACTGGGTTCCTCAGAACACTGCTCTTGACGAATTCCCATTGTTTGGCAGCCATTGGCGTGGCGTAGTGTGCGCGCTTGAGTGATCGCACCGGCGTTGGGAAAAGATCGAGAAGTACTGCATCGAGAAGGGGCCAAGGGTAGAATCAGCTCATTGCACAGCGATCCGAAAAAGACCGGGTCAATTTTATAGGCTGTGTGTCCGAGGTTTGAACCTGCGGCAAGGCCGTTGAAACGCTCCCTGGTCCACAGATGCGTTCCCTGTTATCGCGAGAAAAATCCCTGATACGCCGCTAAAATTACCTGTTCCGATTCTTAGGGAATTCGTCACTAACCTACTGAATTGACGAACGGTTTCCGCTGAAAATTCTGCCAAATTGACCAAATTCGTGAAAATTCCCTGTTTTTTCCCTGTTTAACAGGGAATTTCGTGGAGACGGGTTCGCTCAAGACTGCCTGCACCACCAGAGCATCCTAAATCCTTGAAATCCTTATAAGTGGCTATATCAATTGGCTTCTTGAGGGCGTTGTCACATAAACGTTCGGACGCGTTCAGGCATCTGCGGTAGCCTGTCGGGATGGGTAACATCTGCTTTAAACGTCACCGCTTTCCACCTGAAGTCATTCGCCACGCCGTTTGGCTCTATGCCCGCTTCACTTTGAGCTATCGAGACGTAGAGGACCTATTGGCGGAACGGGGATTGGACATCTCCTACGAAACCGTGCGGCGTTGGTTCCTCAAATTTGGCGTGCCAATCGCGCGAAACCTGCGCCATATGCGACCCACACCGAGCGATTACTGGCATCTCGATGAAATGGTCATTGTTATTCGCGAGCGGCGTCACTAGTTATGGCGAGCCGTCGACAATGAAGGCGAGGTCCTCGATTTTCTCGTGCAATCAAAGCGAAAGCCAAGGCAGGGTTGAAGTTGATACGGAAACTGCTGAAGAAACAAGGGTGGGCGCCAACGCGGATCACCACCGATAAGCTCAGATCCTATCATGTCGCCTTTCGAACCCTCGGCCTGACGGCTGAGCACATTGACGATAAGCGTGCGAATAATCGTGTGGAGAACTCGCATCAGCCAGTGCGACGGAGCGAGCGGAAACAGCAGCGATTCAAATCACCAGGTTCTGCGCAACGCTTCCTGAACATCCAATCCGCTGTATACAATACCTTCTACGTCCAGCGTCGTTTGCTCAGCAGATCCGCATTCAAGCAATTTCGGATCGACGCGTTCAACGTATGGGAAAGTGCAGGTGCGGGAGCCTGAAAGGGCATCGACACGGATCTTTGCGGCCGCTTCCGATTAACGTGACAATGCCCTTTCTTGGCATGGAGGTCCACTCTACCTCAGACAGCCGACACCGCTGGGCGAGGCCCACCAAGACCGGGCCTGACCCGAGTCGGAAGTGGCGGCGGTTTTCGAACGGATCGCTTCTGCCGGCAAAGCCGTCGTATGTTTTTGCTATCGATGATTTTTGGTGTTCTATTCGGAGAACTGTTGAGGGTCCCCTCTTCCGCAAATGGTTCTACCGAAGGTGTCGATGGCGCAATCTAATCGGACGAGGTGGTTTATCCTCGCGCTGCTGTTTTTCGCGCGCATCGGCTTAGGTTTCCAGTTTCAAACACTAGGGTCTGTCGCTGGTCAACTGACCGAGCAGTTAGGCCTGAACTACACCGAGATAGGAAGCTTGATCGGTTTGTTCATGGTGCCGGGGATGATCTTGGCCTTGCCCGCCGGGTTTGCCGGCCGTTTCATGTCGGATCGGTTTATCGTTGGCCTCGGTCTGATTGCATTGGCCGCCGGCGGCGGTCTAGCGGCTGTCGCGGACAGCTTCAATCTTTTGGCAGCAGGGCGGCTGATTTGCGGAATTGGATTCGTCCTCTCGACGATCTTTCTTACAAAAATCGTCGCCGATTGGTTTTCAGGTAAGGAACTGGCGACGGCGATGAGCGTTTTGGTGATGTCCTGGCCGTTTGGTATTGCAATGGGACAAATCGGCCATGGCTGGCTGGCGGTTAATTTCGATTGGCGCTGGGCCTTTGTTACAGCGTCGCTCTACTGCTTGGCAGGTGCTCTGTTGGTGATGTTTTTCTGCCGCGAGGCACCGGAGAGCGCCAAGGCTAACGGCGGATTTCAGTTCACCTTGAACCGCAATGAGGTTTTGCTGACCGTGATCGCTTCCGCGGTCTGGTCATTCTTCAATGCCGGCTATGTGGTCTATTTGAGTTTTGCTCCTATTGCTCTGGTTGCGGGGGGCTATGAAACCGTTTCCGCTTTGGGTGTCGTTAGTATCGCTAGCTGGATCATGATTTTCTCGGGCATCGTCTGTGGTCAAATTGCCGATCGCAGCGGCCGGCACGATACTGTGCTCTATGTTTGTATGACAGCGGCGATATTGGCTGTGATGATGTTGTTTGTTAGACCTCTTTCTGTTCCTTCAAGCCTTCTGTTCGGCTTGATGGGAATGGCGCCAGCCGGCGTGATCATGGCCCTGACCGCCAGCGCCATGAGGCCGAAAAACCGAGCGCTCGGCATGGGCGTTTTCTTTTCCTGCTATTTTCTGATCCAGGCGCCAGCGCCAGCGATCGCGGGTTGGCTATATGATCTGACCGCCGATGCCTTCTGGCCAATCCTGTTCGCGATGGCGTTATTCTTTGTCACCGCAGTGGCAAATTTGGCTTTCCGGTTTGCGCAAAAACGCCTGCCATTGTGACACGAGGTCGGTGACTTCTCATGCGCGCAATCCAATGTGTGCTCATTTAAAACTGTCCGATCTTCGCACTCTTGTTGGCGACGCCGCGATGCCGATCCTGGAGATCGATAACAATACCGCCGGGCGCAGCATGCGGTCTCTCGCCATCGGCCAGTAGTCGGGATTCAGCAGGCCGCGCGTGCGATGGCGCCACCTGTTCACTTCTGCTATCTGTATTTCACACAAGATGTATCAACGCGTGGGACAGGGAGAACTAAAATGGCAGCGGCAGACAAGTTGGGTGGCTATGCAACGGGGTTTGGGGAACTGAACGCGGACATATTGGCTGATAACGTGACTGAGGATTACAAGCTTCTCGATAAGGACGGAAAGATCTATGGGAAGAGTGACCTGCCTGGATACATTGCGGAGCTCAGAAAGCTGGCGGATAAGATGGTAATTACCGATGTCGTGGTTGATGGCGGCACGGCGTGGTGTAAATGGCGGGTGGGTGACATTGTTGGCGCCGGAATGATCACGTTCGGGGACGAAGGCGTGTCGCAGGAGCAACTGTTTTACGTCTGAGCGATAAGCTAGCTCGGGTGGTCGGAAAGCCGGCAGCCGTATCTTTGAGAAAATATGTGTCCAGTCGTTGTACGCCGGAAGCCGTCCGGTGCACCTGCGCGTCAAAAGTTCGGCCAGCCAGTGGCGCTCTAGTTTAAGCGGAACGCCACGGCAAAAGCCCTTTAATCCGATTGACCTTATGGTCGGCAATGCGACCAAATATGTTGGTGAGTTGGGCTTGCGGATTGATGCCGTTAAACTTCACGGTTTACATTTTCAGGCTGCGGGAGGTCGCCTTCTGGCTAAATCGCGTCAAATCCGAGCGTCGTCCGGAGTGTCCGGTCTACCCCTGACTTCGGACCATAAGCCTGCAATGTCCGTTTTCTCGGCCTG
>Ga0209633_10005215_pt1 | contig 11473 bp, 9 predicted proteins | sample Cruoilmetagenom1_FD_187290 | JGI IMG/M metagenome (GOLD analysis project Ga0209633, IMG submission 187290) | Oil polluted marine microbial communities from Coal Oil Point, Santa Barbara, California, USA - Sample 1 (SPAdes) (version 2) | ecosystem: Environmental > Aquatic > Marine > Oil seeps ... | reverse complement strand
TATATTCCACCGCATCGTTGGTTTTAAACTTCAATCCGGCGATCGGCTCCCACTCAAGGAAGGCATTTGCCTGCAACCTGTTCTGCACCTCATACTGATCGTCATGGTCAGCCGTGGCACGTGGATTGGAGTTGGCATTCTCTGGAATATCCAGATTCCAGGTACCATCCTCATTCTGAGGAGATGTCCAGGGAAGGACATTCAGACCAGCCCACATGGGATTCACATAGTAGAGGCTCTGCATGGCCACATCGTTGGACTCCGAGTGAAAGGCATTGAAACGAACGCCCATATTCAGCCTATCACTAACCTTATGAGTGATATTAGATCTAAGCTGATATTTCGTGTAATCCACTCCGTAGAATACCCCTTCAGTTCTGGAGTATAACCCGGAGGTATAATGACTTGTTTTTTCATTTCCACCGGTAACACCAAGTTCATATTCCTGGATATTACCATAGCGGGTCACTTCATCCATCCAGTTATACAGATCCTGATCCAGAAGTGAGTTGGGAACATAGTAGGTACCCGACGAAGGATCCAAGGGATCATAACCTGCATTTGTGGAAGCATCCTGCATAAATCCAACCAGCTCTTCACCACTCATGGTCCGGAAATTATTATCGTTGGCAAGAGATGTCACACCATAGGTGGCTCTCAAGTTTACAGATGATTTACCTTGCTTCCCTGATTTGGTGGTAATCAGAATAACACCGTTGGCCGCCCTTGATCCATAGACCGAAGCTGCAGCAGCATCCTTCAGAATGGTGATGGATTCAATATCGCTGGGGTTAATCATCGCCAGGGCATTACCTGTATTGGTAAAGTAGCTTTGATTGCCCTGCATAATAGGAATACCATCCACCACATAAAGCGGTTCATTTCCCGCATTCAGTGAACTTGTTCCCCGAATCCGAATCTGCGAGGCAGCACCGGGCTGACCTGATGTTGCTGTAACCTGGACACCCGCAGCTTTACCTGCCAGCATTTTGTCAAAACTCAATTCAGGTACATCCTTTAGACTTTCCTCATCAAGAATGGTGACGGCTCCTGTGTTTGCCTCCCTGGTTGAAGTACCGTAACCAATTACGACAACTTCATCCATCTTAATGGCGTCTACAGTCATAAGCACGTCAATCGTGGTGGAGGCCCCGACAGTGAGAGTCTGAGATTCCATTCCAACGAAAGAGAAGACCAGCAGAGCATCGGTATTGGGAACTGATATGGTATAATTACCTTCAAAATCAGTTACCGCCCCAATGGTGGTCCCTTTTACCACAACAGATACACCTGGGAGTGCTTCTCCATTTTCAGCATCTGTTACAGTACCAGTAATCTGCACTCCCTGCGAATAAAGCATAACGCTTGCAGACACAAGAAATGCAAAAAGAACTAATAATCTTTTCATAGATTAAGGTTTTAGGTTTATAAAATTGATTCTATATTGTTGCGACTATTATTGCCACGTCTGTTATAGCATCGACTCAAGGAGTACGAAAGTATAAAAAAATAAAGGAATTTCAAATCTGGAATTTACTTTCTATACCCCATCAATACTCAAAAACATGTTTTTTTGCTGTAAACAACATCACAGTCGACAGCCCTTAATTTCTCAGTTAAGTTTCTGATTGACCAGGTCGAGAATATTACTTGTATGGGCTTTTGACCTTTGTTTCAGCACCTCACCTTCCTTCAGGATTTTTATAACTTCCTGATGATCTGACATATCTAGTGAGTTGATTTTCACATTCAACCAGGCTCCCTCCACACAGGCTTGTAGTGCCAGAGCTCCCACGCCTGCATCTGATAAACTATTGGGATTTCCGTATTCGGCCATGGCCTGAGCTACTTCAAAACCCTCAAATGCCACAGACATAACCTCAAAAGGCACCTCTATGGCGTGCAGGGTAGCAGCATCAATAGCCTCTTTCCTTAATTTTTGTTCCTCACTTGATTTCTTAGCTAATCCGAAGGCAGCCATAATTTTATTAAATGCACGGGTATCCTCATCCACCAGCTGTAGCAAGCGTTCCTGGATCGCCTTACCCTTTTCCGCCCAATCAGAAAACTCCTCCCAACGATCGTCCCATCCCCGCTTATGCGAGGAGAGATTCGCCACCATAGTTGCCAGGGCCGCACCCACAGCCCCCATGTAGGCACTAACAGATCCTCCGCCGGGGGCGGGCGATTCTGAAGCAGTCTCCTCCATAAAAGCTGCAAGACTCATATCTACAAGTGCCTTACCTTTTCCTTTTTTCAACTGATACTCTATAATCTTCTCATGTGGATCAAAAGGACCCAGTTCATCCAGACCCATTGATTTTACTGCAATCTTAATCAATTCACTATCTGAAATACCGGTGGATCTCTTCTGTTTTTTCAAAAAATACCTTCCAGCTTCGAGCATGGCATTCAGGGGTACCAGTCCAACCAGCTCTGATCCGCTAACCCGGATACCCCTGGCATCGGCCTTTTTGCACACCTCAGCAAAGGCCTCATGAACAGGGGTAATGGAAATATTTGTCAGATTCATTGATATTTGTGCCACCCCGTACTCCTCAATGAACCAGCCAATGGCCTTGACCTCCTTCAGTGATCCAGGGATCATCACCGGATTTCCATCCACATCCTTCACTATCTTTCCAGTCAGGGAATCTCCCTCCCGTTTACTTCGTCCCCGCTCTCTCACATCAAAAGCAATTGCGTTAGCACGCCGGGTTGAAGTAGTATTAAGGTTAATATTGTAGGCCACCAGGAAATCCCTGGCTCCAACAGCGATGGCTCCAGACCGGGGAATAAACTCGGACGGACCAAAATCAGGTTTCCATAAGGGATCTGCCAGTTTCTCCTTCAGTCCTTCATATTCGCCTGATCGCACTGAAGCCAGATTTCTGCGCTTTTCACTCAAAGCAGCATTCTCATAACAATAGACAGGAATACCGATCTCGCTTCCTATTCTTTCCGCCAATTGATGCGCATACTTCACTGTCTCTTCCATTGAAATTCCCGATACCGGGACCAAGGGACAGACATCGGTAGCTCCAAACCGCGGATGTTCTCCGCTATGCTTGCTCATATCAATGATCTCCGAGGCCATTTTTATGGCCTGGAAGGCCGCCACCACTACCTGCTCAGGTGGTCCCACAAAGGTCACCACCGTACGATTTGTGGCTTTCCCGGGATCCACATCCAACAAGATCACGCCTTCCACAGATTCGACCTGGTCGGTAATCCGCCGTATCACTTCCATATCCACTCCCTCACTAAAATTGGGAACACATTCGATAAGCTGCTTCATAAAGAATTATTGAATTTTTCCGTTTAAGATTACTTGATTTATCTGGCTGCTCCCATATGCATAGGGCATGAAAGCAAAGCCAGGCATGACTTCGGTAATTATTAAATTGGCCACCTTTCCTGGCGTAAGAGATCCGTGTGTATCTTCCAGACCCATGGCATAGGCACCGTTTCTGGTCACTGCATTTAAAACTTCCAGGGGAAGCATTTTTAACTGCATAATCCCCAGAGACATTACCAACTCCATATTACCAGAGGGGGAAGACCCCGGATTATAATCAGAAGCCAGAGCCACAGGCAAGCCTGCTTCAATCATCTTTCTGGCTGGAGCATAGCTAAGTCCCAGGAAAAGTGAAGCACCAGGCAATATGGTGGGCATGGTAAGACTCTTTTTTAAAGCGCTTAGCTCTTCCTCCCCTACAAATTCAAGGTGGTCGACCGAGCGGGCCTTATACTTTACTCCTACCTGCACTCCCCCGGAATAGTCCAGTTCATTGGCATGAATCTTGGGAACCAGACCATGCTTTACACCTGCTTCCAGGATTCTATCGGTTTGCTCAACCGTAAAGAAACCCTTGTCGCAAAAAACATCAATAAAATCCGCCAGATTCTCCTCAGCCACTGCGGGAATCATTTCTCCGATAACAAGTTGCACATATTTATCCGGATCCGATTTGTAGTTGGCGGGAACAGCATGGGCTCCCAGAAAGCTGGCCCGGATGGTAAGTTCTGTATCCTCAGCAAGTCGCCTGATAACCCTTAGCATCTTCAGCTCATCCCGGGTATTCAGTCCGTATCCACTCTTAATCTCCACTGCGCCGGTTCCAGACCTGATAATCTCCCGGGCCCTGGGTAAGGATTGTTCAAAAAGATCATCTTCGGAAGTTTCAGATAGCAATTTTGCCGAATTAAGGATACCTCCGCCCCTGCGGGCAATCTCCTCATAACTCAATCCCCGTATCTTGTCTTCATACTCCTGTTCTCTGCTGCCTGCATATACCAGGTGGGTATGGGAGTCACAGAAGGCTGGCATCACAATCCCCCCTTTACAGTCCAGTACCTCATCGTCGGTAAAGGGAATCACCTCACCCTCTCCAAAACAGTCAATTTTCCCATTTTCAATGACAAGCCAGGCATCTGATACAGCATTAACTGAAGACATCTGCTTACCTGAAACCCAGGCTGTGGGATTCTGTTCGGCGATCAGGAGGCTGCTGATATTTTTTAAGACCAGTCTCATACCACGAAGATATGAAATTGCCAGTGGCTAACTGAATGTTATAAAGCAAACTTACTTCAGAAGATAGGCAATGGCTACTCCCAGGTAGTTACCTATGGCATAGCCGATCACCCCGATAATCATCCCGGGAATCACCACCTCCTTATTACGAATGGCAGCCGCCACAACCGGTACAAAGGGTGGGGAATTGGAGAGTGCAGTTGATGTAATTATGTAATCGTCCACATTTATTCTGAAGATCCAGGACAGGATGGCATGCAGGATCAGCGAACCTACAATCACCAGGGCAATGTAGAGGAGAAGGTTTACCATCAGCTGAATATTTTCAACATTGAAGAGGGCAATCAGATCAGCTTTTGAGGCCACGATAATGCAGAAGACATAAATAAAATACATGCCCAGCTGGAAAGAGCTCTTGATCCGGTTGATGGCAGGTACCAGCGAAGCTGCTATCCCAAGAGTGGTAACCGTTAAAACTGCTGCTGTGTCCTTGGCATCCCCCTCAAAGAGAAAGGTGCTTCCATAGCCGATCCCAAAAATTAACAGGGCCACAGCAAATGCCTTCAGAATTCCAATGAAATTCTTCCGTTTAAAGAAACCTTCATAGCTTTCAAAATCTGCCACATCCAATTTGGGGTGTTCTTTACTCTTTCCACCTTCTTTATATGGTCGGAGAAATTTACCAAACAGGGGTTTGGCACCTGTAATCAGGAAAAGCAGGATTAGTGCTCCAATGACCAGTTCGGCCGTATGTGTTAAAATGTATAGCTCCTCCTCCACTGCCAGTGCGCGTGCAATGGCAGCCAGATTAGGCGTCCCTCCGGTATAAACTCCAATCATCATACCGGATATTTTCCAGATTTCCGGAATACTATCTCTGAAAATGTAGAATCCCACAAAAACCAGCACAACCACTGAAACCACTCCAAGTAACAAGGAAATAAAGGTGGTTTTGGCCATCTTTGCCCATTTTACCACATTTTCGGAAAAGAGCACCAGTGGGATTCCCAGAAGAATAGTCACTCCCATCACATCGCTCTGGGTGCCTGAAATGCTGTCTGGAATAATCTGGATATTCCCCATAACCAGTCCAATTCCATAACAGAAGACTACAATTCCAATCTTATTAATAATAGAAAATTTGGTGCTGTAGAAAAGAAGGAATGCCGGGATAAGGAAATAGCTGGCAATAATGATTGCGCCCATGGTTTCTTACAAAATGGTGATTTTGCAAGATAGTTAAAAAGTTAAAAGTGAATAGCAGATAAGAGATTATCAAACTATTCAGGGCAGTCCTTAAAACTCTTCTCGTACTGCTCAATGGCCCTGAAACTCATTCCCATACTGGAAAATCCACCATCGTGAAAAAGGTTCTGCATGGTCACTTTCCGCGTCAGATCAGAGAAAAGTGTGATACAGTAATCGGCACAATCATCTGCACTGGCATTGCCCAGTGGTGACATACGTTCGGAAAAATCCTCCAGTTTATCGAAACCGTGTACTCCACTACCGGCGGTGGTAGGAGTTGGAGACTGCGAGACGGTATTGATACGAATCCGCCTGGATCGTCCATACATATAACCAAAACTTCTTGCGATAGATTCAAGGATAGCCTTGGCATCGGCCATATCATTATAGCCGGCAAAAGTCCTTTGCGCTGCCACATAGGAAAGTGCCACCACGGATCCCCACTCATTAATGGCATCCATTTTCCGCGCTGTGCTCAGCACCTTATGAAACGAGAATGCAGATACATCAAGGGTTTTATGGTAATAACCGTAGTTTAACTCATCGTAGTCAAGCCCCTTCCGAACATTAGGAGACATACCAATGGAATGAAGTACAAAGTCGACTTTCCCTCCCAGAATCTCCATGGATTTCTGAAAGAGGTTTTCCAGATCCTCAAGGCTGGTGGCATCAGCAGCAATCACCTGCGCATTGGTTTTCTCAGCCAGCTTGTTGATGGTCCCCATCCTTAAGGCAATGGGAGCATTGGTCAATACAAGCTCGGCCCCTTCTTCATATGCCTTTTCAGCCACTTTCCATGCGATGGATTGTTCATTCAGGGCACCAAAAACAATACCCTTTTTTCCTTTTAATAAATTATAAGCCATTATAAAATAATTTGAATTGTTGGTTTACTGCCCTAATAACAAATATAATCCAAGTTTGTGCGATGCTTGGCTAAAATCGAAGTAACTCTCGTGCATTGGAAAGGGCTGCTTCGGTAACCTCTTCCCCCGATAGCATCCGGGCAATTTCACTGATACGTTCATCAGGCTGCAGTTTCCTGATCCTGGTATAGGTGGCATCGCTGGTATCCTCCTTGAAGACCACAAAATGATCTGCTCCCCGAGAAGCCACCTGGGGAAGGTGTGTAATAGCCATCACCTGCCTTCCCTTTGCCAGCTCATCCATGATACCTCCGACTTTATCTGCAATCTCCCCGCTTACCCCGGCATCAATCTCATCAAAGATCAGGGTTGGCATACCTTTCCGGTCCGAAACCATTGATTTAATACAAAGCATCAGTCTGCTTACCTCTCCGCCTGAAGCTACCCTGGAGATCTCTTCAAGCGACAGTTGCTTGTTAGCAGAGAACAAAAACCTCACCTGGTCCGATCCATTGACATCGAATACTTTCGTTAGCTCCAGCTCCACCTGGAACTTTGCATTTGGAATGCCTAATTGTTGCAGCTGCTCTTCCACCCTGAGCTGCATCTCTTTTGCTGCAGATACACGCTTCTTATGAAGAATCCCTGCCTGCTGTTCCAGCGCATGTAAAAGCGCGCTGCGCTCCTGATCCAGCTGCCCGATCTTTTCATCGGAAAATGTCAGGTCCTCTATCTTGTTACCAAGCTTATCCCTCAGAGCAATTAACTCATCCAGCTCCTGCACTCTGTGCTTTTGCATTAAGCCGAACAAGAGGTCATTTCGTTCCCTGAGTTGTTCCAGTTCGCCCTGCTCCATTCCAGCCTTCCCTGCTTCTAATTCCAGTTCGGAAGTAATATCTTTCAGTTCAATATAAGCAGACTCCATACGTGTGGCCATCTCCTTGGAAGGGGTATAGAGCGGGGCAATTTTTTGAAGCTGCGAAAGAGAAGTCCGCAAGCGATCCAGAATCCCGTTAGATTCTGCCAACAGATGTGCGGAAGACTCGAATAGTGCACTCCGAATTTCTTCGGCATGTTCAGCCCGTTGCAAATCGGCTTCCAGCTCTTCCATCTCCCCCTCAAGCAGGTGGGCCGATTGCAATTCATTGAACTGAAACTGCATATACTCCAGTTCCTCCTTCAGTGCGCCAGTCTCTTTAGTAACCCGCTCCAGCTCCCTTGAAATTTCAGTAAACCCGGAATAGGTGTCACGGTATCGGGAAAGTTCCTTTTCAACTCCAGCCATATGTGTAATCACCTCCATTTGATAAAGGTGGTCCTTCAGTCGCAGGTTCTGATGCTGGGAATGGATATCCACCAACAGTTTACCCACCTCCTTCAGCAAGGGAAGGTTTACAGGAGTATCATTGATAAATGCACGGGATTTTCCTCCTGGGGATATCTCCCTTCGGAGAGTTGTAAGCGTTTCAAAATCAACGTCATTAGCCTCAAAAACATCCTTAACCTTTTCTCCTGGCCTGAATGTTCCTTCCACTATGCATTTGGCGTCCTTCAATTTTAAAACAGAGGTATCGACCCGCTGTCCCAAAATAAGTGAAAGGGCTCCCATTAAGATGGACTTCCCTGCACCGGTTTCCCCGGTAATGGTAATAAATCCACTGGAAAAATCAAGTTCCAGATGGTCAATCAGCAGGTAGTTCTTTATATATAGAGATTGAATCATGGGGCTAGCTACTGGCTTGACTCCAAAATGGCTTTATACTTGTTGGCATTGGGCTTATCCACTTCGCTAAGAATATCATAGGCCCTGTTTCGCTCTTCAGGATAAGATTCTGTATAGACATTAACGATCTCATCCACCTTGGCATCAAATACCAAACGTAGAAGATACATATAAGGATCGGGTTTTTTCCTGTATACCTGCTGGAGCAATTCCAGACTGCTGGTAATCGCAGCCCTCCCTTCGACCACTTGCTCATCCATCACATCCAGACCGAGCCGGTGATAGTTATAATTAAAAACCCTCACAGGTTCATAGTCGGTATCTATCATATCTTTTACTAGCCAGTAGCGATTTTTATGAGCGATATCATCCATTGGTTTCCATCCTCTTTCAGCTGCATTCTGGGCATTCAACACTATCTGTTCTGCATTGATAAAGTATTGGCTGCCTCCCATCAAGGAGAAAGTATCATAATCAATTCCCAGAATATAATATGCATAAAAGGCCAGGATGGAGGTTAGATTGGAGATATTAGAAGTAAGGTCGAATTCCAGGGGCGAAAACTCAACATATTTAAAGCGAATATCGTTATCTACAAAATTCAGTGTGGTCGTATTATAATTAGTATTAAATACAGGTCTGCGCACCTGAATGGTCATTGTACCTTTAAAGTCATCGGCCGATAGTTGTTCTGTAATATTGAACATCATGTTGCACTCGATCCTTTCCTCCATAGTATATACATGGTTGGTCCACACCCTGTTATTCATAAATTCATAGATAGCATTCTGCAGGGTCTGAAAAACCTGTTTGTTGCTTCCCTGGATCCCCTGGCTAACCACCTGCACATTGCACCGCAGTTCCTGGCTCTGAAGGTTCAGTGAAAATAAAATAATAAGCAACAATAGTCCGGCCTTACGCATTTTCAAGTATTTTTAGTACCCTCTGCACCAGGTCTGCTGCAACCTGCTCCTTAGGTTTTAATTCATATTTATCAATGTTCCCCATTCGGTCAATCATGGTCACCCGGTTGGTGTCAGTTCCAAAACCTGCACCCTTATCCCGCATGGAATTCAACACTATCAGGTCCAGATTCTTCTTTTCCAACTTCAGACGGGCATGTTCCATTTCATTATCAGTCTCCAATGCAAATCCCACCAGTACTTGTCCCTCACTTTTTCTCCGCCCCATCTCAGCAGCAATATCTTTAGTGGGTTTCAGCTCTAGTGTCCACTCCCCAGTTCCCCTTTTCACTTTCTTGCCAGAGGCCGACACAGGTGTATAATCAGAAACTGCTGCATTAAAAACAGCAACGTCCATCTGATTCATCAGCTCGCTGCAGCGCTCAAACATTTCTGCGGCCGATGTAACCCGTATCACCTCAACACCCGCAGAACGGGTCTCCAGCTCTACCGGACCGGTCACCAGATGCACCTTTGCACCCTGAGCTGCAAAAGCTTCTGCAATGGCAAAGCCCATCTTCCCCGAAGAGTGGTTGCCAATAAAACGAACGGGATCGATATTTTCGTGTGTGGGACCTGCAGTTACAAGGACCTGCTTATTCAGAAGTTTTTTTTTTGAAGGCTTCGATGTAATCTGCCTGATCTTTCTGAGAATCACTTCAGGTTCTTCCATCCTTCCCGGCCCTTCAAGTCCGCTGGCCAGTTCACCTTTAGCCGGTTCAATCACATGGTTCCCATAACTCTTCAGGATCTCCAGGTTTTGCTGTGTAGAGGGATGTTGATACATATCCATATCCATAGCCGGGGCCACTACAACAGGGCATCGGGCAGAAAGGTATGTGGTAACCAGGAGATTATCTGCCACGCCGTTGGCCATTTTGCTCAAGGTAGTTGCAGTGATGGGAGCAACAAGCATCAGATCGGCCGAAACACCCATCTCCACATGGCTGTTCCAGTCGCCACCTTCTGTACTAAAGAAGTCGGATAAGACCGTATTCCCTGAAAGAGCAGAAAATGTGACAGGACCCACAAATTCCCGGGCTGCAGGCGTCATAATTACCTGCACCTTGGCGCCCTCCTTTATAAGAAGCCTTAGAAGATAGACTGCTTTATACGCAGCAATGCTCCCGGTCACACCAAGAATAATACGTTTTCCTGTAAGATCCATCAGGAAGATTTCTAGACTACTTTTCCTCTATTTCAGGAGCTTCATTGATCCTGAAGTATATCTGGTCGTCGGTTAATTCCTGCAATGATATCAGGGAAGGCTTTGGTAACCTCTCGAAAAACTTGGAGATCTCAATCTGCTCTGGATTTTCGAAAACTTCCTCCAGGTTGTCCGTATAAGAAGCAAACTCCTCCAGCTTCCTGTTCAGCTCCAGTTTCATCTCAACACTTATCTGGTTGGCTCTTTTTGCAGCCACCATGACGGTTTCGTAAATATTATCAGTTCCTCCGTCCAGGTCATTCAAATTCCTGGTCACTGTAGTCAGTGGCGCCTTGGTTTTTTTGTAATCCATTGATTATGATTGCTTATTATGATTTTCTAAATACTTGTTGGAAGCTTCATACATCCTTTTGGCTTCCCTGCTGTTGGAACTATCAGGAAACTCCCCGATATAACTATAGTACTCATCAACAGTGGTCTGAAAACGCTCCAGTTGTTTGCTGGGAATACTTCCGTCTGCCAACAAATAAGAAGACTTCAGAATCAGGAACATTAAATCCTCCCTGAACTTGCTTTCAGGATTCTGAATCAGACTGTTGCGCAGGGCCAGTATGGCCGATTTATAATAACCAAGGTCGTAATAGAGCCTGGCACTGATATAAGATTTCTCCACCAGTTTATCAGTCATTTCCTTGATAATCTCGTTGGATTCAGTAATCCGTTGAGAGGTAGGATGCTTGACCATAAACATTTGCATGGCGGTAATAGCCTTGTAAGTTGTCTGCTGATCCAATTCGGCACGAGGCGATTGTTTATAATAACAATAACCGACCATAAAATCAGACTCCTCCAGGTAAACACTACTGGCATATGTGGCTGATAACTCACTGAAATAATAACCTGCCATCATATAATCTTTCTGTCCGTAATAGCTTTTTGCCTGGTAGTATTAGACCGTATCGGCTTTAG
>Ga0209633_10005212_pt1 | contig 11476 bp, 12 predicted proteins | sample Cruoilmetagenom1_FD_187290 | JGI IMG/M metagenome (GOLD analysis project Ga0209633, IMG submission 187290) | Oil polluted marine microbial communities from Coal Oil Point, Santa Barbara, California, USA - Sample 1 (SPAdes) (version 2) | ecosystem: Environmental > Aquatic > Marine > Oil seeps ... | reverse complement strand
CTTCTGCTCGTGGGCTTGTGGGGCCGCGCGGTCGTTGCCGATACCGACACCGTCGCACGCTCCACTGAAGCCGCCCTGTCGACCGAGGTCGTGACGGACAGGGTCTACGACTGGATCGGTGACGGACTCGCCGCGTCGGTCGGGATCACCGACGCAGAGGCCAATCAGGTACTCCGTGAGGTCGAGGCCTACCCGGAGGCCGTGACCGCCATCGACACCCTCATCGAGAGCGTCGTGGCTGCGCTCATCGCCCCACCGGGCCAGGACACGACGATCGACGTCGCCGCAGCCCTCATGCCGCTCGTGCCAGGCGTGGTTACCGAACTCGAGGCAGCCGGACTCGCCGTTCCTTCGGGTCAGGTGGAGCGGGCGGTCGGGTCGCTCGATCCCGTCGAACTCGACGCAGGAGAGGCCGTCTCGGTCGGTGTTGTTACCGAACAGGCACAGTCCGTTCTGACGCTCGGTGTGCTCATCGCTGCGGCGATGCTTGCGCTGTCGGGTGCGGGGGCGGTTGCCCTGTCGGAGGAGCGGTGGCCGACCCTGCGTTCGCTCCTCACTCGGATCGCCTTCTCCGCGCTCTCATTCGTCGTACTGTTCCGCCTGGGAGGATGGGTGTTGGACCCCGACGGGGGCCGATCTCCTCTCCGTCGCAGCGGAGCGATCCTCGTCGAGAGCAACCTCGGCATGTTCCTCGCCATCGGGGCGTCCGCGGCGTCTCTCGCTCTTGTGATCTGGCTCGTCCGCCGACCGGTTCGTCGCCGGATCGCCGTCGCCGGTGTGGTGCCCACGGAACAGGACGAGGAGACCTCCACACAGGAGCTTGTCTCCGTCTGAGTACCCCTCCTCGACCTCAGTGGCGCAACGGAGCGAAGAGATCGACGAGGTTCTCATCGGGATCGAACACCGTGGCGTACCTCTGACCCCAGAACGCGTCGAACGGCTCCATCTTCCCCCGGTGTCCGGCATTGATCATCGTCGAATAGATCTCGTCGACCTGCTCGGCACTATCACACAGAAACGCGAGACCGATCCTTCCTGCCCGGGTGGGTGGCTCGTACTCCGGGTCGAAGGATCTGACGACCTCCTCGGTGTCCAGCATCAGACGCATGCCCCCGGGCAGCGCCGCTTCGACGTGGCCTTCGGTCTCTGCCTTCTCGGGGAATTCGAGACCGAGCAACCGGTAGAACGGGACAGATCGGTCCATGTGGGAAACGGTGATACCGATGGCATCGAATCGTGCAGTCATGTCAAGATTCTGTCACACACGGACGGCACGATGGTGTCATGGGATCCGACGCCGCGCCGAACATCCTCCACGCAGACCTCGACGCCTTCTACGCATCGGTTGTACTGCTGCGCCGACCGGACCTGATCGGCAAGCCGGTCGCTGTTGGAGGCGGAGTGGTCCTGTCTGCGACCTACGAAGCTCGGGCGATGGGTGTCGCCGGGGCGATGCGTATCGGAGAAGCTCGCCGCAGATGTCCCGGGCTCATCGTTGTCGACGGCAATTTCAGCGACTTCGTCGACTACAGCGATCGAGTCTTCGATGTGTTCAGAGACTTCACCCCGCTCGTCGAACCGATCTCGATCGATGAGGCGTTCCTGGATGTCTCCGGCGCAGGAACCTTGTTCGGGTCACCGGCTCGGATCGCAGAGTTGATCCGTGATCGCGTGCGGGCAAAGACCGGCTTGCCGATATCGGTCGGGGGAGCCAGGACGAAGTTCCTGGCGAAGATCGCCAGCCGCGTTGCGAAGCCCGACGGGTCAGTGATTGTGACTCCTGGAACAGAGATCGATTTCTTGCACCCGTTGCCTGTCGATCACCTGTGGGGTGTGGGACCGGTCACCCTTCGCGAACTCGGAGCCCTCGGCATCAGTCGGGTCGGGGACCTGGCGCGCACACCGACCACGCTGATCGCGTCCAGGCTGGGGCAGCACCGGGCCCGGCATCTCCGCGCTCTCGCCTGGAATCGCGATCCCAGGGGTGTCGTTGTCGGGCGTCGATCATCGACGGTTGGGGCCCAGAGGGCTTTCGGCGGTGAACGTCGGGATAGGGAGTTCTTGAGAGGCGTCCTCGCGAGGCTGTCGTCACGGGTCGGGGCGCGGTTGCGACGGAAGGGGCGTGCCGGACGCACCATCACTCTGCGTGCTCGATTCCAGGACCTCGAATCCATCACCCGGGCGACGACGATGGGGACGGCCAGCGCGTCGAGCACTGTTCTCTACCGTACGTCCCTTGACCTCACCGACGCCGTTCTCGCCGAGTTTCCGGAGCGAGGTTTCAGTCTCCTTGGCATCTCGATGTCGAATCTCGTGCCAGCGTCCCCCCTCCAACTCGAACTCCCGTTGTTCGAGGACGATCTCATCGGGGGAAGTCCTCGAGAGTTGGAACTCCAGGCCCTCGACGCCGCCGTCGATGACCTACGCTCTCGATTCGGAGCGAGCGCCGTTGGGCCGGGCTCCGACTTGCTCGGGCCCAGGTCGGATTTCACAGAAGGGCTCTCTCGCATCATGACGAGAGACTGATCGGTAGCGAACGGTCGGGACACTACGCTCCACGCGATGGCTGGAGAATCCAAACGACTCGTGGTCCTGGCGCTCATTGCGAACGCCGGGATAGCGATTACGAAGTTCGTGGCTGCGGCGATTTCAGGTAGCAGCGCGATGCTCTCCGAAGGCATCCACTCGCTTGCGGACTCCGGGAACCAACTGTTCCTGCTGCGTGGGCATGCCGTGTCACGGCACGATGCGACCGTGCAGCATCCCTATGGGCACGGGAAGGAGATGTACTTCTGGAGCTTTATGGTCGCCGTCTTCCTGTTCGTCGGTGGGTCGGTGCTTTCGATCGTCATGGGCGTCGACAAGATCCGCCATCCTCACGGCCACGGAGGCGAGGGGTTCTGGCTCTCGATGGGTGTGCTCGCGATCGCAGCACTTTTCGAAGGCCTGATCGCATTCCGACCTGCGTTGAAGGAGTTCAACAAGCAACGTGCCGGACGGACCATCACCAAGACCATCAAGGAGTCGAAGGATCCCTCGCTGCTCGTTGTCCTTTTCGAAGACAGCGCCGCGATCGTCGGATTGGTCATCGCGGCCGTTGGGCTCTCCGCTGCCTACCTGACGGAGAACGCCCTGTGGGACGGTGTCGCGTCGGTCCTGATCGGGTTGCTCCTCGGTGGAGTCGCGTTGATCCTCGCGATCGAGATGAAGTCCCTCCTCATCGGAGAATCGGCGACCCGCGAAGAGCGAGCGAGGATCCGGGCCGCTGCATTGTCGGTGGCGGAGGTGAGAACCGTCGACCGGCTCCTCACCATGCAACTCGCACCGGACGAGATTCTCGTCACGATGGATCTCGACTTCGACGAAGGGACTACCGGGGACGACATCGAGAGCGCCATCGTCGAGATCGAGCAGAAGATCACAGAGGCTGTGCCATCGGCGACACGGATCTTCGTCGAACCGGTGGATCGATGAGGGCCTCGGCTCCCGGATCGTCAGGCAACCTCGGACCGGGGTTCGATGTTCTCGGGTTGGCCGTCGACCTGCGATGTGTTGTCGACGCCGTACTCGCCGATCAGATGACGGTCGATGACGGAGATGGGCCGTTCGCCATCGCGGCAGGAGATATGCTCTTTGACACCGTGATGGCCTCCACGAATCGACCCATGGCGCTCACCGTGAGCAACGCGATCCCTCGAGCTCGGGGTCTGGGATCGTCGTCGGCGGTCACTGCAGCCGCGGCGGCTGCCGCCCAACGGGCGATGGGCATCGAACCTGTGAGAGAAGACATCTACGAGATCGTCACGGCGATCGAAGGGCATGGTGACAATGCTGCCCCGGCCGTGTGGGGTGGACTCATGGCCGTTGGATCGAACGGACCGCATGCACTCGAGGTGAACGACCGGCTGATACCGATCGTCGGTATCCCGGACGCCCGCCTGTCGACGAAACGAGCCAGGGAGGTCGTGCCTTCGGATGTCCCGCTCTCGGCGGCCGTCCGCAACGTGTCGAGAGCAGTTCTTCTGGTGGAGGCGCTCCGGACAGGAGATCCCGATGCGTTCGCGGCGGCGGAAGGTGACGAGTTACATGAAGAGGCGAGGGGACCACTCTCTCCTGTGACCACGGCAATGATCCAGGCAGCGCGTGAGGCGGGCGCCCTCCACGCAGCATGGTCGGGTGCTGGACCGACCACACTTGCCCTGGGCACGGAGGAGACAGAGGGTTCGGTCATCGAAGCCCTCAGCGGCGTACTTGGCGCGGCCGGTGTCGTTCGTGTGCTCGCCGTCGACTACGAGGGCTTGCGCTAGCTGTCGGCTTCTAACAACCGATCGTTGCTTCGTGAGCCGACCACTCGGTGTCGGGTCGGGCGAGCCGAACTGATTCGATGAACGCCTCGAACAGGAGATGTGCTGCTTCGTTGCAGTTGTCCCCGAGGAACTCTGGATGCCACTGCACGGCCAGAAGTGGCCACTCGTCATCCTCGTACTGGATTCCCTCGATCACACCGTCGTGGGCCCAGGCGACCGCCCGGAACCCGGGAGCGAGGTCCTTCACCGCTTGGTGGTGAATGGAGTTCACCATGAGTTCGGTCTTGCCAACGGCCTTGGCGATGTCGGAGTCGGCGTCGATCGTGACCGGCTGATGGGCCTCGTACACGGCGTCACCGATAACTCCGTGGTCCGTTGATCCGACGATCGACGGAATATCCTGAATCAGAGCTCCACCGAAAGAGACGTTCACGACCTGGAGACCACGGCAGATCGCGAGTACCGGGAGATTGCGACGCTTCGCCTCTTGAACGAGTTCCAGTTCGAATTCGTCCCTGGCGAAGTTGACCTTGCGGAGTTCAGGGTGCGGATCTGCACCGTATCGGCTGGAATCGATGTCGCCTCCACCCGTGAAGACGATGCCGTCGAGACGATCGACGAGCGTCGCTATGTCCTCGTTCGGTACCGGGGGGAGGACCACAGGGATGCCACCTGCCCGGAGAACGGAGTCGGTGTAGGTGTGCCCGATGACGTGCGAATCGAGGTTGCCGGAGGCGCTCACTGCCTGCTTCGGTTGGGACGTAATTCCGATGACTGGGCGCATCCGGATGATTCTACAAGCGAACAAGAGGCTGGTTTCCGGAGCTTGAGAGTGTCACCTGTTTGCATAGACGCCTATCCTCCGCGAACCTTATGGACTCCGGCCCGGCGTCGCCGCCGCCGGAACCGGTCCCCGAATACACAGAATGAGGTCTCCTGCATGGGTTCGCTGGTCAAGAAGCGTCGGAAGAAGATGAGCAAGCACAAGTATCGCAAGCGCATCAAGGCGAATCGTCACAAGACCAAGAAGTAGCTTTTTGTCAAAGCCGGCGGCTATGCCGTCGGCTTTGATCGTTTCCGAGTCTGATCCGCATTCGTGGGTAGTCCGTAATCTGTAGTCCGTATTCCGTACGGGACTGCTTCAGCGACGGTCTTGATACGGAGTACCGAGTACGGACTACGGAATACCGGTCCTCGACCTACACGTCTCTGAGGAAGTTCTCGATCTCGTCGACGAGTTCTCCGGTCCGTCCGAGATCCATCTGTCGATCGTTCTCACCTATCTCGCGAACGTACTCGGCGAGATCGTCTGACTCTGCAACGGCTTCGTCAACCTGCAGGATGAACTCGGTCTCCATGTCACGAAGTTCCTGGCTGTCACCATTGAAGCCGACGATCTCTCCTGCCTTGCTGAGCAGTGCCCGCATCGCCATCGGATTCGGGTTCTCCGCGAGATAGTGAGGCGTTGCTGCCCAGATGCTCGTGGCGGGGATGCCGGCTTCTTTGCATGCCTCTCCAAGTACCGCAACGATTCCCGTCGGGCCCTCGTAGTCCGTTGGCGGCAACGTGCTTGCCGCGAGCGAGGAAGGGTCGGTTGCGACGCCAGACAATGGCACCGGTCCCGAATGTGTGACTGATCCGATGTACGCGCCGAGCATCGTGACCGACTCGACACCGCTATCAGCGAGGACGGCAGCCACAGTGCGGGCAAACGTCTTCCAACGGAACGTGGGTTCGTCACCGACGACGATGACGAGGTCGTGATCCTGGTCTGGTCTTTCGATCGCATAGAAGCGTGTCTCGGGCCACGTCATGGCCTGGATCGAACCGTCCCTGACGGTGACGGACGGGCGATGCTCCTGGAAGTCGAAGAACTCCTCCGACTCAATGGTCGCGAAGGGCCGATCGATGTGTCGTCGCTCCAACAGATGACGGAGGGCCCCTGAGGCGGCATCACATGCGTCGTTCCAGCCTTCGAACGCCAGGACCGCGCGCGGTCGGCGAAGGGATGGTTTTCCGAAGCGTCGTACGGGGTCCACGACTGGAAGGCTATCGGGTAAACGCCGTAGCGCCCATCAGATCCGCGATAGGGTCGAACGGCCCTTCGGCTGAGACCTCCGACTCTATGCCGTCCTCTCTGCGGTTCGTAGCGTGTGACGGAGCATCCCAGGATGGAGCCGTGACAGAACCACTCGTCATCAACCGTGAGGGCGTCGACGCTCTCATCAACGCACTCATCGAACGGGGCTACGAAGTCGTGGGCCCAACTGTTCGTAGCCAGACCATTCTCTACGACACGATCACGTCGACCGCCGATCTGCCGATCGGCATTCGGGATCGACAAGAGGCGGGAACATACCGTCTCGAGGACCGCGATGACGACGCTCTCTTCGGATACGTCGTTGGTCCCCAGTCGTGGAAGAAGTTCCTTGCACCAACAGGGACCGTGTTCTGGAAGGGTCTTCTCACCGAGGACGGATTCGAGACGGTCGAACCTGAAGAGCCGCCGAGCTACGCGTTCTTCGGAGCGCGTCCGTGCGAAGTTGCGGCGATGAAGATTCAGGACGACGTGTACCTGCCGGTTGAGGACGGTATCTACACCGAGCGGCGCAGGAAGTCGTTCACCGTCGCGGTGAACTGCACTGAACCCGCAGCGACGTGCTTCTGTGCGTCGGTCGGGACCGGGCCGGACATCAACGACGGATACGACATCGCCCTTACCGAGGTTCTCGGCCGTGAGCACCACTACTTCCTTGCGGAAGCCGGGACCGACGAAGGTGTTGAAGTTCTGACGGCGCTCGTGGCTCGTGAGGCTCGCGATGAGGAAGTTGTGACGGCGCGCCGGCTTGTCGTCCACGCAGCGGATCACATGGGGAGGACGCTTGAGACGGACGGCTTGAAGGAACTCCTCTACGCCAATCTCTCGAATCCGTATTGGGATGAGATCGCGGAGCGCTGCTTGTCGTGCACGAACTGCACGATGGTCTGCCCGACGTGCTTCTGTTCCACCGTCGAGGACCGGCAGGCGCTTGACGGCTCCAGCGCTGAGAGGGTGAGAACGTGGGATTCGTGTTTCACCCTCGACTTCTCATACATCCACGGTGGGCCGGTACGGTCGTCGGTCTCTTCACGCTACCGCCAGTGGCTGACACACAAATTGGCATCGTGGCAGGACCAATTCGATTCGTTGGGATGCGTGGGATGCGGTCGTTGCATCGCCTGGTGTCCCGTCGGAATCGACATCACAAGAGAAGCGGCAGTGATCCGTGAGCGGGACATCCGCCGGGTTGCGGTCGACACCCCCGCCGTCAAGGAGGCAGTCGAATGAGTGAAGTGCTCGACCTGATCGTCGATCATCCCTTCTTCGCGGGGATGACCCGCGATCAGATCAAGGTTGTCGCTGAGACGGGGACTGTGGTGTCCTATCACGAAGGACAGACGATCTTCACCGAGGGCGCGGACGCCATCGGTCCGCTGCTGATTCTGAGCGGCGACGTTGCGCTCGAGATGCAGACACCAGGACACGGACCACAGGTGATCCTGACCCTGCACTCCGGAGACTTCCTTGGATGGTCGTGGCTCTACCCGCCGTACCGCTGGACGTACGACGCCCACGTTCACAGCAATGCGGAGGCCATTCGTTTTGACGGTCCCTCATTGAAGGAGGCCTCCGAAGTCGACCCTGTTCTCGGATATGAGCTGATGAAGCGCTTCACCGAGATGCTCGTCAACCGCATGCAATCGATAAGGATCCAGTTGCTCGATGTCTACTCAACTCCTCGCTGAACCAGCCGTACGCCCGATGCACCCGGTCCCTTGCCGGGTCCGCTCGGTCGTGCGAGAACTCGAAGACACATTCACACTCGACATCGAGCCGCCTGAGAACGGCTGGGAGTTCGCACCCGGCCAGTTCACGATGCTGTACGCGTTCGGCGTCGGCGAGGTGCCGATCTCGATCAGCGGAGATCCCAACGATCAGAGCCGTCTCGTTCAGACGATTCGCGCCGTCGGGCCCGTGACAGACGCCCTTACCTCCCTCTCGCCGGGTGATTCCGTCGGCGTGCGCGGCCCGTTCGGGTCATCGTGGCCGACCAAGGTGGTTGAGGGCGGTGATCTGCTCATCGTCACCGGCGGGATCGGTCTCGCTCCTCTTCGTCCTGCGATCCTTGAGGTTCTCGCGAATCGCGATAGGTATGACAACGTCACACTGCTGTATGGCGCTCGCTCGCCGGGCGAGCTGCTGTTCGCCGATGAACTCCAGGAGTGGCGCGGCCGATTCGACCTGGACGTCCTGATCACCGTGGACCATGGCGATCGGGTCTGGCGAGGGCCGGTCGGGGTTGTGACATCCTTGATCAGCCGGGCCTCGTTCGATCCGGAGTCGACGGCAGCATTCGTTTGCGGTCCGGAGATCATGATGCGATTCACGATCCAGGAATTGGAGCGCAAGGGGATCACAGACGACCGGTTGTTTGCTTCGATGGAGCGGAACATGAAATGCGGAATCGGCCTCTGCGGCCATTGCCAGTTAGGGCGATACTTCGTCTGCAAAGAGGGACCGATACTGAGTTGTGATCAGATGTCCGGCGTGTTCTGGACCAGGGAGGTGTGACGTGGCCCTTCCGACTCTTGCTGTTCACAAGTTCGCTTCGTGCGACGGCTGCCAGCTGAGCCTCCTCGATCTCGAGGACGAGCTGCTTGCCGTCGCCGGCGTCGTTCAGATCGCCAACTTCATGGAGGCGTCGCGTGAGGTGTTGCCACCGCCATACGACGTGACTCTGGTCGAGGGATCGATCACGACCGCTCACGATGCAGAAAGGATCAAACAGATCCGCGAGGAGACCCCCGTGCTCATCACGATCGGGGCATGTGCTACGGCCGGCGGGATTCAGGCACTACGGAACTGGAAGGACGTCGACGACTTCACCCGATACGTCTATGCCCATCCGGCCTACATCGACACACTGCAGACGTCGACCCCCGTTTCCGACCACGTTCAGGTCGATTTCGAACTGCGCGGGTGCCCGGTATCGAAGTACCAACTGCTTGAAGTCCTGGTGGCGTTCCTTCAGGGGAGGCGCCCGAACATCCCGACATACAGCGTATGCGTCGAGTGCAAACTCAAGGGCAATCCGTGTGTGATGGTGTCCCACGGGACGCCGTGCCTCGGCCCGGTCACTCAGGCCGGCTGTGATGCCCTGTGTCCAACGTATGACCGGGGTTGCTTCGGATGCTTCGGGCCGACGGAGACTCCGAATACGGGCTCCCTCGCCGATCAGTGGAAGGTGATGGGGACGTCGGACAAAGAGCTTGTCGACGCGTTCCGGAGCTTCAATGGCTGGTCCGAGGCGTTCCGTGTAGAGAGCGACCGTCGGGAAGCAGCGATCGAGATCGGAGGTGTGCAGTGACGAACGCCAGAGAGATCTCGGTTGAGTACCTTGCGCGTGTTGAGGGCGAAGGATCGATGCGGGTGAAGGTCGTTGATGACAAGATCGAGGACGTCGAGTTCTCGATCTTCGAGCCTCCACGCTTCTTCGAGGCGTTCATGCGGGGCCGCCCCCACACCGAAGCCCCCGACATCACCGCCCGGATCTGCGGCATCTGCCCGGTTGCCTATCAGATGAGCTCCGTCCATGCAATGGAGGACGCCTTCGGGTTGACCGTCGGCGGTTCGCTTCGCGAGCTACGGCGACTGCTCTATTGCGGCGAGTGGATCGAGAGCCATGCTCTCCACATCTACTTGCTCCACGCCCCCGACTTCCTCGGGTATGAGAGCGGCATCCACATGGCAGCCGATCATCGAGAGGTCGTCGAACAAGGCCTCCGGCTCAAGAAGGCAGGGAACGCGATCGTCGGACTCGTCGGTGGTCGGGAAATCCACCCGATCAACGTGCGGGTCGGCGGCTTCTACCGAACTCCCACCAAACGCGAACTCGAATCACTCGTTCCTGAGCTCGAGTGGGCGAGGGACGCTGCGGCAGAGACGATCCGTCTCGTGGGCGGTTTCACGTTCCCCGACGCCGACCAGGACTTCGAGTTCGTTTCGCTGAGTCACCCCGACGAGTATCCGTTCAACGAGGGCCGGATCGTGTCGAGCAAGGGTCTCGATCTTCCGATCTCTGAGTTCAATGAGTTCTTCGTCGAGCAGCACGTGGAACGTTCGAACGCCCTTCACTCGCAGATTCGCGAACGCGGTGCCTATCACGTTGGCCCGCTTGCCCGGTACGCCCTCAACTTCGACAAATTGACGCCATTCGCTCAAGAGATGGCTCAAGAGGTTGGTCTTGGCCCGGTTGAGACCAACCCGTTCAAGAGCATCGTGGTTCGTGCCGTCGAAGTGCTCTACGCGGTCGAAGAGGCCCTGCGAATCATCGACAGCTACGAGGCTCCACCGGAGCCGTACGTCGAGTACACGGCGTTCGAGAGTGAGGGTCACGGCGCAACGGAAGCCCCACGGGGATTGCTGTACCACCGGTACCGGATCCACCATGACGGACGCATCGCGGACGCACAGATCGTTCCGCCGACGGCACAGAACCAGTTGACGATCGAGTCGGATCTCCGATTCGTGCTCGAGCAGCACCTCGATCTGCCTGATGACGAGTTGTCGTGGGTCCTCGAACAGTCGATCCGCAACTACGACCCGTGCATCTCATGTGCAACGCACTTCCTCGATCTGACGGTGGAGCGTGGCTGACGTCGTCGTGATCGGGGTCGGAAACCGAATGATGGGAGACGACGCCGTTGGGCCGATCGTGATCGATCGGCTTGCCGGGCGACTCGAAGAGACGGTTGTTCTGGTCGAATCGGTCGGGGACGCCACACATCTTCTCGACACGTGGCGCGACGCCAGGCTGACCGTCGTCGTCGACGCCGTGGTCTCGGGTGGCGTTCCCGGCTCGGTTCATCGCATCGAAGGCAAAGCGGGTCTCCCGCCGTCGTGGCGTTCGGCCTCGACTCACCTCATCGGCGTTGTCGAAGCAATCGAGCTTGGTGGAGCGGTCGACATGCTGCCGGACGAACTCGTGGTCTACGGCATCGAGATCGACAAGGTCGCAGCCGGCGTGGTGTTGAGCCCGGAGATCGACGCTGCCGCAGATGAGGTGGTTGAGTCGGTCGCCGCAGAGTTAGCCGTAGTCCGTAGTCCGTAGTGGTGGACCCGTAGTCCG
>Ga0209633_10005211_pt1 | contig 11476 bp, 12 predicted proteins | sample Cruoilmetagenom1_FD_187290 | JGI IMG/M metagenome (GOLD analysis project Ga0209633, IMG submission 187290) | Oil polluted marine microbial communities from Coal Oil Point, Santa Barbara, California, USA - Sample 1 (SPAdes) (version 2) | ecosystem: Environmental > Aquatic > Marine > Oil seeps ... | reverse complement strand
GATATAAGGACGACGTCTTCCCCATTTAGAATGTGTGTGGTCAGAAATATAACCCATTAAAGGATCAGTAATAGCATCAAATATTCTAGGTGCTGCTCCCAAAATACCAGCATATAAAGGATCCATATTTAAACCATTTACTAAAACAACCATAAAAATACTAAGAGCAGCTGTAAAAAGTTGATTAGCCAGCATACCAATTCCATAGGCAACTTTTTGAATAACTGGAATACTATCTTCTAATGCAGTTTCATAATGCGCTGCTTGATTCATGCAAACTCCTTTGTTTTTATGCTCTATTAAAAAGATAAAAAATAAACATAAGCTATCTTTTTGTCAATGCTGTTTTATGTCTTAGGCTCATTATTCAAATTTATTCTAGTACGAGGAAGAGAGTCTGGAAAGTTTTTCTGCAGATAAACAATTAGCTGTTCCCTGACAAGGCAACGTAAATCCCAGCCAATAGAGGCATCTTTCGAACTCATCAAAGCTCTAAGCTCTACCGTATCTTTCAAAGAATCTGTTACCTGCAAACACCATGCTTTCTGATCCCAAAGAGGAGTAGAATCAAGAATTCTTTTTAATTCCTGCCTTATCTCTTCAATAGGGACTGTATAATCAGCATAAATAAATACTGTTCCTAATAAGTCAGCAGAAACCCTGGTCCAGTTCTGAAATGGTCTTTCAATAAAATAAGTAATAGGTAAAACCAGTCTTCTTAAATCCCATATTCTGACAACTACATAAGTCAATGTGATATCTTCTATCCAGCCCCATTCATTTTCTACAATAACTACATCCTCTAAGCGGATAGGCTGTGTCAAAGCTATTTGTAATCCTGCAAATAATGTAGCAATACTTTTTTGTGCTGCAAAACCAATAATAATACCAACAACTCCAGCAGAAGCTAAAATACTTACGCCAAGCTGTTTAATCTTATCAAAAGTCATTAAGATGCAGGAAATAGATACAATAATTATAAATATAATTAATATCTTTTGAATAACCTCGACTTGTGTATGAATTGTACGCGCTTTTAAATTATCTTTTTTTGTAATATCATATTTACTGATAATAAATTCTTCTAAAATATTAACAATTCCAATAGCCAATAAAGACAAAGCTCCAATAAACCATATATTTATTGAGTTTTCTACAACAGGCATTAATTTTTCAGGAATAAAATCAAGAGAGCCAACCATTTTGATGCAAATAGGAGGGATCATCAAAGCAATAGGGACTTTTAGACTAGAAATGATTTTCAAAGAACTTCCCTTGAAAAAAATATCAGGTGGCAATATTTTTTTGATAAAATAAAAGATTATAAAATAAAGTAAAAAACTTATTATTAAAAATAAAAATATTGATCCATAATTAGAATTCAAATGTAATTGTTCTAACATAACATCTCCTTACTACTTATTCTTTATTCCTTAATCCTTATTCCTTATTCCTTATTCCTCTAAAACACAAGCACAATCTTTAAGTTGCTTCAAATAGCAAACCAAAAATCTCTTTACTTTTCAGGTAAGTTTATTTATAAGATAATATATGAGTACGAATAATGATTACATAGATATTGATATTGTAAAAGTATTGCCTTCTCCTACAGGATGCGCCATTTGTCTTGGCAATAATGAAAAAGTATTTGTCATATATGTTGGCCCTAACGAAGGAGCTGCTATTTTAATGACTCTTGATGGAGTTAAAAAATCAAGACCTTTGACTCATGACTTAATTACTAATATCTTCAAAGGGTTCAATATTACTGTTCAATATATCATCATTAACGACCTGAAAGAAAATACTTATTATGCTCGCCTGATTTTACAGGAAGAAAATGCATTAGGAAAAAATATTCTGGAAATTGATGCTAGACCGAGTGATTGTATTGCTATAGCAAAACAAAATAATGCTCCAATTCTTATACATAAAGATGTTTTTAAAAGAGTGGAAAATATAGCGCATATTCTAAATAAAGAGTCTAAAGATTTTGATGATGGATTTGATTTCAAATTCTTTGGTGAAGAGGAGAAATAATCATTCAAAAATCTATGCCAATATTAAAAAGAGTTCGTACTCTTTTGGTCATAGGGTTGACCATCATTGGTCTTCTCATGTTATTTCTACCTAAACTTAAACTTAAAGCTGAACTTTTAAAAAAACAATCAGACCTGAAACAAAATATTTCCAACAATGAAAAAGAGATAGAATCATTACGTACTAGAGAAGCTAATTTAAATAATAACCCTCATTATCTGGAAAAACTGGCAAGAAATAAGTTAGGCTATTTATCACCTGATGAGATCATTTATAAAGTCAAATAGGAGCATTTTTTAGTTTTTTGTGACGCAGCTAGAAATAAAGAGATAGGATTAGAAAACAGCCTTCATCTGATCATTTGACCATCTGAAATGTAGACAACTCTGTCACATCATCAAGTTGTATTAAAGTAACAGTGATATTATCTTCTCCACCATTATCATTAGCCTTCTTGACAAGAGAAGAACATTTTTCATTCAAAGAAATATCACTGGCAAGAATCTCTTGCATATCACTATCACTCATCATAGAGTATAATCCATCACTGCAAAGTAAAAGTATATCATCTTGATTATATTCAACGTCAAAGATATCCGCATACACCTTTTCTGTTGCTCCTAAAGCTCTGGATAAAACACTTGCGTATTTACCATCACCAGCATTTTGCATAAAATCTGGTAAAAGCTCTTGTTGTGCATTATGATCTTTAGTTATCTGTGATAAGTTCTTATTAGAATATATATATAATCTTGAGTCACCTATGTTGAAAACTTTTCCTCCAGTTTCACTATGAACAAACGCAACAAATGTTGTCCCCATCATATCTATTTCAGGTATTTTCTCTCTATATTTAAAAACTTTCTCATTTGCATAGGTAATTGCTGCTTCATAAGATTTTAAAGAAAATTTCCCAGATTGATTAGAACAGATATCTAAATATTCAATAATTGCAGACAAAGCTGTCTTACTGGCAACATCACCAGCCTGATACCCTCCCATTCCATCCGCAACCATTAATAAAGAATATTTATCATCATTAAGAAAAAAATCTTCATTATGATCTCTGGTAACACCAGGGTCTGTTATGGAACAATAAGAAACTTTCATTTAAATGATCAAACCATTTTAAAATTAAAATATATTACAACTGATGTATTATATATATAAGGTCATAATTATTCAATCAAATAATGATTTTTTCAAAGTTTTGGATTTTTCACTACCGTTACAAAGAAAAATGTGCAATAATTAAGAACTAATTTAAATTAAACCACAAAAACTCTTTTTGACCAATTATCCCAAACAATATGCTAAAAACCATTTATTCTATTATCTCATTATGTTTGCTTATAACTGTAAACATTAATGTTTTTGCAGAAATACCTGAAAAACATCTTAAAAAAGTAAAAAAAGGTTATTTGAAATTTAAAAAAAACGGAGTGTATATTCATGCGTATGTTCCACAAACGTATAATCATAAAAATAAATATACATTAATTATAGCACTTCATAGAAAAGATGGTAGCGGAGAGGAATTTCTTCCTCAACTTCAATTAGGTTTTTCAAATAACAAAAACATTATAATTGCTTGTCCTGACTCTGCCAATCAATGGGACTGGGATGGCACTGATCACAATAATTATCGAGCAATTGAGAAGGTTTATAAGTACTTCAATAAAAGATATAATATTGATGCAGATAAAAACTTCCTTTTGGGCAATGCAGATGGAGGCAGATTTCTCACTTTTATGCTAGCGACAGGCACAGGTCCGCAGAGAGCTAAAAAGAAAAAAATTCTTACAATGTTTTCGGGACTGATAATTATAGCAACCGAATCTCAATATGAATTTTCAAATAAATTATGGGCTTTTGAAACAAAATTCTCAACTCCACCAATTTTATATTTACACTCTAGATATGATACAACCAGCGTTTATTTAAGAGCAAGGAGAACAAAGGAAATTTTAAGAAAATCTGGAATAACAGTGCATTATATTGAAGATACTTTTGAGTGGGATGGGTATCCAATGCATTTGAATGAAAAAATATTTAAATGGTGTATTGAAAATAAAAAAAATAAAGATGAAATTGAGAAAGTTTCAAAAAAGGCTCTTTTGCCAGTATTTAATGATTTCAAAATATTACCTGTAGTTAAGTCTATAGCTAAACTTAGAAAAAGTAACAGAAGAAATTTCAAAAGAAATAAAGATAACATTGTAACTGACAAACCGGAATATCGATCTATTTCAGAGTATAGAATTAGTGATTATGATAAAATAATATTTAACGTTCCTTTTGAAATGACTGAAGATTCAGAAAACAAATACTCAAAAAAAGCTCATTCAATTCTTTATCAAAACATAAAAGTTATATTTCAAACTTTTGATAAAAATAAACATATGACTTTTACTGATGAATTCAGAATTGTAGGATTAGACGAGGGATCAAAATCAATAAGAAAATATAAAAGAAAAAATTATGGAAAAATTTTTAAAAAATCTGATAAGCTGATTGATCAGAAAGCTTCCCTAAGAAAAGGAGAAATTAAAAAAATTCAATTTAAAGTCCCATTTGATAGAGATGTTCATTTCAAAGCAGTTCAAATTTTTAAATCAGGGAAATTAGCGGCTTTCAAGATATTTCCCAAAAACACAGATTACAAAGATTTCCCTCTTTTTGCACACTTAGTAAAAAATAAAGGCAAAGCAGACGAAATCCCAGCAACCCTCCCCATATGGTTAGAATAATCTATTCTAAAAACTTCGGCTTATACGGATTGTAGAATAGCTATTTAAATCACCCTCTGGTAATTGAACTAAGCAACCCTTGATTATAATCAATTATCGGAACAAGCAAAAATTTAAAAGCAAAAATTATAATAATTAAAGCTGTCATAATACTAAAAACAGCTATTAATAGCTTTTCTGTTTTTTTTATATTTAAAGCCTTGAAAATTATAAAATGAATAGTAAGAACTACTAAAAAAACAACTAGCTTAAAAAACAATGAAGCGCCAACTATCTGCTGTAGAGAAGTTGCCAGATTGTCTAAAGCTTTTGTTAATTCAAGTTTTGGGAAATTTGATAGCTTAATCCAGACTGCAAAGATCAATAACCAGAGAGAAGTTGTAACTGAATAAAGGCTAAATTGTAAAACTTTCATAATAGTAGTTATCTTTTCACTAAAGATTTTTCATCAAAATCAAATCCATCTATCTCAGCAGATTTAGGAATAATAGCTGCTGAAACTTCAGCCCTATTACCTATCACACAAATACCATATTTAAACTTAAAAGACGCTACTCGACCAAAAGCAATCTTAATATTCTTTTTTCCTTTAAATTGCAATACATTCTCATCATCCAGTTCCAACCATTTTCCTCCATAAATGAAGTTTGCCTTAATTCTATCAATTAAATTTTTCTCTTTATCATAAAAATAACAAACCGCATAAGGCATATCTATATAATCACCTCTTTCATTTATCTTAAAGGTCAACTCAATTCCATGTATTCCCTCTCTTCTTCCTCTTTCCCCTTTAAACTTCCAGCCAGTAATTTTAGTTTTACGGATATTTTTAATTTCAAATTTATTTCTATCTTTCTTTGATTGATTAGAGACAGCTCCTTTCTTGACGTTTAATTTACTATGAATATCTTCTATAGAACCAGCAAAAGAATTAAGATCAGGGCTAGAAATAGAAATCCATAAACATAAGATAAAACTCAATACTTTAACTTTATAAAAAAATCTATCAGTCACTTTGAACCTTATCACTTTATTGTTCTTGCATAGCTTTTAGTTTAGCTTCTCGGGCAGCTTTTGCCTTCTCTTGTTTTTCTAAATAATACCATTTCATTCTATTTTCAAGGAATTTAACAGGTAAAATAATCAATATGCCGCAAAGACAAAAAGATACTGCTCCATTAAAAATTGCTCCTGATAATCCTTCTAAAAAATAAAACAGAAATTCTACTGCATTTCCATGGAAAGAATTAATAGTATAAAAACTTTGAAAAGCAGTGATACCAAAACTTATAGCAGCTGCCAGCATTGATATTTTTATCGTTAATCTATTTGCAAATGGATTCATGAACTTACAAACTCTTTAAATGAAGTGAAAAAATTTCCTAAATCAGCTTTTTCAGACTCAATAGATTTAAGTCTATCTGCCAGATTAACTATCTGTGCAGAAACCACGCTGGAAGGCTCAGAAATAATTACAGGCCTTTGCCGTCTTATTGCATTTACAAATTTCATATCAAGATTAATATTCCCTAAATATTCCGGTTTAAATCCTAAAAAATTATTACAGATATTTATCAGCCTGGAACTAACAATATCTCCTTCTTTATTATTTCTACACATATTCATAACAAGCATTACTTTTGCCTTACCATGTTCAAGCTTGAAAGTCTTAAGTAATGCATAACTATCTGTAATAGAAGTAGGCTCTGGACTGGTAACAGTTATTATTTCAGTAGCAGCCAGTAAAAAAGTTAATACATTGTTAGCAATTCCAGCAGGAGTATCTATAATTAAACGATCAAATTCTACCCCTAAAGTTCTAGCCTGGATAGCAAAAGAATGAAGAACCTCTTCGCTAAGATCTGCTAACTGCTTAAGCCCTGATGCTCCGGGAATAAGTTTAAGACCATTAACTCCTGTACAAATAATATCAATTAGTTTTTTTTCTCCTGATAAAACATGACTAATATTATATTGAGGCTTAATCCCAAGTAAAACATCAATATTAGCTAATCCAAAATCAGCATCTAAAATACAGACTCTCTCTCCCTTAGCAATCAAAGCTAATGCTAAATTTAAAGCAATATTACTTTTCCCGACCCCTCCCTTTCCACCAGTCACAGCAGTTATTTTTAAAGCATGATTCTGATTGAAAACAGATTTATTTTCAAGCTCTTGTTCTTTTAAAATACGTAATTCATTTGCTTGATCCATTTAACAACCAACCTGTAAAATATTTTCTACCATAAAAGATGAAGAGAACTTCATAATATCACGAGGCACTTCCTGACCATTTGTCAAATAAGTAAACCCTTTGCCTTTACTTTGCAAAAATGGCAAAAGATGCCCAAAAGAAGAAATTTCATCTATTTTGGTTAATATAGTATTTTTAAATCCTGTGATAGAAAAATTCTTATAAATCTCATTTAGCTCTCTAGCACCAGATGCAGCACTTATTATAAGTGATGTATCGCAGCTGTTAACTCCTTTAATCGAGTCCGAAAGCTTTCTAATACCAAGTACATTCATAGGGCTTATACCAGAAGTGTCAATAAATAATCTTGTATCCGCAGGAACGACCTTAATAACTCTTAAAAGATCTTTATTAGAAGAAGCACTGTAGAAAGGAACTGATAATATATCAGCATAAGATTTAAGTTGAGCATGAGCTCCAAGACGATAAGAGTCTAAAGATATTAAAATAATATTTTTTTTGTTTTTTAAAGATTCTATTGCGGCTAACTTAGCTAAAGTAGTAGTTTTACCAGCTCCTGTAGGTCCAACCAGAATTTTAATTCTTGCCTTATGATTAGCATTCTTTTGATTTCGATTTATTTTATTTTCAAGGATCTTTTTTGCAACATGAGTAATTTGTAAAAAAGTAAGTTTTTTAGCTTTTGTTCTCAAAACATTTTCTAAAGTAGATATAAATTCATCAGCAACATTAAGTTCCACCCCATTATTTAAGAGATGACTTTTGACCTTCAAAAACATAGGAGTTATTGTTTTTTTAATTGGAGTATTAATTGTTTTTAATATCTCTCGGAGTTCTTTAATTTCATCCACAATTAAAGAATTATCTAGAGTTTGTGATGCTTTTTTCTCTTTTTTTATTTTTTTTTCATTCACTGAAGATAATGTTTTATTTGAAGAAACTCTCTTTTTTGTTTCCTTAACAGCAATATCCTTAATCAAAGAAGGCATATGCACCTTTTTAGGTTTATAAGATTTCCAGGAAGATGTATCACTGCCTGCTAAGACTTCAAACCTTGACCTGCCATTAAAGCTTGATTTTTTAGAAGATGATTTAAAAATAATAGCATCACGACCAAGTTCCACTCTGATTCTATCTAGAATCTCTCCCATGTCAGTGCCTGTATATCTTTTTGTATTTGTAAGCATAGTTATTTTAAGGTATCCATTACTTGTTCTGTGTCAGCTAAACTAACCATTTCCAAGGGGTTTGCATGAATATTATCTGAAATTTCTGAGTAACTTAAGACTGGAATAGATGGAAGATCCCTTCCTATCATATTCTTAAAATATAATCTTATTGTTGTAGAAACCAGAAGAACTGCCGTAATTCCTGATTCACTTGCCTTTCCTACGGCATTAGCTATCTTTTCTATTAATTTAGATTTTACTATCGGGTCTAAAACAATAGCTGCTCCAAACTCTGATTTCTGTAAAGATTCTGTTAATAGTTGCTCTAAGGCAGGGTCAAGAGTAATAACATACATCTCTTTACCATTAGTTGCATAACGAGAAGAAATTTCAATTTTTAAAGCTGCCCTTACATATTCAGATAAAAGATTAGTATCTTTTATCATTGCTGCATAATCACCAACTACTTCAAAAATAGTCATCAGATTTCTAATTGAGACTTGTTCTCTAAGCAAGTTTTGTAATACCCTGTGAATTTGAGCTACTGATATCTTATTGGGAACAATATCTTCAACAACTGCAGGATAACGTTTTTTTAAGGTTTCAACCATATCCTGAACATCCTGTCTTATTAGCAACTCATAACCAAACTTTTTAATAATCTCTTTTAAGTGAGTTGCTAAAACTGCAGTTGCTTCAACAACAGTATATCCTAAACTTTCTGCCCTCTGTTTTTCACCTTCATTAACCCAGGTCGCAGGTAAACCGAATGCAGGCTCTTTAGTTGCAACACCAATTAACTCGTTTTCTTTCTCCATTGGAGTCATAGCTAAAAAGAAATCTGGCATTATTTCGCCTTTAGCAATTTCATTATCCTTTATTTTCATGATATATTCATTAGGTCCTAATTGCATATTATCCCTGATTCTAATAGGAGGAACGATTAAACCAAGTTCTACTGCAAACTGCCGTCTTATCCCATTAATTCTATCGAGAAGATCACCTCCTCTTGCACTATCTACTAATGATATAAGTCCATAACCAATTTCCAGAGACATCACATCAACATGTAACAAGTCATCAACAGGTTCAGGACCTGAGACTTTCTTTGCGTGTTCTTCTTCAATAATTTGACTCTCCTCAAGAAGTTGATCTTTTCTTTTTCTTTTTACAAATAAAGATGCAGATGCTAACGCAAATCCCATTCCCCAGAATGGAATCACTGGAAAACTGGGAATTAAACCTGCTAGAAATAAAGTACTCGCTCCAATCGCTGTAGGAGTTGGATCAATAAGTAGCTGTCCAAATAGCTCTCTTCCCAAAGAAGCCTTGGAAGAACCAGCTCTTGTAACTATAATACCAGCGGCAACTGATATAATTAAAGAAGGTATTTGAGCTACCAGCCCGTCTCCTACAGTTAAAAGCACAAATTTGGATAAAGCCTCTTTAAAGTGAAGCCCTTGCATAAACATTCCGATCAAGATTCCTCCAATAATATTAATTACAGAGATAATCATCCCAGCTGTAACATCTCCTCTTACAAACTTAGCAGCACCATCCATAGATCCATAAAAATCTGCTTCATTTGAAAGCTCCTCACGTTTCTCTTTAGCTTCATCTTCAGTAATCAAACCAGAATTTAAATCCGCATCAATTGTCATCTGTTTTCCAGGCATAGCGTCCAAAGTAAACCTGGCAGCAACTTCAGATATACGAGTAGAACCTGCCGTAATTACTGTTACTTGAATTACAATAATAATCACAAAAATTACAATACCTACGATAAAATTACCTCCCACAACAAATTCACCAAAAGCATCTATGATCTCTCCAGCATGACCAACTAATAAAATCTTCCTGGTAGTAGCAACGTTCATAGCAATCCTAAGTAGTGCTGTGAAAAGTAAGATAGAAGGAAAAACAGAAAAGTGTAGAGGCTTTTCAGAAAAAGAAGCTACCATAATGATAACCATAGCCGTTCCAATATTAAAAGCTAACATTACATCAATTAAAAATGCAGGTAATGGTATTATTAATCCCCCTAAAACAAAAATAATACCAATTGCCAGAAGATAATCACCTTTGGCTAAGAAATCATTTAAAATATTTAATCTGTCTTTTTTCATTTTATTCCAGATAGTTTAAGCTGCCTGTTTATTCTTCAATCTGTAAACATATGCTAATACTTCAGCGACTGCTTTATATAAGTTAAGTGGAACTACTTCTCCAACATCAACAGTTTTAAATAACACTTGTGCTAAAGGTTTATTTTCTACAATAGGGATGTCAGCTTTAGCTCCAATTTCTTTAATACGCAAAGCTAACTTCCCTACTCCTTTAGCTATAACCTTCGGAGCCTCCATAGTGTCTTGATCATACTTAATCGCCACTGCAAAATGAGTTGGATTCGTAATTATTACATCTGCCTGAGGAATAGATTCCATCATAATCTTTTGAAATAAAGCAAACCGCCTTCTCTTAAGCATAGCTTTGATTTTAGGATCTCCCTCTTGCTTTCTTTCGTCTTTGACTTCCTGTTTTGTCATCTTAAGATCATCCATCCATTTTTTCCTTTTATAAAGATAATCAAGGATTGCAATAATAAAGGCGACCACAGATAGTTTCATAACAACCTCAAAAGCAAATTCACAAAGGAAAAACCAGGCATTAATAACTGGTCCGTCAAAAAAGGGCATCCATAAAGGGATGCTGTCTTTCAAACTATGGTAAGCAACCATTAGAAAGAAAGATATTTTTGCTATATTTAAAAAAAGATCAGCAACCTTTTTCTTATCAGGTGCTAATTTATCAAATTTCCATGCTAACTTACCAAATTTCCATTTTGCTTTCTTCCAGGTTACAACCCACCCCGTTTGTCCTATTGTGGAAATAGCACCAACAACCATTAAACTAATCATAACTGGGGAAAGAAACTTCAACAATATCAATAAAACCGAATAGAGAAAATTTTGTAGATTCTCTGGAGAAACACGATACCAACTGGCATAACTGAAATAATTAGTTATAATCATATAAAAATGTTTGAAAATCCAGGATCCATAAATTTTTAATACCCAGGCACCAAGAAAAATTGTAATGGCAGTTGCTAACTCTTGTGACATAAAAATATTACCATCCTTTTTTTGCTTATTTTTCTTCTTAGAGGTTGGCTCTTCAGTCTTTTCATCTTTAAATGGTTTTTGTTCTCCCAAAGCCATCTTATCTGACCCCCCTACTCATTATATAAACTAATTCCATTAAAGATCTCTCTGATTGTACTATAAATTTTTGATAGACCACTC
>Ga0209633_10005209_pt1 | contig 11477 bp, 9 predicted proteins | sample Cruoilmetagenom1_FD_187290 | JGI IMG/M metagenome (GOLD analysis project Ga0209633, IMG submission 187290) | Oil polluted marine microbial communities from Coal Oil Point, Santa Barbara, California, USA - Sample 1 (SPAdes) (version 2) | ecosystem: Environmental > Aquatic > Marine > Oil seeps ... | reverse complement strand
AGTCAAAAGTTAAATAGATTTTCTTTTTTGATTATTTTTAATTGCCCAATAAGTTAACCAAAAAATCCATGTGGTAAACATTTCCAAGCTAATACCTAGTTGGTTATTTGCAGGGGAGTATATGAGTGATAAAAACATTAATGAAAAAACCATATAGGCAATATCATTATTATACAAAACTGTTTGTCGCCAAGAAAGTCCTAATATTCCACCTAAAAGGAATATAACAAGAGGGACAAGATAAAAGGAAACATCATTTGCTATCCATGTGTAGAGAGTAGACCATGAATATAAGTCACTCCAGCCTTTAGTTCGGAGTCTGTAATTGTAAGTGTTGTAATAAAGATCAAAATCACCACTTATTCTTTCATATATTCTTGATACAATTGGAGCATGACCAAGCCCATAAGTAGATTCATAGTCTAGATCCATAGCAAGTGATAATCCGTTATACCCTTGGGTTAAATAATTCACAAACATAGAAAGACCAATGTAATTATTTCGTCCTATTACAGAAGAAACTGCACTATTTTCAGGGTCGACACATATATTTGCTTGTGAAAAACAGTTAGGCATATCAAAATTATATCTTCCTGCCCGGCGTTCAGTAAAAACAGATACAAAGGTTACAAATATTAATGCAAAAATTAAATATTTCCCGAATTTCTTTAGTATGTTTCTATCACGATTTACTATAGCCGCCGCTATAAAGAATATTATTAAGTCTGCAATTTCTTTATCTGTTCCTCTCGAAAATGAGAAAAATACTTGTACCAAGACTGAGATAATGACCAATATTCGATATCTTTTATCTAAGTTTTTCCAATATTTAAATCCTAAAATAATTGAACCGTAAATAAAAGGAGCAAAAATCGCTCGAACAAAAGAAAGAATAGTCCTAAATGTAGAGCCTTTTGATTGAATAACATGTTCATAGAATTGCTCATGCATTTCACCTTGCATAGATAGGTCTAGACTAATTTGTGTTGGAAGTTTTCCTGTATAGGCATAAATAGCAAAAGGCATCGTGATGATGTTAAACAGCATCCCGTATTTTATTATCTTGCGGATATCAAGTTGAATAGGTTTTCTAGATTTATTGGATATTTTCATTCTAGTGGCGATGAAATAGCCAAGGATTAGGAACAACCAAGTAACTAATAGAAATGAATTAACTTCCCAGGTTCTACCAGCCCATTTTATTGGACCAAAGTTAAACAAGTATAAAGTAGCCATCAAATATGACAGCAGGTACATCAATGGAAGGTATCGATTCATATTTGTTTACTTTAGTATGGTATCGACTACATGGGACACAGACATATTTTCATGCAAAAAAGAAAAGCCTTTGTTTCCCATTTCTTTTCTAAGGTCCTTGTTTTTTAAGAGAATATTGATGTTATTTACAAATGCAATTTTGTCGTCTGTATTTGAAGATAGACCGCAACCAATTTGGTTCTCAATTATATCGCCATAATCCGTAGTACTTTCTACACAGGCAATAATGGGCAGCTTCATCAGCATGTAGTCAATAGTTTTTGATGGAAATGAAGGAATAGATACATCTCCTTGAGTTATGACTAATCCGATCTGTGATTTTGATAGTATTGTGAGATATTCTTCGCGCTGAACACGACCTACAAGATGAAAGTTAGATAGTTTCTCTTTTTTAATTGTCTCCTCTAAAAGAGGTCTAAGTTCCCCTTCTCCAATAACAATAAATTCTACGTTAGGAAGATCTTTTTGATGTTTTAATGCAACATCAATAAGAAATTCTAATCCTCTTCCCTTGCTCAGTTGACCACCAAAAGTTACATATGATTTTTTGGTATTAAATCGAATATGTTTTGAATCTATTAAATTAGGCTTTCTTTTTGAGAATTTTCTCCATAGATAAATTACTTTTTTAGGTTTATTTGAAAGGTTAGGGTGGTATTTATCAAAGAATTCGACAGACTTGTTGGTCATACAGCAAATCTCATCGAAATGTTTAAATTCATAGTTCTCTAATTTATATAACAGTTTGGCAAGAAATGGATTATTAATTTTTCCAACTTCTATCATGTGGACAGGATAAAAATCCCAAAGAATGGCTGTACTTTTTATATTGTTTCTTGCTCTTAGTCTTAAGATTTTATTTAGACCAAAAAATATTGAAAACATGGAAAAGCTGATTACAGCATCAAATCTTTGTTTTAAGAGCTTAGGGATAAAGTAAGCGTACATGCCCAAAAAACCAATAAGCAAATATACCTTCTTAGAAATTCCTTTTGAGTTAGAAACCTTCTTTAAAGGATAAACATAAATGTTAAAGTTCTCGTCTCTTTTATAATGCCCTTTTTTACTCGTGCCCTTTAAATCAAAGAAAAATACACTAATGTCATTGCCTCTTTCATGTAGCTCTGTTGCTAAATCGTCTGTAAGCCAGGGTTGCGAATTATCAATGGAGTAATTTTTTACAAATATTGCGTATCTAGACATTTTTTTTACTTTTATTGACCACATAGAGGCTTAGGGTCGAAAGAATAACTGATTGAATGAGATACCCATAAAATAAATTATCAAAAGCGCTATTATTACTTACATACCATACGTATAAAACAGAGCTTAAATATGTAAAAACTTCAAGCATAAGAAAGGTTCTTATTTTAACAATTGCAAGCAATAAGTATTGGTTAACAATAAAAATACTTCGTATCGAATCACTTATTGTTAATATTAATAAGTTATTAGCCATAATAGTTGTTTCTTCGTTATAGACTAGTTTCAAAATCAGCTCACCAAGAAGGGCGGTAAATATTACGGCAAATACAAGCACTAGAAAAGCTTTAATAATAAATTTTTTGGCTACACTGTATGCTTTTTCAATGCTTTCGGAAGCTTGAGGTAGCATGAAATAAATCAATAATACAGCGACTATTTGAATGTATCCTTCTTGGAGTTTTATGGTAGCTTCCCAAAGTCCCAGTTGAAGTTTTCCAAATCCTTCACCAATATGAATTCTGTTAACGATTAGGGTTAGTTGAATCATAATTACTGGTAGGATAATTACGAAAGAGAACCCTAAAAATTTCCTTACCTCTGACCAAGCTATATTCTTAAGCGATAACCTAATATGAGCGAAGAATAATTTGTAATTCAGAAGGAATAGGAATAACGATAAAAAGATACTTTGTATTGCAATAGCAATGAGTAAATTATGGAAACTATATTTCCCAATAAAAAAAACAGCTATTAAACCAAGGATAAATGCAAGGAGCGTAGATTGTGATATGGCTTTGCTTTTCCCAAAGGCAATTCCTATTGAGCTAATGTTATTATTTATCCCCATAAACAATGGCATGAGTGATAATACAGAAACCAGATAGGTAAATTCTGTTGTCCCAAAAATAAATAATGATAAAGGTTTAGCAAGCAATATTACTAAAACAAAAAGAGTTAAGGATGAGGCAAAATAAATGATAGTTGAAGCATTATTTAATGCGCTAATATTTTCTGGGTTGTCTTTATTTCTGGAGTAAGACTGGATGATTCCTCTATTAATACCGGTGTTTGATAATATTAATAGAATTGACATAGCACTTAATAACTGACCTGCAGTACCTAAGTTTTCAACTCCATAAGTGATAGTGATATATTTATACACTAATATGCCATAAAGCATTTTGACTAATGTACTACCTACTACCCAGACTACGTTCATATGCTCTTATAAAGTTATCACTAGATTTATACAGCCCACCTTTTTTATGTTTGGTCGGTAGTTATCTAATTATTTCTAAAAATTAATTCTTTAGTAATTGTCAAAAAAGGTGAGGGCGATTATAGGGGTAGGGAGCATGTCTGTATATCAGAAATACTAGGATCATGATATTGTACTCATTTTTTTTATATTGATAGAAACGGTTTGCGTGTATTTAATCAAGCAAGAGAAAATATGTTATTACATCGGATTAGAATTCCATTAATTATTATCGTAACACTCGTTTCTTTATTCCAACTTAATCAGTTAGAATTCTTTTTTCGGACTGAGATACGGCAATTGTTTGAAAGTGCGGGGTCGTATCGTATTCTAATTATGTATTCGCTTAATGGGTTTATTGGTTTTGTCGTAGGAGCGATTCCATTTGTCCTCATTGAAATGACATCCTCCAATTCTCGCTCTAGAGAAAAGCTATACGAAAGATATGCATTTCCATTGATTATTTGGGCTTGTTACTACGTGATTTCTAACATTGTTGTAATAATAACCGCATTTTTAAAAAAATATTTTTCATTTGGCTTTAACGATTTATCGTTTGATGTTCCTCTGTTTTGGCATATTATTTTATATGTAATATTGATTGATTTTTTTGGGTATTGGCTTCACAGACTGGAGCATAAAATACCATTTCTTTGGAGGTTTCACTCTACTCACCACTCTTTGAAAAACATTACTGCGTTTAATCAATATGGGCATTGGTTCGAGGGGATGTTTAGGTTTTTCATAGTGTATTTGCCGGTTTCATTGTTGATTTCTGTACCCGACTTTAGCGCATCATCACTTGCTGTTATATGGGGTGCGTGGACACTATATATTCATACCGATTCAGTTGACCTGTGTTTGCCTCGATGGGCAAGATACATTTTCGTTGATAATCTCTATCACCATTATCATCATGGTTATGAAAAAAAATACCATGATAAAAATTTTTCTGGCATTTTTTCATTATGGGACATCATATTTAGAACCTGTCTAATGCCTAAAAACAGGGGATTTCCTAAAACAGGGTTACATTATTTAGAGCCGCCTTCTAGTATTTTAGAATATATATTTCACCCTTTTAATCGAAGGCAATAAAAAGCCAAACAAAAGGTAATAACAACAATTAGGGCTTTATATCTTCAAGTACAGTTGGGGGAGTTGTATATACAAGTGAATATTTATCTCCTGGCGAAAGCTCAATTGTTACGTTAGTTATAGTAAAAACAGTAATACTATTTTTTTTCACTGCAGATATTATTCCGTCACGAATATACAGAACTACAGTCATGCCCTTTGTATTCGTTGTTTCTTTCCCACTCGCTGGTGTCGGTATAGTTTGTAATTTTGCATAGGAAGGTTTATCGCCATTTGCACATATATTCCCCATAATAACTCTGGATGAAGAAGGTTTGTTAAATGTACTTATCAAAAAGCCATCGCCGCCACGCCCAGTGTTATTGGAATCACCGTCTGATTCAACTCCAATGATTCTATGTTTGGTACAACGACTAGTGATACATATACCATAATTGGCCCATAACTTTGGTGAGCGGTAATAGTTTTTTCCATTTAAACCATGACTACCGCCTATGATTTCAATCTCGGGGTTATTTGCATATATACCATATGCCTTTTTATCCTCAAGCCTTCCTTGACCGATAGATTGGCATTGATTGACCGATACTTTCTTGACCGCTTTTCCATCAAAGGAGAAGCCATGCTTCCCAGATAAAAGTGATACACAGTTATGAAAGTGGAAATGTTCTAGTAGACCTCTGTCTCCTGAAATATCAACACCACAACCGTCCATTGCAACCAACCAACAATTAGAGATATTATATTTTGTTGCATTTCCGCCCTGACCTACAATTTCAATAGAGCTTTTAGCGCCCGTATCAAAAATACAGTTTGTCATATACAAATTTGAAATATTTACACCTTTGGTAACAACAACATATATGTTTCGATAAAATCTCAATGTGGTGATGTTGCTTAAAACTACGGTGTCCCAAGAGCCCGTTACTAAATTTAAAAAATCAGTACCAACATCAACTGGGTGAGGTTTTCTTTCACTAGGAAAACCTACCGAATTAGGGTAGACCGATACATTGTCGATATATAAACCGGATCCATATCGTGCATCAATAACAGCCTGCCCAGCATTTCTTACATAACCAAATATTTCAGAAAAATACATACTTCCAGCATAGTGTTTTTTGTTATTTCCGAGTACCGCAAAACGGTAGGTGTTTCGTAGCTGGATATCTACAAAATTCATTCTTGCGCCATAGGTTACTTTTATTAATGTAGCAGTACAGTTGATTTCATTTCCAGTAAATTTTAATGATCTTACGCCACCACCAATAAGAATATATTTAGGGTGCTCCCAAACAAAAACCTGCCCTTTTTGAGCTTTAATTATTGTGCCTGCGGAGCTTTCGCCAACAATTGTAATATTGTCAGCTTGTATTTTTTCACTGAGTCCATTCGGTATATTGTAATCCCCGTCGGGTATAAACAGTGTAGCTCCTTTAGTGCCATTACCACCAGCAACACTTGAGTGTGCATTGGTATGTGCTATGGCTTTATTAAATGCACTTGTATCATCATGAACCCCATCACCTACTGCACCAAAGTCTTTAACTGAAATAATATTTTTCGAGATATTGGGGGAGGACTCTTTGTTGGTGTCTGCTGCGCAAAAGCCAGCTATGCCTGCGATTCCCAATCCCCCCAAAACTTGTCCAGATTTAGAAAAAAAAGTCCTACGCGAGGATGGTTTTCTATCGAATTTATTACTAAATGTATTTGTATTAACTTGGTTCTTCATAATATTTATCTGTCTTTTATTTCAGAGCTGTCATCTCGTAATGGGGTGCAATGATGATGATTTTGCATTATTCACCGATTTTAATTATTTAACCACCCAAATGTACTAGAGGAATAGTGAATTATTGTTTAAATGAAACTGAGTTTATAAGTAAAAATTATAAATAAAGTCACAAAATTAAAAGTTAACTTCTGTGACTTATTTCACAGAAACTTTATATCAATATTTTATAGTCAGCTTAAGTACTTATTATCTCAGTTCAAAATAAGTACTTAAAGGATGTACTCAGTCGATGTTCTATCAATTGATGCTTTTTTTTAATTAGTTGTTCAACTTAAACAGAGAAGGGAGTTCTTATGAAAAGTCAAAGAAAAATTTTCCAACGAGCGGGCATTGCAATGCTTATGTCGTTTTCAATCAACGTTGCTATTGCAGGTAGTATTGCAACTGAACAAATGGATTCTGGTGGTTTAACCCTATCACCAACCGTCACCTATGATTTGGCCACCTTGCGAGTTAGTAGTGATAATTCGGATACTACCGGAACTTATGATTCAGGTGACAATATACGTGTTGATACAGGCAGCATGGCAGATGGTGTTTATTACTACGAATTATTATTAAGCAATAAACCTTCTGAGAAAGAGCCGAATGGAGCTGGTGTATCGCAAAACGGAAGTTTTAAAGTAGAAAATGGCATTGGTGATAGTAATTCTGACTAACAACTTTATATCTAATAATTATTAGAGGAGAGAAAAATGAAAATTCAAACTAAACTAGGGATGATATCAATCCCGGTAATGATGAGTGTTGTAAGTGTATCATCTGCTGCAACTTGTGCAGGTCCTTGTAATGTAACAGGTGATAACCCCCAGCTTCATTTGATTGATAATGTTGGCGCAAATACCAGTGATTGGGAGATTGAAGTAATAACTGAAAGTTCAATTAATAGCAGGTTACAATTTGGTGTGAACAATGTGTCAAATTCATTTGTTATTGAAGATGATGCTGGGAATAATACCCTTGTTGTTGATGATGTGGATCGTGTGGGAATAAAAACCGCAACCCCTGCAGCATCTCTGCATGTGGGTGGTGATGGTGGTGTATTGTTGGAAAATGGCGTAAACGACTACACATTATGGTCAGGGGCGACGGGATTATGGGTAGGGACATCTAACAACACCCTTGATAATAATTCTATGTTGAAATTAAACATTGGCGCACCAACTAATAGCTTAACACTTGCGGCTGGTGGTGTTGGCGTAGGAACTGGAGCCCCTACTTCTACTTTGCATGTGAAAAAAGCAAATGCAGTATTAACCGTTGAAGATACTAATGGTGCTAGCGCTGTTAGGCAGGTTCTCAAACTGCAAAATAAAGGTCCGGTGGGTTTCCAGATGCGGGATACTGACGATACCGCCCCTTGGGATTTTAGAACCGGAGGCGGTGGATCTTTCGTTGTTGCCAATTTGGGTACAGCGGGTCCTGAAATATTTGTTTCTAAAACAGGTTTGGTTAAAATGGGACCGAATGTGCAAAACTTTACTTTATCAGCTGCGGGTAATTTAACCATTCCCAATGGTTCTGTAACTGCCACAAGCTTTATTTCCTCATCAAGCCGGACTGTTAAGAAAGACATTAAAGAAGTGAATGCTAGTCAGGTGATGAGTAAATTAAAGCAGCTTGAAGTACCAGAATGGCGTTATAAAGATGAAGGTGTTAAAGGTCGTCATATTGGTCCTATTGCAGAAGATTTTTACAAGCTTTTTGAATTAGGTCCTGATGATAAGCATGTTGCAGCAACGGATATGGCGAGTATTGCATTGATTGCAGCGAAGGAGTTACAACAAAAAGCAACGCAAGCTAATACCGAAATTGCATCGTTTAAAGAGAAAATTGCATCGTTTAAAGAGAAAAATGCAACGTTATTAAAGCGCTTAGAAACACAGGCGAAGCGGCTTGAATCGTTGGAGAAACTTGTTACTAATATTGCATCAAGTGAGCAAGTAATTACTCAAGGTGAAAAACTAGCACTTAATAAATAAAAAGTAGGTTCAATAATAATTTAAGCCCGAAAATATTCGGGCTTTTTTGTGTGAGAAGACAATTTAAGAAGATGTCGTATAAATTGCCTCGGTCTTAACCCAGCAATAGTAATATTTTTTGAGATATTGGGGCTTATCTGTTGTTGGTGTCTGCTGCGCAAAAGTCTGTTGCTCCAGTAACTCCGATGGCTTGTCCATATTTAGAAAGAAAATATTTGCGAGAAGAGTTGGTCATGTCTAAAAGTGTATCATTTTTGCTAAGGCAGCATGTTTTGTGATTTTCTTCCAAAAACTTATATTTCAATTCTACTGAAAAACTACCCAAATGTACTAGTGCCATTGGTCTTATGTTGTTCTACCCTATTAAGGAGTGGTTTGATTTGTGAGGTTTGTCATATTAGCTTTGCCGAGATTATTTCAAAGCTGTGAAAAATATCACAGAGGCAATATGTGACCATTGAAATAAAAAAGCCTCATTAAAAATCAAACCTTTTTTAGTAAGCAGAGGGAGAAACATATGACAACTATCGTTATTTATTATCAAATAATTCACACCCAAGGAGAAATATAAAATGAAAAAGAGTAAATTTTTTCAACAAGCGGGCATTGCCTTAGTCATGTCTTTTTCATCCGCGACCTTGGTCGCTGACGGTATTGCTACCGAACAGATTAGTGGATCCAGTATATCACTCTCACCTTCTGTGAGTTACGACGCTGCCACATTACGTGTGAGTGGGGATAATACAGATGTGACAAATGCCTATCAGTCAGGAGAATCTATCAGTATGGACTTGCCCAGCATGAGTGACGGGGTCTATTACTATGAATTAGAACTGGGTACCAATGCAGGAGCAACTGATGAGTCTGCCTCACATCAAAGCCAATCAGCACAATTCAGAATCATAAATGGCGAAGCTATCGTATACGGTGATTCCGAAATGGAAGCTGAAGGGGAAAATGAGTCGTCCACCCTTGAAGCGTTGGCAGCGGCTAGTGTTCCTTCCGAAGTCGGTGCGGATGAATAGTAGTGATAATTTTAATAAATATAAATTAATTATGTAATGAGGAAGATGAAATGAATTTACAAAGAAAAAAAATATCATTTGCAGTAATGGTAATTATGCTGGGAACTATCCCTTTGAACCTTAGCGCTGAAACCCAAACAACTGATGAAGTTATCAATGCTACGATTCATGGTGCGGATATAGAGTTTAATAACCTTGATGCCGGTGCTCATGATTGGGAGATTTGTACCGGACCGAGTTCGTGCTCCGCTCTCTCTGGCGCATTGCCAACTACAAATGGATTTAAAATTACCAATCAAGGTGTCAACTCCATTGGTATAGAAAGTGGTTCGGGTTCAACAACTGTGCCGTTGATTTATCTCGATTCTAACGAGAGGGTGGGTATTAATACTGACACACCAGGTGAGGATTTTGAGGTTCGCTCAACAACTCCGGCAATCAGGCTTCAAGATTTGTCAGTAGGTGCTGGACAGGCGGATATACAAATGAACACCAATACATTTTCGATTGAAAATAATACGGGAAATGATGCCATTGTGATGGAGACCAATGGTGGCGCCAACCAGAATAATCAGCTCTATTTGGATTCCTCTGGTAATGTGGGTATTGGTGTTTCAAATCCTGGTGTCAGTTTAATGGTGGGTAATGGTGGTGATATTGTGTTGGATGCTACCGCTACGACTAATGATTGGGCAATCGCAGCAGGTGGAGATGGTCTTAAATTTCGTCAGGGTAATGGTTCTGCAGCGATAGGTGGCACAACCGCCTTTCATTTGGAAAATGGTTCTGCATCAAATAGTTTGGTGATTGATTCAACGTCTAATATTGGTGTTGGTACAGCTTCTCCCACTTCCACTTTGCATGTTCAAAAAGTCGGCGCGACTATGGCGGTTCAAGATACTAATGCGACCGCAGGAGTTAGACAATTACTTAAACTTACGAATAAAGGCGCGGTTGGTTTCCAGATGCGGGATACTACGGATACAGCTCCATGGGATTTTAGAACAGGAAGCGGTGGATCTTTCGTTGTTGCCAATTTGGGTACAGCGGGACCGGAAATCTTCATTAGCAAATCGGGTCTGGTTAAAATGGGACCGAATGTGCAAAACTTTACTTTATCAGCTGCGGGTAATTTAACCATTCCCAATGGTACGGCTACTGCGATTGCGCATATCTCTTCTTCCAGTCGTGAGGTTAAAAAGGATTTTTCCGAAGTTAATCCAGCAGATGTAATGAGTAAGATACAAAAATTGGAAATGAGTGAGTGGAGCTATAAAGGTGAAATACATGAAGAAGCCTCCGGCCGTCATGTTGGTCCGATGGCTGAAGATTTTTACTCACTCTTCGGCTTAGGTCCTGATGATAAGCATGTTGCAGCAACGGATATGGCAAGTATTGCATTGATTGCGGCGAAGGAGTTACAACAAAAAGCAACGCAAGCTAATATCGAAATTGCATCTTTTAAAGAGAAAAATGCAGCGTTATTAAAACGCTTAGAAGCACAGGCGAAGCGGCTTGAATCTCTGGAGAAACTGGTTACTAATCTTGCATCAAGTGAGCATGTGATTACTCAAGGTGAAAAACTGGCAATTAATAAATAAAAAGTAGGTTTTATATAATTAAGCCCGAATATATTCGGGCTTTTTTGTGTGTGAAAAAAATTTAAGAAGATGCCGTGTAAATTGCCTCGGCCTTAACCCAGCTTCCATTAATTTTAAACCAGATCCGAACATAAATAGTACTCCCGTCTTGAGGTAGCCCCGTGATAGAAACACTGCTCGTATTGCCAGTGCCGCCTTTAGCGGCATAGTCGGTTCCTCCCAGAGTGCTAC
>Ga0209633_10005208_pt1 | contig 11478 bp, 8 predicted proteins | sample Cruoilmetagenom1_FD_187290 | JGI IMG/M metagenome (GOLD analysis project Ga0209633, IMG submission 187290) | Oil polluted marine microbial communities from Coal Oil Point, Santa Barbara, California, USA - Sample 1 (SPAdes) (version 2) | ecosystem: Environmental > Aquatic > Marine > Oil seeps ... | reverse complement strand
CTCGGTGAGGTCGCCGGCATCCATATGGTCGAACACCCGCGCACCGAAACCGTCGGGCGTCAGCATGTCGCGCGAGCACTGCTCGAGGATCCATTCGAGCGCCGGCTTGGCCGCGGTGAGCGAGGCCTTGTAGATCTCGTTCTGCGGTCCGAAGGAATTGAACACCATGGTCGAAAACAGAAGCAGATTTTCACGGCCCTCCTCCTGCAGGCCGATGGCGTCCGGGAAGACCATGAGGGGATAGGCTTCGGCCAGATCGGGGATCGCATCGAAGCGCCGGCGCTCGACCAGTTCGTCGACCAGCCGTTCCGCCTTCTCCTCGAAATGCGGGCGGATCTCGCGCATGGCCTGCGGCGAGAGAATGCGCGCCATCACGCCGCGGTTCTTGTCATGCAGCGGCGGGTCGACCTCGAGCACGATGCTCTTGGGTCGCCACGGGGTGACCTTGCGGAAATCGTCGAGGCCGACGCCCGCGCTCGAAATGAAGGTCTCCCAGTCGGTCAGGGAGGCGTGGACATTCTCGTGCCGCGCCATGCTCCAGATGCCGTAGCGCTCGAGATAGACCACCGGCCCGAGATCGCGCAGTTCGTCGTGGAACGGGTAGGGATCGGTCAGGAACTCATCTGAGAACGGATCGATGTCCGAGACCGGGCATGAGGTCGAGGAAAGAGCCGTGTCTGACATTGTGTGCTCCGCACCTTCCGTCCCTATGGGGCTTCGATTGTTCGTACCGGCGCCGCGCCGGCGGGCTCCGGCCTGTCCAGCCAGAAGTTCATTTTCATATCATGGAGGAGCGTTGTCGATGCCTCCCTGTCTTCGGCTGCCGGACTTTGATGGCCGTCGGCCTCGTGCAGTTCGCCGCGCCGCAGCAGGACCCGGGCACGCAGGGGAACCATATTGAGCTTGTGTGTCAGAGCCAGGGCTTCGCCCAGCGACCGCAGGGCGCGGTCGCTGCTTGCGGTCTCGGCCAGCGCCGCGCCTTTCAGATAGTGCGCCCAGGCTTCATGCCCCGCCTCCCCGGATCTGCGGCACTCACGCAGCATGTCGTTCGCCACCCGCAGGGCCTCGTCCGGACGACCGGTCAGCAAGTCGACCTCGCCGACCCACCGTAAACACAGGGCCCACATTGCGGTCAGATTCATGCTCTCCGCCTCGCGCACACAGCGCTCCGACAGCGAGCGTGCCTTCTTCGTGCGTCCGCACATGGCGTGCGCGCATGCAAGGAGCGCTGCGACCCGGGGAAGAAGAATTTTGGTCTCGGTTTCCTCGCATATGATGACGGCCGCTTCGAGCAGCGGCTTCGCCTCACCCACCTCGCCGCGCATGAGAAGCGTGCCGCCGAGCCCCAGCAAGCCCTGCACCCGGTCGAACGGGCGGCCGATCTCGTCGGCGATGGCTTTCGATTCTTTCGCGAACACCAGGGCATCGTCAAACTGACCGATCTCGGCCTGGCACCAGGCAAGCCAACCGCGCGAGACCACGGACGGAAGCGCGAACAGGCCGTAGTGCCTGTTCAAGTGCTCGCCCACCAGCTGTTCCGAATTGGCGGAGAGATAGGTGATCGCACCCTCGAAGTCGCCGATCGAATAGGTGGCGAGACCTAGGCTGAAGCGGGTCACGATGTTCAAACCGAAATCCTGGGTGTCTTCGGCTCTGCGCAGCGCCCTTCGGCCGTTTTCGATGGCATGATCCCACTCGCCGACGAGCCAGTAATAGTGCGCCATGTGGGAATAGATCTGCGCGAGGGTCCTCTGGTCGCCGAGCTTGAGCTCCAGCGTCTCCGCCTCCTTGAGATACGGCAATATTTCGCGATGCCTGCCCAAGGGCATCAACGAGTTGCGCATTTCGAGGCGCAGGCTCACGCCGACCGCGTCGAGCGTGTCGTCCTCGGGAAGCTGGCCGATGACGTCCAGACCGTCTTCGAAGCAGGCGACCGCGCGCTGGCACGCCGATCGCGACAGTGCCTGCTTTCCGGCGGCTATGAGATAGTCGAGTGCCTTATGCCACTCCTCTCCGCGCTGTGCGTGGAAGGCAAGGGTTTCCAGCCTGTCGTCATAGTCGTTCGGGTAAAGCCCGGTCAGAGCCGACACGATGCTGCGATGAAGCTCCCTGCGCTGCGGTTTCAGCAGACTGTGATAGGCGACATCGTGTGTGAGAGCGTGCCGGAACACGAGCTGGTTTTCGAGGTCCGAGGCGTCGTGAAGCAGGAGCTCGGCCGATTCCAGATATTTAAGGTTGTCCGCCAGATCCCGTTCATTCAGATCGCTCAATTCGGCGAGGACAGGCTGCTCCACCTGATATCCGATGGCCGACGCCATCTGCAGCAGGCGTTTGGCATGGGGAGGCAGACGGTCGATGCGCGCAGCGAGAACATCCTGAACGGTTGCGGGCACCTCGAGGTCCTCGATTTCGGCCGTCGGCCGATAGTCGCCGGGCGTTCCGGTCAGAGCGCCGCTCGCCGTCAGGTTGCGAACGAGTTCCTCCAGGAAGAACGGATTTCCACCGGTACCTTCGAGGAGCTGTACCCGCAATTCCGCCAGCTGCTCATTCCGTCCCAACAGCTCGTCGAGGAACCGGTCCGCTTCGTATTCGGTCAAGCTGTTAAGGGGGATCTGCACGTAGTTCAGGTTGCCGTGCCAGTCGTGGCTGTGGTTCGGGCGATAGTTGACGAGAAACAGCAGACGGCCCTTGCCGATTGCCTGGGCCAGGCTGGAGAATATCGCCAGGCTGTCCGCATCGATCCATTGCAGATCGTCGACCGCTATCAGAACCGGCGCCTCCCGGGCCGTTGCCAGCAAGGTGGCCACGGCGGCTTGCGCCACCTGACGGCGCCGTTGCACAGGTGGCATCTGCAACCACTCTTCGCTCTCCTCGACATTGAGCAGGCTCAGCAATGCAGGGACGTGGTTCTCCAACGGATCGCCCAGTTGTTCCAGCTTGCCGGTAACCGTGTCGCGGCGCTCTGCATGATCTGCGGTCTCGTCCAGGCCGAGGCAGTCGGTCAGGACTTGTGCTATGCCGCTGAACGGCGCCGGCTTCAGATGCGACGATCCCCAGGCCCGCAGCACCTGCCAGGGAGCGCCGACATGCTGGCCGATGAATTCGCGCACAAGACGCGATTTTCCGATGCCGGGCTCGCCGACAACGGCAACGATGCGGCCGCGCCCTGCATTGGCCTCATCGAGAGCGTGGCGCAGCAGCGCGACCTCGCCCTCCCGGCCGATGAACGGCAGCAGCAGTCCCTCCCGCCGCATTTGTCCGGGTCGCGAGTTCGCCGCCAGAAGCTCGAACGCCCGAACCGGTTCGTCGAGCCCCCTGATGTTCGCGGAGCCCAAGGGCCGGACCGAGATGCCCTGGGCCGCCAGCCTGCACGTCGAATCCTCGATCCGAATGGTCCCCGGTGTCGCCATCTGCTCCATGCGCGCGGCGAGGTGGGCCACCCGGCCGAAGGCCGTGTATTGCGCGTCGAGGTCGCGACCGCGCTGCCCGACCACAACCTCGCCCGACGCGATGCCGATCCTGATCACGATGTCCCGCTCATGCTCCGACGCATACTCACCGAACTTTTCCTGCATGTGCAGGGCAGCGTGGCACGCCCGCAAGGCATGGTCTTCATAGGCCATTGGAGCGCCGAACATGGCCATGATGCCATCACCCATGACCTGATTGACGACGCCGCCATATCTGCGCACAGCCACCGTCATGCGTTCCAGAACACTCTCGAGCAGATGTTTGGCATTCTCGGGATTTCGATCGAGTAGCGCGAGGGAGCCGCAGAGATCGGCGAAAAGCAGGCTGACATGTTTGCGCTCTGTCGCCAGATCCCGCATGGCGCCATGCAGCAGGTTCAGATCGGCATGTTCGACATGCGTCAGGACACCGCCACAGTTTGAGCAAAACCGCGCCTCGGGAACCGATTGGGCGCCGCAGGACGGGCACAGATGCCGCAGACGTTCTCCGCAGGCGGAACAGAAGCGGTGAGATTCGGAGTTGTCGACCTGGCAAGCGGGACAGCGCATGGTTGCTTCCGGTTCGTGTCTAGACGCCCTGGTTGATTTAACGAAGGCTACATCATAGCGTAATGACAGCTTTCATATGTCGAAGCTTGCAATGATAACAATTTCAACGCTCTAAGGGAGGCTCTTATGAGGTCACGATTTTTTCATACCCGACTGATGGTTTTTGGCACGGCTCTAGTTTTGTCCGTCGGTTCCTCCTTGGCTGCCTGTGTTTCGGGGGATGTGTTGACGTCTGCTGGAGCGGGTTTCGCAGCCGATATCAACAGCGCAAACAAAACCTTTACGGATCGCTACAACACAGCTCCGATTGAAGGGCAACAGGCGGTGGCCGAACCCTGGAAGGACGTGGCCGCTCAGTATACCGACGATGCAACATTCGCCGGGACGCTGCAGCCGTTCTGGCTCGAAGGAAAGGATGAGATCGAAGATCTTTGGAAGCGGTTCTTTACGGCATGGCCGACCCGTAATATCGAGTTCCGCCATCGGCGCGTGTGCTCCTATGACGGTGCCGCCGTCGAGACCGGTTTCATCGAAATGTATATGGGGGGCCCGGACAAGGGAACGGTCATTACCTATATCCGTTACTCGAGGACATGGGTGAGGTCCGAAAAGGGTGACTGGCAGATTGCCAACATGAATGTCAGCCGCCTGCCCGGCAATTGAAAGCAGCGACGGTCCTGGGCGGAGGCGTTCCTGCCGGGGTGCGACCAGGACGGACAGCATGATAGCCACCCGCGTTCTCTGAGCGGGGCATTGCGAGCAGGATGTGGTTTTGGTCACACTGGCGATCCGGTTTCTGCTAAACGGATCGCCCTATGCAGAACACGCAACCGAACAAGAAAACCCAGATCGTCGTGGTCGGCGGCGGGGCCGGTGGACTTGAGCTGGTCGCCAGGCTCGGCAAGGCCTTCGGCCGCAAGGACTTCGACATCATCCTGGTCGAGCGCAACCGGACGCATATCTGGAAGCCGCTCCTGCACGAGGTCGCCGCAGGCTCGCTCGACGCCAATCTGGACGAGGTCGGCTATCGCAGCCACGGCTACCGGTGGGGCTACAGATACTTCTTCGGCACGCTCGAGGATATCGACCGGGACGCCCGCGAGGTGATCATCGCCCCGGTCACGGACGAGGACGGATCCGAGATCATCGGCCGCCACCGCATCCGCTACGACTACCTCGTGATGGCGGTCGGGTCCGTGTCGAACGACTTCGGCACGCCCGGAGTGCGCCGGCACTGCATCTTCCTCGACAACCGACTGCAGGCGGACCGGTTCCGACAGAAGCTGCTCAACCATTGTCTGCGGGTGTCGCGCAACATGACGGCGCAACCGGCAGCGGAGGACCATGTCGAAGTGGTCATTGTCGGCGGCGGGGCGACCGGGGTCGAGCTTGCCGCCGAGCTCTACAACGCAGCCGCCGCGCTCGGCCATTACGGGCTCGAGGTGTTCGACGAAAGCCGCCTCAAGATCACCCTGATCGAAGCCGGCGAGCGTATCCTGCCGGCGCTGCCCGAAAAGCTCGCCGAGGCGGCGCATGAGGAACTGGAAAGCCTGGGCGTGCGCGTCGCCACCGGCGTCCAGGTCGTCGAGGCGACCGAGGCGGGCGTCAAAACCGGGTCGGGCGAGTTCATTGCTGCCGACCTCAAGGTCTGGGCGGCGGGCGTCCGGGGTGCCGAGTTCCTGAAAGACATCGGCGGGCTGGAGACAAACCGCGCCAGTCAGCTCGTCGTCCGGCCGACGCTTCAGACCACCCGGGACGAGCGGATCTTCGCCATCGGCGACTGCTGCGCCTGCGCTCTCGACGAGGAGGGCAAGACCGTGCCGCCGCGCGCCCAGGCGGCACACCAGATGGCAAGCACAGTTTTGAAGAATCTCAAGCGCCTGGTGGCGGGGCAGGCATTGAAGCCGTTCGCTTACCACGACCACGGTTCGCTCGTGTCGCTCAGCCGGTTCTCCACGGTCGGCAGTCTCATGGGCAACCTCATCGGCGGCCGCATGGCGATCGAAGGCCGGCTGGCCCGGCTGGTCTATGTCTCGCTCTACCGCATGCACCTGATCGCGATACATGGCTGGCTCAAGGGCATCATGATGATCCTGATCGGACACGTGAACCGCATCGTGCGGCCGAAACTGAAGCTGCATTAGGAATACGGAGCCGCTGTTTCGAGATACCCGGGTCAAACCCGGGTATGACGGTTGGGTCGAGGGGGCCCGGCACCTATCGTCATTGCCGGACGTGATCCGGCAATCTCGTAGGAATGCACCTCAGTGATAGCGCCGAAGCTCGCCCCGGCGGCCGGCGAAACTCGACCGCCGGTGCCTGCCTTTGCCGTAATAGTCATATTCGATCACCCCGAAGCGGCAGCGCAGTTGCCAGCCGCCCCGGCCGTCGGGATGGAACTCGGCCGAGCCCTCCGCCCGGATACGGCCGGGCTTTTCGAAAACGAACCTTAGTCCGTCTCGGGTGCCCTGATGCAGGTCGACGCCGCCGAACCGGGCGTGCCGGCGGCCGTCGGCATAAAGCTGCATGGTCATGGCCGCGGCGACGTCGCCTTCCGGCACCCGCCAGACGCCTGTGCACTTTAGCCGGTCGCGGGCATCGGGGCCGGCATCCAGCGGAAACGGTATGTCCGGGGGGTGGCTGGCCGGCGGCAGGCCGGGCGACGCGGCGGCCGGCTGGATGATGTCCAGGGTGCCGGGGTCCTGCAGCCCGCGCTGCGTGTCCGGTGCGACGGCGACCGACACCCAGTTGACGCCGTGGCCGAGGATCCGGCGCACGTCGAGGTAGCGCACCGGATGAAGCCCATTTTCATTGGCGTTGGGCGTGCGCCAGGTGATGAGCCGGCGGGTCCGTTTGACATAGTCGACCCCGACGCCGGTGCAGACGAAGACCCAATGGCCCGGGCGAAGCTCGTAGCCCCTGAGGTGATCGGGGACGCGGAGGCAAGCGGCCCGGGCGGTCGCATGGGACGCGCCCAGCACCACACATAGCGTGACGACGAGGAGCGCCGCTCGCCATGTGCTCACCATGTTCGTTTTGCGGCCGGAAGGTGCAGGCATGAGGAAAGAGTAGCGGATGCGGGGCCTTGAGAAAACGGGCCATAGGTGCAGCCACACGGGATCGTGTTCGCGTGGGCAACGCCCATGGGTTCGGTGTTGAACAGGTTTCTCGAACCTGATCTACAGGGCTCCTTGAGTTCGCGCCAGGAGTGCCCGCAGCAGTGACGGAGAGATCGACATCGCCACAGTCCGCAAAGGGACATGCCGCGCTGTTCGTCTTCGTCACCGTGGCCATCGATGCCATCGGCATCGGCATCATCATCCCCGTCATGCCGGACCTGATCCGGGAGCTGACGAGCGAACCTTTGGGCGCGGCAGCGCTGTGGGGCGGCTATCTGAGCTTCGTCTACGCGCTCATGCAGTTCGTCTGCGGTCCGACCATCGGCAACCTGTCGGACCGGTTCGGGCGGCGGCCCGTGCTCCTGGTCTCGCTGGCGGCGCTCGGCGTCGACTATCTGGTGATGGCGTTTGCGCCGTCGCTCTGGGTGCTGTTCATCGGCCGGGTGCTGGCCGGCATCGCGGGTGCGACCTACTCGACCGCCAATGCGTTCATTGCCGATGTCAGCCCGCCCGAGAAGCGGGCGCAGAATTTCGGGCTGATCGGGGCGGGCTTCGGGCTCGGCTTCATCATCGGCCCGCTGATCGGCGGGGTGGCCGGCGAATTCGGTGCCCGGGTGCCGTTCATGGCGGCGGCGGGACTGGCCTTCGTCAATTTCGCGTACGGGTTGCTGGTGCTGCCGGAATCGCTCGCACCGGAAAACCGGCGCGGCTTTTCCTGGGCACGGGCCAACCCGCTGGGCGTCGCCAGACAGATCGCCCGCTTCCCCATGGTCGCCTGGTTCTTCGTCGCCGTGTTCCTGTTCGACGTGGCGCACTACGTCTATCCGGCGGTGTGGAGCTTCTACACCAAAGAGGCCTTCGCCTGGTCCAATGCCGAGGTCGGCCTGTCGCTCGCCGTGGTCGGTGTCGGCTTCGCGATCGTTCAAGGCGTGCTGATCCGGCGGATCATTCCCGCGCTTGGCGAGGCGAAGACAACGGTCTGGGGGTTTGTCCTGTCGATTGCCGGACTGGTCGGCCTTGCCTTCGCGAGCGAGGGCTGGATGGTCTATGCGCTGATGCCGGTGACCGCGCTCGGCGCCATCATCACCCCGGCGTTGACCGGGTTGATGGCGAACCAGATCCCCGACGACGGCCAGGGAGAACTCCAGGGCGCGCTCTCAAGCGTCATGGGCATAACCCTGATCATCTCGCCGGTCATGATGACCCAGCTCTTCGGCCACTACACGCAAGCCGGCGCCGCGTTCTATTTTCCGGGCGCGCCGTTTCTTGCCGCGGCGATCCACATGGCGTTGGCGCTTATCCCGTTCTGGATCGGCCTCAGGCGCGCGCCCGCCCCGGCGGACCGTGCCAGGTAGACCTTCTTTGTCCTTGACCTTCCAGTAACCGGAACCTTTAGTTTGACGGAAATCGGCGGACGGTCTTTCCACGGCAAGGCAGTCCGCAGTCCGGTGAGGTGCAGGAATGAACGTCCAGCAGGCTGCCGCGTTTTCCGGATTGCCCGCGAAGACCGTGCGTTACTACGACGACATCGGTCTGGTGTCGCCGGCGCGCGGCGAAAACAGGTATCGCCACTATTCGGAAACCGACGCTCATAAGCTCCGGTTTCTGCAGCGCGCGCGAGGCCTTGGATTTTCCCTCGACGATTGCCGGCAGCTTCTTTCGCTCTATGAAAACGAGGATCGTGCGAGCGCCGACGTGAAGGCGCTGGCGCTCAAGCATATCTCCGAGATCGACCGCAAACTGGACGAGCTGAAGTCGCTCCGGCGAACGCTCGGTGCTTTGGCGGACGCCTGTCGAGGAGACGCCCGGCCGGACTGTCCAATTCTGGACGGCCTCGCGCGCGGGGATGAGCAGTCATGAACCGTCATATTGCGGCCAGGGTGGTGGCGTTATCCTGCGGCCGGCGCAATTGCGCTTGCTGCGATGTCCGACTTTGTGGAAACTGGCACAGATGAGCTTGAGAAGCATCATAACGGTCGTCGTCTCAATGGCATGGCTGGTCGCGCAGACCGTTGCGGTCGCCAGCCATTGTATCGTTCTCGGCGATGCCGATGGCGCGGATCTCCACAGCCATGCCGCGGCACCGGACCATGTGCATGACGCAGTGTCGGGAGCAAGTGCGCCCAGCGATCACTCAAGCTCGCATCAGCACGCGCATTCGGCGCCGGCGGAGACACCGCACGACACCGGTGCCCCGGCATCGAGCAACGATTGTACGGGTGGCGGCGTTGCGTTGACCCTCAATTTCGCTGCGGTTGCACACAAACTCGATCCGCGGCCGGTGTTCGATAAAGCTGGCGACGCTCCGCCGAATCCCGAAACCGTCCACCTGCCCACACCACCTCCAAATACTGTTCTCTGACACGTTGAACGAGCGCCGCCCCCGATCTGTGCGGGGCGCGCGTGGCCAGGAACGTTTGTGCAGAGAATGGTTCATCATGCCAGCAATCCGTTGTGTAGCGGTTCTTATCGCCGTGATCGGCGCTCAGCTCGCCGCAAATTCCGTACCTGCCGGGGAGCCGGATCCGACAGACCCCGAAGCTTCGGTCCCGTCGACGCATTACCACTCGGTCCTGTCCGGATATGACAGCCAGCCGGCCACGAGCCCGCCGGGCGACTGGAAGGAGCTCAATGACCGGATGGAACGCATCGGCGGCCCCTTGGGACAGCTCAAGGAGCCCCACGAACCGCTGCGCGAAAAGAAAAAACAATAGACACGTTTGGCAATTTGACAGGGGAGAGCGACATGGCCATTGGCAGAGCAGGTCCCTCTATAAAGGCGGCCGCCGCAATCGCGGCCGGATTGGCTTTGGCGTCCTGCGCGACACCGAAGGAAAAACTGGCATTCAGCCAAGTCAACGCGCTTGTCGCCGAGCGCACCAATGTGCCGGTCGTCTGGCACCGGGATGAGGCCTCCCGCGCGCAGGCGGACGAGGTGGTGCGCGCGATCCTGCGCAAGCGGGTGCATGCCGATGGGGCAGTGCGGCTTGCCTTTCTGCGCAATCCGTCGATCCAGGCAAGCCTGGCCGCAATAGGCATTTCCGAGGCCGACGTTGCGCAGGCGGGACGGCTGAAGAACCCGGTGATTTCTATCGAGCGGGTCGCCGGAAACGGCATTCTGGAAATCGAGCGCCAGATCCTGTTCAGCGTGTTGTCGCTGTTCACCATCGGGCCGCGCACCAAGATCGCCAAGGACCAGGCGGAGAGGGCGCGCTATCTGGCGGCGCTCGAAATCGTCCAGGCCGCGGGCACGGTGCGCGCGGCCTGGGTCGAGGCGGTCGCGGCACGTGAGCGGCTGGTCGTGATGAAGCGCATCTTCGAGTCCGCCAAGGCGGCTGAGGACCTGGCCGAACGCATGGCGGTCGCCGGCAGCATGACGGAGATCGATCAGGCGAAGGTCAAGGTCGCGCTTGCAGAAATCGCCGGTCAGCGCGGGCAACTCAGGGCGGCGGCGGAAATTGCGCGCGAACGGCTCATTCGCGCCATGGGCCTGTGGGGCAAGGAGGTCAAGTTCAAACTGCCCTGGAGCCTGCCGCGCCTGCCGCGCCGTCCCCGCAAGTTCGGCGACCTGGAACGCATTGCCCTGACCAAGCGGCTCGATATCAGGGCGGCCAAACGGGAGGTCGACCTCCTGCGCAAGACGCTTGGTCTGACCAAGTTCACCTCGGTGGTCAGCCTCCTGGAGGTCGGCGCCAACTGGAATTCCGAGCGTGAACGTGAAGATGGAGAAACAAGACGGGCGGATGTCTATGGCTTCGAGCTGGAGTTCGCCATCCCCATTTTCGACCCCGGCGATGCCAAGGTCTCGCGCGCCAAGTGGACCTATATGCAGGCGGTCGAGAAACTCAAGTCGCAGGCGATCACGGCGCGGTCGGAAGCCCGCGAAGCCTTCATCGGCTACCGGTCCGCACACGATCTGGCACGTCATTACCAGCGCACGATCGTGCCGCTCAGGGCGAAAATCTCGGAGGAAGAGCTGCTGCAATATAACGGCATGCTCGCAAGCATCTTCGAACTGCTGGCGGCAACCCGCCAGCACGCCCAGGCCACACTCACCGCCCTCGACGCGCGCCGCGACTTCTGGCTTTCGGATGGGCGCATGGATGCGGTCCTGCTCGCCGGCGGCGGCATGGCGCCCGGTGGCGGCGACGTCATGGTGGCGGAGCAGGGCGGAGACGAGGAGCACTGACGATCATGGAGACCAATCACATGAACCGCAGGAAATTCATGGCGACGTCGGCCGCGGCCGTGCTCGCGGCGGGCGCCGTTTCGAAAACCTCGATGGCGAGCGTGCCCGAAGCCGCCGTCTCGGAAGGGCCGAAAATGATCGTGCCCGGGCT